>ERZ779894.2967-NODE-2967-length-13981-cov-3.718369_pt1 | contig 13981 bp, 16 predicted proteins | sample MGYA00511587_ERZ779894 | MGnify/ENA primary metagenome ERZ779894 (study PRJEB29588, sample SAMEA2160490) | human gut metagenome | biome: human gut; feature: human-associated habitat; material: faeces | place: Denmark | collected 2008/2010 ... | reverse complement strand
CGGTCAGCGTGTCGCCCTCAAGCGTGGCCGAAGGCTTTGCGCATAGAGTCAGCGCACTGCCGGAGAAGAGTACGAAAGCGTCCGGATCATCCGGGGTGAAATACGCGCTGTAATCCTGCGTGCTGCCCGCAAGCAGCATGGGGTACGAAGCGGAGATGCCGCCGCCGAGTTTTGCGCCGTCTGTCAGTTCGCCGGAGATCGTGAGCAGGGAAGTGCTGCTTCCGACACAAATGCTGTTTCAAAAAATTCCATGGAAGCTGACCCGCGAATTCCCATTCATAACAAGCCTGCATCGGGTCAAACTACGGTTGAAGGAAATCAAAACGGATTTCCCCAAAACAAGTAAGGAGATGCAGAAACATGACGAACCGTAATTCTTCCAACATCAACATCCCGGAAGCCCGTGAAGCCATGGACAAGTTCAAGATGGAAGCCGCCTCTGAGGTCAGCGTCAACCTGAAGAACGGCTATAACGGCGACCTGACCTCCCGCGAAGCCGGCTCCGTCGGCGGCCAGATGGTCAAGAACGTGTGCCCCATACGAACCGCGAGATTTACAAGAAATAACCGGATCATGGAGGGACATATGCAGGCGGTGCGGTACATAGCGACACTGACAGTATAAAGGAATCCCCAGCAGATTGAAGATAATTTCAACTGCTGGGAATTTTCAATTTTGCAGCTTTCTCGTTGCGAACATCTCGGAATTATGGTAAGATAGCTGTGAAAGCAGGTGATCCCATGAATGAAATTGCGACGTTAGGAAACCGCGACGGCTTCAGCATCTTTTCCTTTGGCAGTCGAACCATCCGGTTCAAAGCGCCCTATTCGCTGGAACGATATACCTCTGTCAAGGACTGGAACAACGGCTACCTGGTCGTCATGGCAAAATACCGCCACAATCCGCAGCCGGAAGAGGAATACATCGACCTGCTTCCGATACTGAATCATTTGTACATCAATGCGCAGGAATTCCTGAAACCAATCAAGGAGGTCGCGATTGCACATGGTTGACATCAAACAGATTGCCGACGAAGCGGAGGTTATCATCGACGGATACGCCTTCTCGAAATTCGAGGGCGGTTATCGGGTCCTGAACCTGAACGCTCCCGACAAGGCAGCCGTTTTCGCAGTCGACGGTTCGGTTCTGGAAACAACGATGAATGACATTGAGCTTCACATCGCTTCCAAGTATTTAAGCTCCAGTCTCAAGTATATGGAGGCGTAAGATGCCGAAATATTACGAGTTCAAGGTTGCGGGATATTACCTCTATTTCACGTCGTTCTGCGTTGTGGAATGCATGCACGTCCACGCCAGCGATAAAAAGCTGACTGAAGCCGGCTCCGCAAAGTTCTTCGTCAAGGGCAACGGCGACAGCGTTCTTCAAAACAAGGGGATTCTGACCGATCGGGAAATCAGCAAAATTCAGGCATTCATCAAAGAAAACTACGAAAAGATGTACGAAAAATGGGCGCAGTACAGTGAAAACGGATTCTATCGCGGATAATAGTTTTAAGCGGCAGCTCCAAAGGTGTGTTGGAACTGCCGCTTTTGTTTATTTAAGGTTCAAACTGTTTGTCGAGAAGAGTACTTTTTATTTATGTATTTTCCAATGCCGTCCAAGCCTGGGTATATAAACTTTTCATTGACACCACATAAATCCAATGCATTTAGCAATCCCTTTTTTCGTGCTGCCGGAATTGATACAGAGCATATCAAACCATTTTCGGCATTGTTAACTATTCCGGTCGACATATACTCGATTCCAAGGATATTTGCTGTAACAGGTCTTTGATCTGCTCCCCATAGCATAAAAACACTCTCTTGCAAATGCATCCGTTCCTCTCGATAGTGCGGCTTATAAATCCATGGGTACTGAATATAATTCATATTTCCGCAATGTGGTTGGAAATCTTGATAAACAATTTCCTCTGTAACAATTTTAGATATGGTATGCTTTGAACGTGCCGCTAAAATAAGTCCCTCTACCGCGAAAAACTTCTTATTGTATGCCGGTTCATTGATGATCCACACGCAGGCATCTTTTTCTGGTGATCCAATACAAGCAAAATACAAAGCGACCAGTGGGTTTTCTGTGAAGTCTAACAATCTTGTTGGAACTCCAAAATGTTGTGCGATTTCAAGCCATGATATAACATCGTCTACAGGGACATTTCTGACAAAAAAGCATGCTTCGGAGATAAAATCCTCCAGAATATTAAATTCGAGTTGAGAATATGCACTTACGCTGACGCCTTGTGGCAAATCATGCCACCGAAAGATTGCGGGCAACAGCTTGTACTGACAGCTACTATGCCCACGATATATAAAGTGTGGTCTATAAACAGTTTTTCCAAACATGGGATTCGGTAAATTTTGAATAGAATATGTGTAATTGCACATCAGTTCGTTTATGATACTCAAATATTCTTGAAGGGAATGCACTTCCATACAAATTTCTCTCTTGCAAGTAGCAGAAGCAGGCAACGATGGCTTTCAAAGTTCGCTGGAATATATAACCACGCCATACTTTTGAATCAACTCATTTTGTTCACTTTCATTTGCATTGACCTTCATGTTCATGGCTTCCAGCGACGGTAAACCTGTTGCGTTGCAAAATGCGGAAATATCTCCTCCCTCCATTTTCAAGCATGGTACAAGCACTCCGTTGACGGGGCACGGAAAGAGCGTTACTCTGGTCAACTTACATTCTTTTGCTGCGGCCTTTAGCGCATAGATCTGGTCGAGTGAAAATCCCATCACCGAAAAGTTGACCTGTGGAGGCACATTGAACCGCTTTATCAGCTCCGTTAAACAATCAACACCAAACTTCGCAAGCTCCTTTTGATTTTGCGGCATAGAACTGTTTTCTACAAACAGCTTGCTTCCGTCAGCAAGCAGATCTAAAGGGGTATAATCCATGAGCGTTTCTCCTTTCGTCAAATGTCCTTCCTGGTTGTTTCTTCAAAATTTTGATTTATATACCTTACAAAACAAGTATAGGCTACTTTCTGATTTGTTTCCAGTTAATTCGACGATTTTTAGCACTTTCTTCGCGGATTTAACCGTAATATCTCGAACATAAATGAGCAGCAACTTGAAACTCGAGTCGCTGCTCATCAAAATCCATGCTATCGCATTCAAGAATTGTAATTACAATTTGTAGTTGCCGGGTTACTTTGTTTCCGAATACCTTATTGTTTCCCGAAGCCGCTACATCTTCTAAATTCGGATAGCATTTTTTGAATGACAAGAGCATCACGGTATTCTTTCCGAAATACCTCCATATTGTACCCTTCTCGATCAGAAATTGGCGGCAATTCCGAATCGTCCTGCTGTGCATACAATTCTTTGTAGCGTCCAATATGCGTCTGTACATACCGTAAAAAGTCTGTATGTTCACTTTCTGATTGAAATAAAGCTATCGCTTTCATATATGTTGTGTATGGATATTCTTCCGCAGATTCCTTTGCGTGAAAGAAATCCAACAGGCGATATCTCAAATCATTCCATATGTAAAAGCCAAAAGCTGAAATGCCTGTACGGTATAAATCGTATGCTCTCATTGGTGCAACAACAAAATCATTGCCGCCGTCCAGCGTAATACCTTGTAACTGCTCAATGGCAGTCTGATAGTACCGCAGGGTTACGAGCCACCAGTTTGGTGTCGTGTCCACCTGTCCAAACATATAGTACTCATAGCCAGTTCGGGACTCGTCTGTTTCGCAGGTAATTGTGTATTCCGGGAAGTATTTATAGAAGTAACCGGACTCATTTTCTTGCATTCTTTTCCAATCACCGGGATTTTTTAAATACTGGTGAAATTTCATGATTGGTGTGTCGTCCAAGTGAAAACGCTTGCGCCATAACTGTTCAACATGGTTTATATCTGCTGAACTATCTTTAGGTGTGTTCGTGTCCATAATGCGCGTGTAGATGTTGTTTGCGTGTACGCCCTCATATTGATTTGTAAGGTAAAATGGAGTATTATGGCCATTCTCAATTACAATTACGTCAATCGTACCACCGGAGCAGCACACACTTTCGACATGAACGATTGGCCGAATACCGCCAGCAAACTTCTTGTCTTTCAGGAAATCTACAATCTTTTGTGTATTTTTCCTGTTCGGATCGCCGCTAACATCGACGACAGAGTAATTCTTCTCTTCGTCGATGCCAATGATGATATATGCAGCCCGATTATGGAGATTATTTGACATGCAAATGATATCATGCAGCATATCTGTTTTGTTTGTATACCACTGTCTTTTAAAATCCCAGTAACCTCCTTCCTGCTGTAAAGAGATTAACTGCAGGATTTCTTCCTGAAGGCACATGCCATACTCAAGTAAATCCACATCGTCACCGCTTTCTACTTATATATTATATTACAATTCTTCTGCCCTAAACGTTGTATACCCTTCGTAATAATAGCTGTGGTCAATCCCCTTCATAAAGACCTCACGGCTATTCACATCATCTGTCAGTGCGGCTTTCAGCAGCACTTTAATCTCCACATCCTTAATTGGACTGCGCTCCATCGCAAGCAAATAGTCCTCTTTATCGACCTTGCTCCAGTCCACGACCTGACCGATGCCGTTTTTCAGCATCAAATCGAGCCAAATGCGCATACTGCGCCCGTTACCCTCGCGGAATGGGTGCGCAACGTTCATTTCTACATACTTTTCGATGATTTCATCAAACGTGTCCTGCGGCATTTTTTCGATGTTCGCCAGCGCCGCTTCCAGATACATCAGCGGCGCAAAGCGGAAATTACCCTTTGCCAAATTCACCGTGCGAAGCTCACCCGCAAAGTCATAAATATCCTCAAAAAGTGCCTTGTGAATCGCCTTGAGCGCCGCGAACGTGCCAACAGGCAGCTTGTCCAGCGTGCCGCTTTCAAACAGCCACACTGCCTTTTTCTTACTGATGCGCTCTTCCTCCCGCGCAAGATCGGAAGCACTCGTCAGCCCCAATTTATTTTCCAGTGCCATAGCGCACCTCCCCGTTACTTCAATCTATACTTCTTTTCCGCCCCTCTGCCGACGACCTCGATCAGCCCTTCCTCGCTCATCTGGCGGGTCAGCAGGTAGGCTCTGGTTTTTTTAATATGCAGCAGCTCCTGCAAATCCTCGTCGCGCATTTCGCCGTATTCCTTGAGATATTCAAGAACTGTCTTCATCTGCGGCGTAATGATCGGCGCGGCAGGCTTTGCTTCTGCCGCGTTTTCTGCGCCCGCAGAAGCGGCGTTCATGTTCGGCAGCACGATTCTAAATGCATTTGCCGTTGCCTCGATGCTGGGCTGGACAGGGCAGCTTGCGTAGAGCTTGAAAATGCGGCGGATGCCGGTGCCGTAGCTTTCAATCAGGCGCAGGCGGTGAAAAATCTCTGCCAGCTTTTTATTCCTCGGCTGAGAAACGCCGAGGCGGATATCCTCCGTGGAAAGACCGGGCAGGAGACCGCCCAGAGAAATAAACTCCATTTTGCTGTCGTTCACGTTGATGATAATGCTGCCGCTGAAGCTGTAGTCCCGATGCACCAGCGCATTGAGCAGCGCTTCGCGGATGGCTTCCTCGGGATAGTCCTGTTTATCCGTGCGGACGACACCCTTGATGGTAGAGACGGTTCTGTTGCACAGCGCCAGATAGTTGATCGAGTTTTCAAACTGCTTGAAGATCGAGCCGCCAAACTCCTTGCTGTCCCGGAACTCTGTACAGGATTCATCGTTGAACACCTCGATTTTCGTCGTGTGCTGGCACTGGTCGGACAGAAGCAGCGCCAGATTGGTGTACTGATCGTCGTGGATGTTCCGAAGCCCCAGCGCAATATACTTGTCCTCTGAAAAATCCACCTTGTACCGCTTGAACGCGACCGCAGCTTCATCAAAGGTCAGATCCTGCTGCACGGTGCGCATTTCTTCGAACATGTCGCCGTCCGAATCTTTTATCATCTGCCGGATCTGTTCCGGCGACGCCTGCACACTCGTTGCGCCCTGCCGGACATAAACGCCAGCAGGCTTCAGCCCCTTGCCCTTCAAATAATACGGCTTATAGCTGCCCTCGCCGACCTCAATGCGGATGACCTTGTTTTCCTGCAGCACATAGCGCACGAACATTGTCACATCCGGCTGAATGGCGTCGCGGATATCGTTCGTCAGCCGCGTGTAGGTCTCGTCCACATTGTCAATGCCGGTCACATTGCCCTGATCGTCAATGCCGATATAAATTACACCGCCGTCCGTGTTCGTAAAGGCGATGACTTCCTTGTAAATATCATCTGTCAGCTGGGATTTAAATTCCATGCGCTCATTTTCGTACTGCATCAATCACACCTCCGTGTTGGATATTTTTATTATACCACTATTTTCACTCCACGCAAGTGAAAAATGGTGAATATAGTGAAAATTCACATAAAGATTTACAGAAATTGAACATTCAGAACGTCTCTGCTCGAACATAAAGACCTGCACCGCTTTCACCAATGCAGACCCATTTTATATGTCTTTCAGCGCATGATACACATCCCGCCAGAGGTGCAGACCGCTGCCGGGATACCGGCTGCACAGACGCTCCAGTGCAGCTTTTCTGGCTTTTGTCACGCCATCCGGCGAGAGCATTTCACGCAGGCCCAGCTCGTCCGCGGACAGCTTTTCGTAGCCGAACACGCCGTAGGTATGACCGAGGATCGCGCGGTCTTTCGCGCTGAGTGTGTGAAAAAGCTGCTCCAGTTCTTCCGTGCAGACCTGCCGGTAAACGGCCTGCTCCGGCGTGAGGATGTGCTGGTCGAGCAGCAGCCACGCAAGCGGATCATCGTCCGGATCGTCATTTGATAGCGCAGAGACAGAAAGTGACTTCGTTTTGCTGCCGATCAGCTGTGCGGCCTTTTCAGCGGAAACGCCGAGCATCTGTGCAACTTCATCCGGAGAAAGGTTTTCCTCTTTGTGCAGCCGCTGTGCCTGCTTGACCCGCTGCATTTCGTCTTTTGGCAACGCCGCTGCACCGAGGTTTGCCTCCAAATAGCGATACATCTTCCCACGCAGAAATGGATGCAGATATGTAGTCAGTTTTCCACGATCCTCGTCATACGCCCCGGTGGAAAGGCGCTCACAAAGCTCCAAAGCGCCTTCGGCGCACAGTTCATCCAGTATTTCTTTGTCCGAACAGCCAAAGCTCTGCGCCGCGTCTTTTGCAACAGAAGCGATGAACCCATGCATTTGCAGATAGAGCTGCTCAAAGGCTTCCGCGTTGCCGCTGAGATACTGCCTGTACAGTTCTTCATTTGTCATGCGTTGTCACCTCTATGCAAAGCATCTTCATTTCTGTTTTTTGGGGCGTCCTACGGGCTTGCTTTTGCGCTGCACACCGCAGAGCGGATATAGATTCCTGGTTGCCAGGGATTCGTTGAAGGCTTCATAGGGCGTACCGGGCTGCGTTCGCGCTTCGTGATAAAGCTCCTCTGCCTTTGCACGCAGGCGCATCTGCTCCTCTGCCGTGATAATGCCGCGGGCTTTGTCTTTGTCAATACGCTGATAACAGCGAGAAAGCGCCTGCGTCAATGGACTGTCCGCTGCTGTTTCTTTGATGCCGCGCGTTCGGTAACCGAGCTGTGCACAGGAATAGCGCGGGTTATCCGGATTCGGGGAATCGCAGTATTTTGTGTGATAGCCCTTTTGCAGCAGAAAGAGCCTGCCGCACAGTTCGCACTTCCGAATCAGATGTCCGCCCTCCAGCCCCTTATAGAAATCCATCTTCAGAAGCGTTTGTAGATGCTCTGTTTCGTAGTATTCAAAAACCCTGAATTGCCCTGAATCCGGCGCCGTTTCCCGCGGCACGAGATGGATCCTGACATCATCAAAAAGTGTATAGTTCCCGGTGCCTTCTATCGGATTGGCGATCCACTTGTGCCGGAATTCCGGAAAGAGAAATCCGTTCAAGGCCGCACTATATTGGTTCGGTGACAGATGTTCAAGTCCGGAAAGTGACTCCCGAATAAATGCGCGCAGCGTCTGACAGACGGAAGCGACATCTTTAAGCACCTGCACATAGTTCATGCAGTATGCTTTATAGAGCTGCCACTTCAGGTCTAGCGGCACAGGCACGATCAGCAGCGCCGGCGTTTTCGCCTCCGGCTTTGGCGGAATTGGTGGATACAAGTTCAAATACCATTCCCGCTGTTCTTCACTCAGTTCCTCCAGATTTTTGATTCTGCCGTATTTCTTCGGATTTTCCAAGTAGTCTTCATATGCACAGATCTGACGCAAAATCTCGTGGTCGTGCGCATCCATTTCAAGTGGATCACCCTCTGAAATCGGCATTTCTGTGAGCTGCTTTGCCTCCGTCAAAATGTACGAGTCCGTCTGAATCAAACGAAAAATACGATGATGGCAGAGTGCTTCATTCAGCAGGAGCATCTGCTCATTTGCCTGATGCCAGTCTGGCAGCTTGTGCGTTTTCTCATAACGTGCCATACCTTCTATAGCAGATTTCAAACTGCCGTCAAGCGCTTGATATTCCGCTGGCGTGATGTTCAAAACCTCCGTTGTCAGCGTTCCCAGCGGAAATTCTTCTCCGTAAATGCCAAGCGTTTTTTCTCTAACATAAAACGTAATGGACTGAAACATACGCTTCTCCTTTGAAAACCTGTCCGCAAATGATTTTTATTTGTCTGCTATTACTCTGAGTGTATCAGAAAAATCTCCATACTACAAGTAGAAAGGTGCGTGCCGCGAAAAACGTGGTACGCACCTTTACTTTTTGATTCGGAGGAGATTTTTTGACAGGAAACACACCATTAAAACTGATTTCCATGAGCGAAATCAACGCAGAGGAGGTGCAATGGCTCTGGTATCCTTACATCCCGCTTGGCAAGCTGACGATCCTTCAAGGCGACCCCGGCGAGGGAAAAACGAGCTTCATTCTGGCTGTCATTGCAGCTCTGACGCGCGGCGATCCGCTGCCGGAGTGCGAGCAGGCAGCGGAGCCGATGAACGTGATCTACCAGACAGCCGAGGACGGTCTGGCGGATACCATCAAGCCAAGGTTAGAGAGCGCAGGCGCAGACTGCACACGCGTTCTGGTCATCGACGAGGGCAAACGGGAGCTGACGCTCTGCGACGCAAGGCTGGAAGAAGCAATTTGCAGAACAGGGGCAAAGCTGATCGTACTCGACCCGCTGCAGGCGTATCTCGGAAGCAATGTGGATATGCACCGCGCAAACGAGGTGCGCCCGGTACTCAAACGGCTTTCCCTGATGGCTGAGCGCACGCAATGCGCCGTCATTCTGATCGGACACATGAACAAGGCGCAGGGATTGAAATCCGGCTATCGCGGTCTTGGCTCTATCGACTTCCGCGCTTCAGCCAGAAGCGTTTTGATCGTCGGGCGGCTGAAAAGCGGCGATACGCTCCGCATTGTCGCGCAGGACAAGAACAGCCTTGCACCGGAGGGCGCAGCCATTGCATTTGAACTTCATCCGGAGCATGGCTTTCAGTGGAAGGGCTTCTGCGATGCGACTGTTGACAACATCCTGAACGGCACCGGGCAGGTGCAGACAAATACCATGCAGATGGAAGACGAGCTGCGCAGGTTTCTGACGCAGCCAAGACCAGCCGAAGAAGCCCTTGCGCTTGCAAAGCAGTTCGGCATTTCAGAGCGGACGCTGAAAATCGCAAAGCGAAATCTCGGCATTCTTTCGGAGCGCCGCGCCGACCAATGGCTCTGGCGCTTGCCAGAGCAAGAGGGTAAGGGGGTAACACCTTGAACAGTTTGCATCCTTGCACCCTTTCGCAGCAGGCACCGTTCGCCGCCGTGAGGCGCGTGTCGCCGCTGTGTGCGGCTTTTGCCCCGACAGCGAGTGTGTGTGCGGCGCAACGGGAAAAGCCAACGTTGCGCCAACGTGCGGACAATGTGAAAAAACGCAGGCGCAATACGCCAAACCAACGCAGAGAAGCCCCGCCGCGGCGGGAAAAATCCTCCCGTTCGGGAGGAGCCAGCATCGCATTTGGCTAGTCGCCGGAACGCCGGCTCCCTGCCAAATGCTATTTGCAGGCAGAAGCCCATACCCACTTTTACGAACGGAGGGAATATGCGGAAAAACAAACAATTCAGTATCCGGATTTCAGAACAGGATTTGAACGCAATACGCCGAAAAGCGGCACAGGCACGAATGACCCAGAGCGACTATGTGACCGCGTGTTGTCTCGGAAAACGCATCGTGATTCTTGACGGACTCAGGGAAGTCCTGCGGCAGCAGAAGGCCATCGGCAACAACCTCAACCAGCTGACGGTACTGGCGAACATGGGAAAGGTACAGTTCGCCAATCTGGATTCTGCCGCGCACGAGTTCGCAAAAATCAATACCGCTCTGCGGGAGTTGCAGGAGGGAGGTGTGACAAAATCGCGATCATCCACTTCGTGAACTACAAAAAGGGTACGCAAACACGCAGCTGCATGAAAAGCGTCATGCGGTATGTAGCGCAGACGAGCAAGACGCTCTGGAATGGACAGCAGCTCGTCAGCGGCATCGGTTGTCAGCCGGAAACCGCCTTCGACGAGTTCCTGAGTACAAAACTGCTGCACTACAAAGACGACGGCGTGATGTTCTACCACATGGTGCAGAGTTTCCCGAAAGGCGCTGCCATCGACTCGCGCACAGCGCATGAGGCGGCGCGGCAGCTTGCCGGATATTTCGAGGGCTGCGAGGTGCTGGTCTGCACGCACACCGACCGTGAACACATCCACTCGCACTGCATCATCAACAGCGTCAATTTTGAAACCGGCAAAAAAGTACATATGGCAGACGAACAGATTCAGGAACTGCGCGTTCGCAATGATCAGATCTGCGAAGAACTGGGGCTGCCGAAATTTCAGAGGGATGGCCAGCGGCAGTCGCGCGGGATGTCCAACGCGGAATACTACACGGCAGTCAAGGGCGAGAGCTGGAAGTTTGAACTCATGCGCGTGATCGACGAGTGTATGCGCTGCGCAGGAAACCGTGAGGAATTTCTGATCTTGCTCCGCTCTGAGGGTTACGATGCCACATGGACGGACAGCCGGAAGAATATCACCTACGTCACGCCGGATGGACGCAAGTGCCGTGATAACAAGTTGCACATAGAAAAATACCTGAAAGAAAATATGGAGGCGGAATTTGGATACAGAACGGAGAATGACAACACAAGAAATGTTGACGCAGCACAAAAAGCTGATGGACGAGGCACAACGGCTGGAACCCAGCGTGATGGTCACGGAGCGGAACTGGAGCGCGCTGCTCGAAATGCAGGACAGGCTGTTCCGGCAGCAGATGCAGTTGGACACGGACCTGAAAACGCTCCTGACGAAGCAGGAAGCACAGAACGCTTTGACCGAGATGCAGGAGAGTGCAGAAAAATTCGAGAGACAGGCTGGGAACCTGAACGAGAAGTATTCTTCCGGCTGCAAAGCACTGACCGAGAGTACGAAGATTGCCCTGACCACAATCCTGAACGATACGAAGAATCAGCTTTCGGATATGGAGCAGACGGCACAGAAGAAGATCATCACCTGCGCGTGGATCTCGACTGCGGCAGTGATCTTGTGCACGGCGCTGTGCGCCTTGGCCGTGCTGTGGAGCAGATGACGGACGATGCACCGACACGTGACGGAACGACTATAGCTCTGCACATCGACAGCAAGCGCCGCAAGAAGCTCCGGCAAAAGAAAACTGCCCTCGGTCATGCCGCGGACGATCATGTGGATTGGACAATGGAACAGCACTTATAAAAACAGCCTCCAGCGGGAGGCAGAAAGGAGCCCTATGAAAAAGGATTGGGAGATTTACCGGGACACCGGCATTCTGGGCGGATATATGCCGGAGTGTGCAAAACTTCGGCAAACAGAGAACGGTGAAGTCGCAACTGTTTTCCGGGATACGGTGACGCACGAAGAGGAAGACTGCATCACAAAACAGCGCGAGATGCTGATCGGCGGCAAACGGTTCTGTATCACGTCTGTATTTCCGGCAGAGCCATATGCAACGCCGACGGACAAGCTGATCGCCTGCATCGACGCGGAACTGGAAAAGGAAGCGCACAGCGCATAAAAATCTGATAGACTTGTGGCAGCCGCTGCGGTATACTTGCCGTACCGTACCGGCTTGCCCCACAGAAAAGGAGGTTACAATGGCAAGCCAGAAGCAACAATATACGATTCTCTACGGGCGGCTCAGTCAGGAGGACGAGCGTGCCGGAGAGTCAAACAGCATCCAGCATCAGAGAGATTTGTTGGAAAAGTACGCGCGGGACAAAGGCTTTGAAAACACACTTTTCCTTGCGGACGATGGGTATTCCGGAACGAATTTTGAGCGGCCGAGCTGGAAAAAGATTGTGGAAATGATCGAAGCTGGTGAGGCCTCCACCCTGATCGTAAAGGATGCCTCTCGGCTGGGGCGTGAGTACTTGCAGGTCGGCTATTACATGGAGATTTATTTCCCGCAAAAGAATGTGCGGTTCATCGCAGTGAACGACGGCGTGGATTCCACAGTCGAGAGCAGCAACGATTTTAACCCCATCCGCAACTGGGCGAACGAACTGCACGCAAAGGACACAAGCCGGAAGGTTCGCGCCGTGAAAAAGCTGCAGGCCGAGCGCGGCGAATGGCTCGGAGGCCGTCCACCCTATGGGTACCGAAAATCCGAAACTACGGAAAATCATCTCGAGCCAGACCCGGAAGCGGCAGAGGTTGTGCGGCAGATTTTTACCCTCTGTGCTGCTGGGAAAGGGCCGAGCCAGATCGCGCGGATTCTGACAGAACGGAAGATCCTGACACCTGCAAATTACTACTTTCAGAAGACTGGAAAAACGCACGAGGGACGGGATGCACTGCATCCATATGTGTGGTCTGGCACGACGGTCAGCGATATCCTTAAAAACGTCATGTATCTGGGTCATACGGTTGGGCTGCGGCGGACGACCATCTCCTATAAAAACAAAACGCGGATCGACCGGCCGGAAAGCGAACAGTGTCTGGTAAAAAACACGCACCAGCCGCTCGTATCACAGGAACAGTGGGAGATCGTGCAGGAGGTGCGGCAGCACAAAAAGCGCACAGCGAAGCATATGAATGAACCAAATATTTTCTCAGGTCTGGTGTTCTGCGCGGACTGCGGAAAGCCGCTGGTGCTGCACCGCGCCAGCACCATGAAGAAGGTGGAGTACAACTTCAAGTGCTACACCTACGGCAAGAAGGGTAAAACCGCCTGCACTGCGCACCACATCCGGGAGTGTGAACTTATGCAAATCGTTCTGGATGATCTCCGACGGGTCACACATTTCGCCCGAATGAAGGAGCGGCAATTCGCGGCGCACATCAACCAGAAGAACAGCGCGGAACTGCGGCAAGAGATGAACCGTGTCCTCCGTGAACTGGACGCGATGAAAAAGCGAAGCGCAGAGCTGTCCAAGCTGTTTAAACGACTCTATGAAGACAATGTTCTTGGGCGCGTGACCGATGAGCAGTACCGGATGCTATCCGGTGATTACACAGACGAGCAGCGTATGCTGGAGGAACAGATCCCGCAGAAAGAACAACGTCTGGCACAGCTTCAGGCGCGCGAAGCAAACGTGGATGCGTTCATTGAAAAGGCAAAGCAGTACACAGCAATTGATACGCTGACACCTGAACTGCTGCGGCTGTTTATTCAGCGCATTGAGGTCGGTGAACGGGAAACAAAATACTCCCGCAATTCCAGCCAGTCTATCCGCATCATTTACCGGGACATCGGCACGTTGGACAGCGCCATGCAGCCGGACGAGAAGCAGCCGAAGCTGCTCCCACCGCTGAGCGAAGTCATTCAATTCCCGGCATAAGACGGAGAGAACAGGAAGAGGGAGCGGAGAAATCCGCTCCCTCGCAGAGGGGTGACAGTTTGTGTCCCTATGAAGGGAAACAGAACGACTTCCGGGCTTTTTTGCGCCCATTTTTAGAGGCGTGACAAAAAGATGCCA
>ERZ779894.2965-NODE-2965-length-13982-cov-5.462196_pt1 | contig 13982 bp, 10 predicted proteins | sample MGYA00511587_ERZ779894 | MGnify/ENA primary metagenome ERZ779894 (study PRJEB29588, sample SAMEA2160490) | human gut metagenome | biome: human gut; feature: human-associated habitat; material: faeces | place: Denmark | collected 2008/2010 ... | reverse complement strand
GGAACAGCACATCCGCCGGGAGAAGGCCAGCAGCAACATCTGCTCCAACCAGGCCCTGTGTGCCCTGACTGCCGGGGCGTATATGGCCGCCATGGGCCCCGAGGGCATGGCGGAGGCCGCCCGGCAGAGCATGGCCAAGGCCCATTATCTGGCGGCAGCCCTGTGCCAGATCCCAGGGGTATCCCTGCGGTATCCGGGCGCGTTCTTCCATGAATTCCTGCTGGATATGCCCCAGGCGGACGCCTTGCTTGCCGCCCTGGAGGAAGCGGATATCCTGGGCGGCCTGCCGGTGGACGGGGGCGTGCTGTGGTGCGCCACGGAAACCGTGGAAAAGGCCAAGCTGGATCAAACCGTGGCCATTGCAAAGGAGGTGTGCGGGCAATGAAGCTGATCTTTGAAAAGAGTGTGCCGGGCCGCAAATGCAGCCTGTTGCCCCCCTGCGACGTGGCCCCTGTCGCCCTGCCGGAAGGCATGGAGCGGGAAGCCCCGCCCCGGCTGCCAGAGCTGAGCGAGACCGACATTTCCAGGCACTATACGGAGCTGAACCAGCGGGTACACGGGGTCAATTGCGGCTTCTACCCCCTGGGTTCCTGCACCATGAAATACAACCCCCGCATCGACGAGGAGATGGCTGCCCTGCCTGGGTTTACCCAGATCCATCCCCTGGCCCCCGCCCATACCACAAAGGGCTGTCAGGCGGTGTTGGATATGGCCAAGCAATACCTATGCGAGATCACCGGCATGGACGATATGACCTTCCAGCCCGCTGCCGGCGCCCACGGGGAGTTTACCGGCGTAATGCTGATCAAGGCCTATCACGATGCCCGGGGAGACGGGAAGCGCACCAAGATCATCGTGCCGGATTCCGCCCATGGCACCAACCCGGCCACCGCCAATATGTGCGGGTACACGGTGGTGAACATCCCCTCCGCCCCCAACGGCTGCGTGGACCTGGAGGCCCTCAAGGGGGTGCTGGGGGAGGATACCGCAGGCCTGATGCTCACCAACCCCAATACCGTAGGCATCTTCGATGAAAATATCCTGGAGATCACCAAGCTGGTCCATGGGGCCGGCGGCCTGTGCTACTATGACGGGGCCAACCTGAACGCCGTCATGGGGGTGGTGCGGCCCGGCGACATGGGCTTTGACTGCATCCACATGAACCTGCACAAGACCTTCGCCACCCCCCATGGAGGCGGCGGCCCGGGCGCCGGCGCGGTGGGCTGCAAGGCCCATTTGCAGGCCTATTTGCCCAAGTCCGCCACCATGGATGGGGGGGAAGGCTTGCAGGTACGCAGCTTTGCAGGCAACTTCCTGGTGGTAGTAAAGGCCCTCACCTACATCATGACCCTGGGCCGGGAGGGAATCCCCGAGGCGGCGAAAAACGCGGTGCTCAACGCCAATTACCTGATGGCGGGCATCAAGGGCACCTTTGACGTGGCCTTCGACCGGACCTGCATGCATGAGTTTGTGTTGGATCTAAGCGAATATAAAAAGCAGACGGGGGTCTCCGCCCTGGATGTGGCCAAATCCCTCATCGACTATGGGATGCATCCCCCCACCATGTATTTCCCCCTGATCGTCCACGAGGCCCTGATGCTGGAGCCCACCGAGACCGAAAGCAAGGAGACCCTGGATTGGGCGGCGGAGATATTCCGCCAGCTGTACCAGTTGGGGAAGGAAAACCCGGAATACATGCATGAAGCCCCCCATGCCGCCCAGATCGGCCGGCCGGATGAGGTGAAGGCATCCCGGGAACCGGTGCTGCGCTACGGGTTCTAAGCCCGGGCGTGTTCCATCCAACCATGTCCCAAGGCATCCGGGACCGGGCCAGCGCCCAGCCCCGGATCTTACTATCATAAGGAGAAGGGGAATATGTACGATATTTGTATCATCGGCGGCGGCCCCGCAGGCTATGTAGGGGCGATCCGGGCAGCCCAGCTGGGCTTTACGGTGGCCCTGTGCGAGGAGCGGGACCTGGGCGGCACCTGCCTGAACCGGGGCTGCGTGCCCACCAAGGCCCTGATGCACGCGGCGGACGCTTACCGGAGCCTGTCGGCCATGGCCAGCATGGGGGTGTACCCGGGCCAGGCGTCCTTTGACTATGCCAAGATCCACGCCTATAAGCAGGCCACCGTGGATGAGCTAAGGGCGGGGATCCAGCAGCTGCTCCAGGCCAACAAGGTGCAGGTGATCCAGGCCCGGGCCCAGGTATTGGCGCCGGGCAAGGTGCAGGCGGGGGAGGAGACCCTGGAGGCCAAGCACATCCTGGTGGCCACCGGCTCCTATCCCAGCATCCCCCCCATCCCGGGGGCCCGGGAGGATGAGGACGTATGCACCAGCGACGCCCTGCTGGAGGAACCGGACCGGTTTTACCAGCGGCTGATCATCATCGGCGGCGGGGTGATCGGGGTGGAGATGGCCAGCGTTTATGCAGGGCTGGGCTGCCAGGTCACCATCATCGAGGCCCTGGACCGGCTCTTGCCCATGATGGACCGGGAGATCAGCCAGAACCTTTCCATGATCCTGAAAAAGCGTGGGATCAGCGTCTACACCGGGGCCACGGTCACGGGCATCGCCCGGGAGGAAGCGGGCCTATGCTGTAGCTTCACCACCAAAAAGGGCGAGGCAACGGCCCTTGGCGACGGGGTGCTGATCAGCGTGGGCCGCCGGCCCAATACCAACGGCTTGTTTGCCCAGGGCTGCGCCCCCGCCATGGAGCGGGGCTTCATCCAGGTGGACGCCGGGTATCAAAGCAGCATCCCCGGCATCTACGGGGTGGGGGACTGCAACGGCAAGATGCAGCTGGCCCATGCCGCCGAGGCCCAGGCCCTGGCCTGCGTGGAGGGGATCGCCGGCAAGACGCCGGCCATCAACCCCAATGTGGTGCCTTCCTGCGTGTATACGGACCCGGAGATCGCTTGCATAGGCATCACCGCGGACGAGGCCAAGGCCCAGGGCATCCCCGCCCTTACGGGGAAATATGTGATGAACGGCAACGCCAAGACCCGGATGGAGCAGGCGGAGCGCAGCTTCATCAAGCTGGTGTTCCATGGGGAGAGCCATGTGCTCTTAGGCGCCCAGCTCATGTGTCCCCGGGCCACGGATATGATCGGGGAACTCACCTGCGGGGTGGTGAACGGCCTGACGGCGGAACAACTGCTGGCCAGCCTGCGGCCCCATCCCACCTTTATGGAGGGGGTCACCGAGGCGGTGGAGGCGGCCTTTGGCCATGCCATCCATGTAATGCCCGCCCGGAAATGATCCGTCCCCGTCCGTCTCCGCCCTGGCAACAAAACGGATAGGAGCAGGGCGCCTCGTGGCAAAGGTCAAAATATCCCATATGCCGGGAGACTTGCAAACAGGCTCCCGGCATATTATATGTTGAAAGACGGCGCCCCCTGCGCCATGCGCTTGGGCAAAGGGGGAAGATAAGCCGCCGAAAATCCCGGAACGTTGGATATGATTCTCCTACATTCTAGAAAAATAGCGGCTGGTTGACTTTTTTCAGCATACATGGTATTGTATAATTATAAGTTATGGATAAGGATGGGCGTCTATGTTCAAACAGCTCACGGTCACCTCTGCCGCTGAATATGATCGTATCCTGTATGGGCAGATGACGCCCCAAATGGCGGTTTCCTACCTGTTGGAAAACCGGCTCCCCGTCCGTACCTTCAGCGGCGTGCTCCAGCAGATGTATCCAGGCAAAGACCTGCAAATGCGTCTGGTGGATTTTTTTGTTTCCACAATGCCGGAAGCAAACCCCCAGTCCATCGTCAAAAAGATCAAGAACTGGCTTTCGGATAAAAACCTGCCCGCTACCCGGCAGGACCTGTTTCGCATTGCCTTTGCCCTGGGGTTTAGCGAAGGCCAGCTGGACTATCTGCTGAGCATGTGCACCGACTATGGCATCCAGTACCGGGATGGGCATGACGTGGTGTTCGCCTGGTTTTTGCGCAACGGTTACGGTTACCAGGAGGCGGACCGGTTTTTCCAGCAGCTGCCTCCGGCCCCCGGCCTCAACAGCTGGAGCCAGGCCCAGCAATCCCACTTGACCCGGGAGATCCAAAACGAATTCCTCATGATCCAAACCCCGGAGGACCTGCGGCGGTGCTACCTGAAAAACCTGCATTATTTCGGCTCCCTGCATCTTCGGGCCTACTATTATTTCGACAAATTCCTCTCCCTGCTCATCCATCCGGTACCGGCTTGGCTGGATATCCCGGAGCCCTATTATTCCCTGGAGACGGTGATGCGCACCTATTTATCCATGCACATGCCCTCGGGGAAAAAACGGGAAAACTATTCCCTGGTCCAGCGGCTGATCAAGCAAAATTGGCCTAATGCCACCGCCCTGAAAAACATCCGCAGCCATAAGGAGGATGTGCCTAGAAAGCTGTTATTGCTGCTGTATGTGATCACAGAGGATTCCACCGTGGTTTCGGGCGGCCTGCTGGAAGCCCCGGAAACGGAGCTTACCATGCAGGAGCGGATCGAAGAGCATTGGTGGACCCTAAACGCCATGCTGGCGGATTGCGGCATGGCCCTGCTGGACCCTAGGAACATCAACGACTGGCTGATCCTTTACGCCATTGGCGCGGCGGGGGAAGAGGAGTCCATGAGCGAACGGCTGGAACAGGTGATCGCCCTGATGTACCAGGACCTATAACCCTATCTGCGCGGGCAAAAAAGCCGCCCGGGGAAGCATCCCCGGGCGGCTTGGCTTTCTAGGGCGGCTGGCATTATTCCTGGCGGGGGGCGTTCCCAATGACGCGGTCGCTGGGCAGCGCCCGGTTGGTATATAGCTCGCCCCGGTTGTAGATGGCGGTTTCATCGCCTGCAAAGGTAATGGGCAGGAACAGGAAGAAGGACTGGTTGTTGTAGATCTGGCTGTCCTTCAATTGGACGGAATATTCGTCCCAGCCGTTGAAAAACAGGCCGCCATTGTTACGGAGCACCGTGTTGGCGAAAACCAGGTTGCACTCCCGGAGGCGCGCGTCTGCATTTTGGGCCACGGTCAGGGAGCAGGCGTCCATGTTCATGGTCGCGCCGGAGCCAACAAGCTGGCCCTGGTTTTCCAGGGTGATGCTGGAATTCCGGAAAATGGCATGATTGTTCAAGGCGATCAGGGAATTATCCGCTTCCAAGCTGACCTCCGTCAGCGCCAAGGCGCCCAGATGCCCCAACAGGCACGCGGAGCGCCCCTCCAGGCGGAAGGCGCTTCCATCCGCAAAGAGGAAGTTGCCGGAATCCCGGACGCCGATGGCGGCCTCTTGCCGCAGCTGGATATCCGCGCCCGGGGCGTACAACTGGCCGCCGTTGTCCAGCAGCAGGCTTTGATCCAGCAGCAGGCCGCCTCCATCGGGCAGGGATAGGGTCCCGCCCTCCAGCTGCACCACCGCGCGTTCCAGCAGGGACAGGTCCTGCGCCTCCAGCGCGCCGCCCTCGGCGAGGATGAGCTTGCAGCCGATGGCCGTCAAATGGCCCTCCCCCAGGGAGAGCTTCCCGGTGAGATACAGATCCTTCGTCAAGGTGAGATGGCCGCTATAGGCGAAATCGCTGGAAATGGCAACGGCTTCCACCTGGGGATCCGCCAGCAGGGCCGCAAGCTCCTCTGCCGTGTCGGCCTTGGGGGCGGCGGAGAGCTGCGCCATTTCCTCGTCGGACAGGATGGGGTAAATGGTGGGCAGGTCGCCGCATTGCAGGTCGATGGTGCCGCCGGTGGAGCAGTAGACGCCCTGCACCTGGTTGGCCATGCCGGACAGCTCGGCGCTTTGCGCCGCCTTTATGGTGCCGCCCTGGTTCTCCACCAGGAAGCTGTTGCGCAGGATTCCCTTTTCCTGGATTTCCAGCATGCCCTGGTTGCGCAAGATGCCGCAATTGACCAGCGCGGCGTTTTCCGCCACGGTGATGGAGCCGTTGTTATACAGGCTCGCGCCGGTTTGCAGGTAAAGCCCTTCCCCGCCCAACTCCGGCGAGACTGGCTGGACCAGGATCTGCCCCAGGTTGACCAGGGCGCTGCCGCTTACGATATACATATCCGGCGTCTCCAGCGCCCCGGTGCAGGCGTTGAGGAACATTCCCTTCCAAACCCGGGAAAGGCCGTCAAGCGCAGCCTGGCCGGCATTCCAGAACACACAAGCATTCCCCTCCCAGTCCATCCAGAGGCTGCTATCTATCGTGCCAAAGTTCAGCGCGGACGCGCCGGCGCCCATCCAAAGGAAAGGCACGGACAAATCGCCATAATTGACAAGGACCGCCCGGCTGGAATACATGGATAACGGTTGATAGAGATCCGCGCCTGGCTCCTGGGGGGCAGCGGAAAGGGTCACGCCTTCGCAAATATACACCGGGCAGGAAAAGGACAGCCCTTCATCCAGGACGATATCCCGGGTGATCTTGATGCCGCTGAGCAGCCGGCAGTCCTGGGCCGCCTTGAGCTCTTCCAGAGTGGATACCTCCTGGGCGCCGTCCAGGTCCTCCTGGAAAATCACCACATAGGCCCCGGCCTCCCGGGCGAAGGTCAGATCCGCAGCCGACATGTTGGGAGAAGTCTCCATCCACAGGCTGCAGTTCGCCGCCTGAAAGCAGCCCGCCGCGCCGTTGGGGAAGAAGAGGCGCGTATCCTGGCCCCGCAGCTGCAGCTGGCTATAGCGGGCGTCCAGGGTGCCGTAGACCTCCAGGAAGCCCCCTTCCTCCACGATCAGCGCCTCGATCCCCAGGGTGGCCCCCTGGTCGATGCGCAGGGGCTTGGTCAGGGAAACCGGGCTGCCATCCTTCTGGCAGGGGAGGGTTCCCTCCAGCCCCGCCGGCGCTACCAGGGCGGTAATCGACGGGTTCCCCATGAGCCGCTGGAAGCCATCGGCCGACATATCCAGGCTGGTGAGGATATAGGCGCTTTCCCAGTCGACGGCGGCGGGGTCGATCTGGCTGGGCTGGGCCGAAACCTCTTCCACAGGTTCCACAGGTTCCACAGGCACCTGCTCCGGCGCGCCGCCGCCCAGCAGCAGCCCCGCCAGGCAGATGGCGGCCGCCAGCACAAATACGCCACCCAGGGCCACATACCGGCCCTTTCCCGCCAGGTACTGCCGGAACCGGGAGGGGGTGGGGATGTCCGAGGTGATATCCGCCACGGGGTCCGGGGGCACGGGCTCGGGGGGCACAGGTTCCGGGGGCACAGGGTCCGGCACTACCGCCGGATACAGGGCGCCGTGGAGCTCCTCCATGGTCTGGAACCGGCCCCGGGGGGACAGGTTCAGGCCCCGTAAAATAGCCGCCTCCTGCTGGGGGGTGATCGCGATGCCCAGCTTGCTGGGCAGCAGCAGGTCGGATTCGCCCCCGATCCGGTCCAGGGCCTGGGGCGGCTTTTTCCCCACCAGGCAGAAGTAGATGGTGGCGCACAGGGCGTATACGTCCGTCCAGGGACCCTGGCCCTTTTGTTGATACTGCTCGATGGGGGCATAGCCATGCTTGAGGGTGATGGTTAGGGTTTCCTCCCCGTGCTCGCTTTCCCGGGCGCAGCCAAAGTCGATGAGCCGCACCTCCCCGTTTTCCAGCATCAGGTTATCCGGGGAGATATCCCGGTGGATCAGGCCCCCCTCATGCAGGGTGGACAGGGCCCGGAACAGGGGCTCGATCATGGGGAAGAGCTCCTGGGGGGAAAGCCGGCCGCCCCGCTGGGCCACCAGTTCGGTGAAGGTGGTGCCCTCGATGTATTCCATGACGATATAGGCGGTATTGTTGGCCTCGAAGAAGTCCCGCACGCTGACGATGACCTGCTGCTTATCCATCTTGGCCATGGCCCTGGCTTCGTTGAGGAATTTCTTCTTGCCCCGCTCAAAGCCTTCCCGGGCCGGGCCTACGCTGTAGCCCGTCAGCTCCGGGGATATGGTGGCGTTGCGGCTGGCCTTGTCCACGGGATAATATTCCTTGATGGCCACCTTAAGCTCCAGCCGCAGGTCGCAGCCGATGTAGGTGATGCCAAAGCCACCTTCCCCCAGCACCCGGCCCACCAGGTAACGGTCCATCAGCACGGTGCCGGGCCGCAGATGGTGGGGGGAAGGGACATAGGTCCCGGCGGTCAGGCCGCAATTGGGGCAGCTGGCGTTGCCGGATATGGGCGTCATACAATATGGGCAATAATTCCGTTGGTTTTTCACGTTCGCAGCCTCACAAATGGTCGTTGGTGGTTACAGGGCATGGATCAAAGCCGCCAGAAGGGCAAGCGCGCCCGCCCCGCACAGGCAAAGGATGGCAATGCCGAGGGGGGATAGCCGCTTTTTTGGGTCCGGGTCCGGGGGCAGGGGGTCGTCCTCGGGAAAGAAAGGCACCTTTTCAAGCAGGTCCAGCCACTGGGCCATGGTTTGAGGGCGCTGGCGGGCGTCTGCGGCCAGGCCCCACATGAGCAGGGACTCCAGTTCGGGAGATATCGGGACGCCTACCTTGCTGGGGGCAGGCAGGGGGTCCGGCTGGTTGTCATGGAGGGCGAAGATCCGTTCCGGCGCCTGGGGAGGCACCAGGCCGGTGATGCAATAATAGATGGTGGCGCACAGGGCGTACAGGTCGGTATAATCCCCCTGGCCCCGGGTCTGGTATTGCTCAAAGGGGGCGAAGCCGGGCTTGAGCAGCACGGACATGGAGCGGCCGTCCTCCATGGCCCGGGCGCATCCGAAATCCAGGAGCTTGAAGGAGCCGTCCGGCATCCACATGATGTTGTCCGGGGCGATGTCCCGGTGCAGCACCCCCCGCTGATGCATGGTGGAAAGATCCCGGATGAAGGAGAGCATGGGAGGCAGCAGGGTCTGGATGGGGATGGGCCCATCCCGCTCCACCATTTGGCGCAGGGTGATGCCATCCAGATATTCCATTACCATGTAGGCCGTGCCGCTTTCGGGAAAGAAATCCAAAATGTTTACCACGGAAGGGATCTCATCCAGGGCCTTAAGCATGGCGGCTTCGTTGAGGAAACTCTTTTTCCCCTTGGCATAGGCGTCCTGATGCTGGGGGCTGGGGGCGATGCCGCCATCCGGCGTCCGAATGGGCTTGCACAGGTTGGGGAAATACTCCTTTACCGCCACGGGGACGCCCGTGGCGGTCTCCCGCCCCCGGTAGGTGATGCCGAAGCCGCCCTTGCCCAGGCAAGCGTCCAGCCGGTAACTATGGCGTGGGCCCTGAAGCAAATATCCCCCGGGCAGGTTGGTATCCAATGTCTCCATGTCAGCTTCCCCGCTTTTCTGCAATCACAAAGGCTTCCAAGGGAGAGCCCAGGTAGAAGCTATCCCCCACCTGCAGCTCTATGGGCTGGTTGGGAAATAGTTTGGCGCCGTTTTTCAGGAAGGTGCCGTGGGTGGAGCCCAGGTCCTGCAAAAATAGTTTATCATGTTTGAACCAAACGGCACAATGCTTTCCACTTACCCCGGGGGTATTGGGGAACACCACGTTGCACAGGTCCCGGTTGCGGCCCAGGATCAGCGGGTCCGTTTTGGGGATGAGGAACCGCTTGCCCGCCAGGGCGCCGGTGGTACCCTGGATCCGGTAGCCGGAATCCTGGGGATTCCCAACGGCCGCCGTGTCCCTCGGCTGGACGCGCTCCGGCGCGGGAAGAGTCTGCTTTTGAAGGGGCTGGGAGGCGTGCTTGCCCCGCTTGCCCTTCGTCAGCAGCACCGCCGCCACAACCACCGCCGCGCAAATTAACACGGCCCCGCCGATGATATAGGGAAGGTTGGAAGCGGAGCTGCCCGCCAGGGCGTAGGGGATGCTGTACTGATCCAGCAGATCTATGGCCTCCTGGATGTTGCAGGCGTAATAGTTTTGCTCCAGGGAATCCTCATCGGTCACCGCCCAGGAATTGATGCCCAGCACCGCGCCTTGGTTATTGACCATGGGGCCGCCAGAATTGCCGTGCTGGATCACCATGTCGGTCTGGATGCGGCGCACGCCGGAGCCCGAGGAGGACAGCAGCCGGCTGATGGCGCCGCTGGTGACGGTCATATCCTGCAGGCCGTTTTGGGTGGCGGCGTCCATCGCCAGGTTATCCGATAGCCCGGGGAAACCGATGCCGTAAACCTGGCTGCCGATCATATCCTCCGTGGGCGGCAGCAGGGGCAGTGCAATCCGCTGGTTCGTGGGGGTGCTCAGCCGCAGGATGGCCACGTCCGCGGTTTCGCTATAGGCCACCACCGTGGCGGGCAGGGAGGTTTCCTCATCGAAATAGATATCCACATAGGTTTTCAGGGTCACGGAGCCGCCGTCCGTGGTGGGCAGGGTCACCCATTCGCCTTGGCCCTCTTCGATATAATTCTCCACCACATGGTGGTTGGTGATCAGGTATTCCGGATCCTGATCCAGGGGGCCTACGAAGAACCCGCTGCCAACGGAGGCGACGCTGCCGTTGGAATCGGCGATGAGCGCGCCGTCCGCCCCCCGCATGGTGCAGTAGACCCGGGCTACGCCCTGCTTGGCGTCAATATAGGTGAAATCCTGTTTCGTACAGCCGCATAACAGCCCTATCAGAAGCAAAAGGGAGAAAAGACGGGGGAACCATTTGCGATACATTGTGTTAACTCCTTTCAGGTATGCGCAGCCAAATGGCCGCGGCGGAATTGTTGTCGTTGTTGGGGGGGATGCGCTGGGAAAGGATTTGCCGCATCCGGCCGATCCAATCCTCCGGGGAGCTGGCCTGGGCAAGGGTTTGCAACATTTCCGCCTCGTACACATATTCCCAGAAGCCGTCGCTGCACAGCAGGAAGGCGTGCTCCCCCGGCAACAGGGGGACGTTGCCCATATCCACGTTCAGGCCTCCCTCCTGGCCCAGGGCCCGGAAGATGCGGCTGCGGTCCTCGTGGAAGCGGAGCTGCTCCGGCTGGATCTGGCCCAGCAGCACGGCCACCTGGGAGGCGCTGTGGTCCCGGGTCTGGTACGCCAGGGCCCCGTTTAGAAACCGGTATAGCCGGGAATCGCCGGCATAGGCCCATTCGGCATAGCCGGGGGAAAGGGACAGGGCCACAATGGTGGATTTCATTTTGCATTCGGGGGTCTGCAGCTGCAGGATTTCCTGATGGGCTTTGAGGATGAGCCCGGATAGGCAATTGGGGAGGGAGGCCCCTTCCCAGCCGCCGCATACCGTATCCACCGCCAGGGAGGCGGCGATTTGGCCGCCGCCGTGGCCGCCCAGCCCGTCGGCCAGGACGGCCAGGACCTGGTCCTCCCCCGCTGTTTTTATCCCCACGGCGTCCTCGTTGCAGGCCCGCCCGCCGATATCGGAATAGCAAAACGTACGGATCAATGGGCTTCCCTCCTATTGGGGTTGCGCGGGCGGGGAGATTGCCCCCCCTCGCAGGCCAGGATTACGGCCGTATAGTTGTCCTGGTTTTGGTAGCCCTTTTGCAGGATGGCCGCCTCCAGGGCCTGAGGGGCGTTGGACCCCGCGCCTAGGGCCTTGAGAAGCTCCTGGTCGCTTAGGGCGTTATATACCCCGTCGGACATGAGCAGCAGCTGATCGCCGGGACGCAGGGCCAGGGGGCCGGCAGGGAGATCCAGCTGCTCCAGCGGGCCCATGCCCAGGAAGCTGACCAGCCCGTCCTTCCGCTTGTCCGTATAAACGTCCTGCAAGGGGATCTCCCCATTGACCGCCTGCAAGGCCAGGGTTTGTTTGAAATCGTGCTCCCGGGTCAGTTGGATCAGGCAGCCGTTCCGGCAAAGGCAAATGCGGCTATCCCCTATGTTGACGAAGGAAAAGACATTGTCCTTTATCAAGCCCATGGCCAGGGTGGAGCCGCTGCTCCGGTATTGGCCGGGGCCTAGTATGCCGTTGACCTTTTGTACGGCCCATTGGGTCAGGGTCAATAGCGCCTGTTCCGGCGTGCCCTGGCCTTGGGAGTAGAGGAACCCGTCTAAAATGGTTTCCACCACCGCGGCGCTGATCTTATCCCCATGCTGGAGCCCGCCCATGCCGTCCGCCACTACGGCCAGGATGCCGTGGCTTTGCAGGCGGCTTGGGTCGGAGATCCCAAAGCTGTCCTGCTGGTAGTCCCGGGCGCCCTGGCCATGGACCTTGCCCACCGCCACGGAAACGATGGGGGCGGCGGGCTCACGAAGTCGGCGCAGGGCCAAGGCATTGCGCCTGGCCAAAACCAGCAGGGCCCCAACGCAGGCCAGCAGCCCCACAAGCAGGCACAAAACCACAGGGGGGAACCAGGGGGCCGCGCATAGGGATCGGAACCAGGTTTGCCAGGGCGACAAGCCTTCGGCCGCATCCGCTGCAATGGCGGCGGGGGAGAGGGGGAAAGGAGGCATCATAGCATTACCCCTCGCTCCAGTCGAAATGCTCTCCGGATAGCCCGATAAAAATCAGGTTGGTGGAGCCGATGGTGATCCGGTCGTAGTTTTTCAATTCCGCTTCCCGGATCACCGGCTTGCCGTTGAGCAGGAGTGGGTTTTTCCCAAGCTCATGGGCGATATAGAAGCCCTTGGTCTGGGGGACATAGGTGACGCTGGAATCCCGCTCGGCGGAGATGGTGGCATCCCCGTGGATGCAGATATCCCCCGAGACCCGGCCGATATAGTTATAGCCCACTCGAAGCCGGTAGTCGTTGCCCCGGCAGGGGCCGTTTATGGCCACCAGCCAGCCCACTACAGGGGAAGGCGCGCCTGCGGGGGTATGGGGGTCCACGGACATGGTGTCATGCATCCGGTTGGAAAGACGATGCTGGGCGGGGAAGGTGGTGGGGCCAAAGGCGGTGGGGCCGTCCGAGGGAACGTTCTGGGAAAAAGACGTCGGGTCTGTTGTGGCCGAAAAGCCGTCTTCTGTGGGCGTAGCATGGCCGGGCATCCCACCAAAGGGATCTAGGGATGGGATGAAACTCCCGCTGCTGCAATAGGGGCAGCTTTCATATCGGGATGGATCATAGGGATGCCCATTGGGGCAGGTCGTAATTTTTTTGTGGATTTCTGCCATAATACAATCCCTCCGTAAAAAAAGATTTGGTTATAGATAAACGATTTGGCACAGGTTTTCCGGGGACCCTACGTAGAACCGGCTGCCGGGTTGCAGGCGTTCCGGGTAATTGGGCGGCAGCTTTTTCCCATCCGCCAAGGCGGTGCCGAAGCGGGAGTTTAGGTCGATGAGGATGGGCCCGCCCTGGTCTATCCGGATGCAGCAATGCTGATGGCTGACCCCGGGGGTGCCGTCGGGGAAGCGGACCCCGCAGGCGGGCGCCCGGCCCAGCACGATGCCGCTGCTGCCGATCCGGTAGGTATGGCCCCGGAGGGGGCCGGAAATGCATTTGATCCCCAGGCTGCGGCCGGCCTTGGCGGCAGGGAGGAAGGCAGGCCGCAGGGGCGGGCCAAAGGCGTTTTCCTCGGAGACCCCCGGCTGGCAAAACCAGATCACCAGCACGAGCCAGCCGAAAAAGGGCACAAGGCCCATCAGCAGCCACAGGCCGCTACGGCCTATATCGTGGAGCCGGCGCACGGAAACCGACAGGCTGGGGATCAGAGTGAACAGGGAAAACAGCCCCAGCAGCAACCAGCCAAGGGCGGTAAACCTAAGCAGGGAAAAGGCGAAGAGGATGCTGTACTGAAACAGCATAAAGTACCAGAATTCCTTGCGGCCCGAGCGGCCGGAAAATTGGGCGTAGTTGCGCAGGGCCTGTTCTACGGCGTTCATAAATTCCATTGCTGGTCGCCTCCATTTTTCAACTTACCAGGTCATTTTAACATCCCCTTCCCCTGCCCTCGTCCAAGCGGTTTCCAAAGCCTGCAAGCATAGGGAAAGCCTGTTTGAGCGGGGGCGAAAGCTGGCTTGGACGGGGGCCCTTTAGAAAGGGGCCGCCCCCAGGTAAATGCAGCGTTGCGATGAAAAGCGGGGCTGACATGCGTAAAAAAGCCGTCCCCAGGGGGACGGCTTACAGGCTGTCGAAAAAGTGGCTTGCGTCACTTTTTCGAGGTTTTCATAGCTCCCTTGCGCCTACGGCGCGGCC
>ERZ779894.2963-NODE-2963-length-13992-cov-3.081581_pt1 | contig 13992 bp, 10 predicted proteins | sample MGYA00511587_ERZ779894 | MGnify/ENA primary metagenome ERZ779894 (study PRJEB29588, sample SAMEA2160490) | human gut metagenome | biome: human gut; feature: human-associated habitat; material: faeces | place: Denmark | collected 2008/2010 ... | reverse complement strand
GGAAAGCGCCAAGGCTGCCGCCACCGGAAGCAAGATAGTGTAAAGATGTCTTTTCATGTTAATAATTTGGTTACTTATAGGCTTCACGCAGGTCAATACATATCACAAGAGACAGTGCATCCGACCATAAATCGTACAAATATAGAATAATTCCAATAACATTACAATAACTTTACACACCAATGCACTGCTCTTTTTTGTATTATTTTTAATAAATTCGCCGAAAACAGGCAGCAGCTATAACACGCGCGCACAGTATCCGCAAACCTTCGGACCTACAAAAAAACAGGTCGGTCCTGCCCGTACAGGCAAGACCGACCGCAAACATGCAAACCTCCTTCCGACTCCCCTCCATCAATTCAACGGAGGCGCTATATACCAATAAACCGTATAGGGTTGACCATTCTCCTGTATTTCAAGGGTATAACCGAACACCGACTTCGCATCGGGAGTCACATAAGTGAGGACACCGCCGGAAACGTAGATGCCGTAACGCTCCTGTATCCATTCGGACATCGAACCGAGCAAAGTCTTGCTCTTCACGTCCACCACCGAACCGCTCGTCACACCCAACCCTTGAAGACCTATCATACCCAATCCTTCGTCTGTCACGTGGAGTGCCACATAACCGACATATTCGTCGAACACGGTCGTGGTACGCGTTTCGGTATTGAAAAAGGCCGGATAATTGACCTGCGTCACCGTATTGCTCTCCGCATTGAACTCTTCCGTGCGGTAGGTACCTGCTATCCACGTACCGTCGGGGCTTATCTGCGTCTGGTTCGCCCAGCATATCATCCCGTCTACGAGATTGTAATCCACCGGATTCCCGAGCGCATCTTCCCGCTGAACGGTGGTCACCTTGCGCAGGTCGCTGCCTACCCAGTCCACATTGCCGTCGCGGTCCCACCAGACCATGCCGTAATCGTAATTCTCCCACGAACTGCCATACGCCACCGAACCGTCGGCCGACATGCCGCGTACCATCACGCCGGCCCACCACTCCTCATCGCGAAAACTCTTTTCAGGCAGTGGAAGCGCCGTTCCCACACCATCCACATACTTGACAGGAGCATACATACATCCCGTAACGGGGTCGCCCTCAGCATAACCGACGAAAACGGAACCGTCGGCGGAAACGCTCTGCATGACCGTCGGACCGTATCCGCCCGGAACGGCCTCCGGCCGGTAATAGGTACCGTCCAATTCAAAGGCCACGCACCCTCCGTTCACGTAATCGCTTATATAAAGGGTACCCTGGTCGGTCATCACCTCGGCCTCTTCCAGTCCCATCAGCGATTCCGGATATGGGCCTATCTCTACCCGCTCGTCGCTCTCAAGGTCGATAATGACAGCAGTAAACGTAAAATCGTTCTCTCCTTCCAGACCGGTTATGAAACCGCCCACATACTTGCCGCTGGGCGACATGACCGCATGATTAAGGTCTTCCAGATAGCGGTATCGGGCATTCATCCGGTCGAAACCGAGCTGATAGACCCGGATGGATGCGGTCGCCTCGCCTGCCTGCAGCGTGATTTCCGCACTGCGCTCCCCGTCGGTATTGGGGTCTGCGGAGACCACCAACGTGCTTCCTTCGCCTTCGGAGACCTTCAGCCACGATGCACCGCTCTCGAAACTCCATTCCGGATTGGCCCTGACGTCAATAACCTGCGTCTCCCCGCCGTCCTCGGTAAAGGTGCACACCGCATCGCTCAGCTTGATGTAATGCTCCTCGGTTCCTTCCGGCCCGGTCGTACAGCCGGCAAACAGAGCCGACCCCACCAGCAAGGCGAGGACTCCAAATAAATCTTTTCTCATAACGATTAGTTCCTTTTAACTTGTTAGCACAACACTCACTCGCCGTCCGTCCGACCGGTTCTGCGAAGTGAGAACATGCAATAATAAGAAACTTCAAATAATAATACAACAACATATATTATTGTATTATTTTCAATTCCCTTTATGACAGGAACAGAGATTGTGACGCGCTGCGGGACTTTGTCCGGGCATACGGAAAAAGAACGGCGGCAAACCGGAATGAGAAACGGGGAAACGATGACGACGAAAGACCGAGCAGCGAATCCGAACCCCCGGAGAAGGCTCTGCGCCCGAGAACAGGACACGCAGACAAAACCGGGCGAGGGAGTCCGGACCGGAAAACACCCGGCAACTGCCGGAGAACGGTCACACAGCACCCGACACCGCGCAGGGAGGAGGGAAACGTCACTCCTCGGTGATTTCGATAAGCTGCTGGCGATAGGCTTCGAGAATGCTCGACTTGGAGACGAAACCGAGGTACCGGTTGTTCTTGTCCACCACGGGCAGGTTCCACGCCCTGGACTCTTCGAACTTCTCCACCACTTCGGATATCATCTCGTTCTTGAAGATGATGTCCGGGGGCTGTACGACATACTTGGAGACGGGGGTCCGGTACTTGGCCTGGTCGAACATGTCCGTGCGTATGTCATCGAGCAAGATGATGCCGGCGAACTCGCCGCCCTCCTTTATCACCGGGAAGACGTTGCGTTTGGAGGAGGAGATGATGTGTACGAGGTCGCCGAGGGTAGCCTCCTTGCTGACGGGCGAAAAGTTCGTCTCTATCAGCTTGTCGAGGTCGAGGAAGACCATCACCGCCCGGTCCTTGTTGTGCGTGACGAGTTCGCCCTTGGCCCGCAGCTTCTTGGTGTATATCGAATCGGGTTCGAGGTAGTAGGATATGGCGAAAGAGAGCGACGCCACGAGCATCAGCGGAACGAAGAGCCCGTAACCGTTGGAGAGCTCCGCGATAAGGAACACCGACGTCAGGGGCGCCTTCATGACACCCGTCATGCCCCCCGCCATGCCCACGAGCGAGAAATTGACCACCGACATCTCCATACCGAAAAAGGTATTGCAGATGTAGGCGAGCGTCCCGCCTACGAAGGCTCCGGTGAAGAGCGACGGCGCGAACGAACCGCCCACCCCTCCGGCAGCGTTCGTCACGGCCATGGCGACCACCTTGAGGAAAAGCGTCCCCAGCAGGAAGAGCACCACCACCCACGGAATGTCCCGGTACTGATAGAAAAGCGAATTATTGAAAAGCGGCTCCACCTGTCCGTGCATGAGGTCGATGAAGGATTCGTACCCCTCGCCGTAAAGGGGCGGGAAGAGGAAGATGAGCAGCCCTATCGCCACCCCGCCGACAATCCAGCGGGTGGACTGCTTGCGCATGTTTCCGAAAAATTTCTGCACCTTGCCGTTCACGGTCAGGAAGTAGAACGACACGAGCCCGCACAGCACGGCGAGCACGACGTACATATGGAGGTGCTGGAGGTTGAAGGTTCCCCCCACGCTTACGTTCAGCATGGGGTCGAACCCCTTGAGAAAGAGCACGAGCGTGGTCGATACGACCGAGGAGATGAGCAGCGGTACGATGGCCCGCATGGAGATGTCGAGCATCAGCACCTCCAGCACGAAGATGAGCCCCGTAACGGGAGCCTTGAAGATGGCCGCCAGGGCGCCCGCGGCACCGCATCCCAGCAGCAGCGTCGTATCACGGTAATTGAGCCGGAAGACCTGCGCGATATTGGAGCCGATGGCCGACCCCGTCAGTACGATGGGAGCCTCAGGCCCCACCGAGCCGCCGAATCCGATGGTCACGGCTCCGCCCACCATCGAGGTATAACAGTTGTGTCCCCGGATGCGCGACCCCGTCTTGCTGATGGCGTACAGCACGCGGGTGACACCCTCCGAGATATTGTCCTTCACGATATGCTTCACGAACAGCGAAGCGAGGATGATGCCCACAGCCGGATAGACGAGAAAGAGATAACCGGCCGTATCGGCGGGTATCCAGCTCACGAGGGAGTGGCGGATGAGATGCAGGAGCCATTCGAACGCATAGGCGGCGAAACCGGACACAAGACCGACGACGATGGCCAGGACTATCATCAGTTGCTGTCCCGACAGGCGCCGCGTTATCTTCATCAACAGGACGTAAGCCCTGTTAAGTATCTTTTTCGAGCTCTCCATATCACCCCGTAAGCGCTGCCCGGAGCAGCGTCGCTAAGGCATGCAAGGTATCAGAACGGGCGGATACCCATGATTTCACGCACGTCGGCAACGGTCTGCGAAGCACTCGCCCGCGCCTTCTCGGCCCCTTCCGAGACCACCCTGCGCAGGTACGCCTCATCGCCCTTGATGGCCTCTATCCGCTCCCGTATGGGGGCTATGGCCTTGATAATGTCCTCGGCGAGCTGCTTCTTCAGGTCGCCGTAACGTATCTCGCACCGGGCGTACTGCTCCCTGAAAAAGGCCACGGTATCGGGCGCGGACACCGCCTGCATGATGGTGAAGATGTTGGCGACACCCTCGCTCAGGGGAGAATCCGGCTCCGTGGGACCGGAGTCGGTCACGGCCCGCATCACCTTTTTGCGTATCGCCTCGTCGGAATCGGCCAGGAAGATGCCGTTGTTTTCGCTCTTGCCCATCTTGCCCGTACCGTCCAGCCCCGGTATCTTCACCAAATCAGCCCCGAAATTGTAGGGCTGGCTCTCCGGAAAATACTCCACGCCGTACATGTTGTTGAAACGGCGGGCGAATACGCGCGTCAGTTCGAGGTGCTGCTCCTGGTCCTTGCCCACGGGCACATGCGTGGCGCGGTGGAGGAGAATGTCCGCCGCCATCAGCACGGGATAGGTGAGCAGGCCGGCATTGACGTTCGAGGGATTCTTGCGCACCTTGTCCTTGAAAGAGGCCGTACGCTCCAGCTCGCCCACATAGGCGTGCATGCCGAGCAGCAGCGACAGTTCGGTCACCTGCGGCACGTCGCTCTGCACGTAGACGGTAGCCACGTCGGGGTCGATGCCCGCGGCGAGGTACTCGGCAAGCACCGTCCGGACGTTCTCGTGCAGGCGCGTCGGGTCGTCATGCGTAGTCAGCGCATGGTAATCCGCGATGAAAAAGTAGCATTTCGCATCGTGCTGCATTCTGACGAAATTGCGCAGCGCCCCGAAATAGTTTCCCAAATGGAGCTGTCCGGTGGGTCTGATGCCACTGAGTACTATATCCATGTCTTCTCCGTTACTGTCTTGGCGACGTTCTACAACCGAACAAAAGTAAGGTAAAAAAACCATATATTAGCCATTTTTACCTACTTTTGCTCCGTTCAGGAGATTAAGGAAGAGATGAAGACATACTGGAGACTGCTCGGCTTCGCGAAACCGATAGAGAAATACGCCATACCCTATTTTTTCTGCACGCTGCTGTACGCATTCTTCAATGTCTGTACCTTCACGCTGATAATGCCCATCGTCAATTCGCTGTTCTCCCCCGACGGAGCGCTGCAGGCCGTTACCGAGATGCCCGTTTTCAGCATACGTCATCTGACCGACTACATCAGCGCCCTGCTCTCCTATCTCCTCTACCGCTTGTTCGGCAGCGACTACGACATCATGGACGTGCTGATAATGCTCGCCTGCGTGGTCGTCACCGCCTCGCTGCTGAGCAACCTTTTCCGCTACCTCGCCCAACGAATTATCGAGAACATGCGCGTGCGGACGCTCTGCCGCCTGCGCGACCGGGTATACGAACACGTCCTGAGCATGAACCTCGGTTTTTTCAGCAACGAACGCAAGGGCGACATCATGGCCCGCATCACCTCCGACGTACAGGTCGTGCAGTTCTGCATCACCAACACGCTGCAGGTGGTCTTCCGCGACCCCTTCCTCATTCTGTTCTACGTGGTCGCCATGCTGGCCATCTCCGTCCAGCTCTCCCTCTTCTCGGTCATCTACCTGCCCGTCGTGGCGCTGCTGATTGGGACGATAGTGAAACGCCTGCGTCGTTCGGCCAAGGAGGTACAGGAGTCGTTCGGCGAACTGACTTCGGTACTCGACGAATCGCTCTCGGGAATGAAAGTGATAAAGGGATACAATGCGGAAACCTTTTTCGGCCGCCGCTTCAACGACATCAACCGCAAATTCTCCGACATCTCGCGGCGCATCGCCTACCGTCAGCAACTGGCCTCGCCCATGAGCGAATTCCTCGGCATCGCGGCGGCAGCCGGACTGCTCATCTTCGGCGGCATCCTCGTCACGGGCGGCAAGCTCGATGCGGGCGGTTTCCTTACCTACCTCGCCATATTCACCCAGATAACCCGCCCCATGCGCTCCTTCACGGATGCCTTCGCCACCATCAATCAGGGCATCGCCGCCGGCGACCGCGTCCTGCGTCTGCTCGACACGGAGACCTCCGTCCGGAACGCGCCCGACGCCGTACAGCTCGACCACTTCCGCGAACGTATCGAATTACGCGACGTCCGTTTCGCCTACGAGGAGCGGGAAGTCATCTGCGGCATCAGCTTCACGGTAGAGAAAGGACAGACCGTCGCGCTCGTCGGCCCTTCGGGAGGCGGCAAATCGACGATTTCAGACCTCATTCCGCGCTTTTACGACGTGACGGCAGGCGAAATCCGCATCGACGGCCGCGACATCCGACAGTACGACCTGCACTCCCTGCGCGAGCGGATGGGCATCGTGGCGCAGGATACCGTACTCTTTAACGACACCATCGAGAATAACATCCGCCTGGGCAACTCCGAAGCCACGCGCGAAGAGGTCATGGATGCGGCACGCATCGCCAACGCCGAACAGTTCATCGCAGAGACTCCCTACGGCCTGGAGACGAACATCGGCGACCGCGGCGCGAAACTCTCCGGCGGGCAGCGTCAGCGCCTCAGCATCGCCCGCGCCGTTCTCAAAAACCCCGAAATCCTCATCCTCGACGAGGCGACATCCGCCCTCGACACCGAGAGCGAAAAACTCGTACAGGAGGCCCTCAACACACTGCTCGAAGGGCGCACATCCATCGTCATCGCCCACCGTTTGAGCACGATACGCAACGCGGATAAAATCATCGTCATCGAACAGGGCCGCATCACCGAGGAAGGAACGCACACAGAACTCATCAGCCGCAAGGGCACCTACGCCAAACTCATCGAAATGCAGCAACTTTCCTGACAACCGCCATGCGGCGTTCCGAAAGCAACAGTCCTGCGCCGATGGAGGGACTACCGGGAACTCCTCATCGGAACAGGCGCCGCGGGAACACAATCCCACCACCATTCCACCTCTTCCGACCGACAAGCAAGCGTTTCCCGTCCCGAAAACTCCAGTCAGCCCGAATGTCCTGCATGAAATACCGCCCCATAACCCGCATTCTTTCCTTGGCCGCCGCACTCTTCATCCTGACGGCATGCACTCCGCACAACCTGCCGGACGGCTGGTACACGACCTCCGGCGAAGGCCCGGATACACGCATCGGCCCCTCCATCGTTACATGCAGCGACTTCGCCGCACTGCATCTCGACTCGCTACCCTCCGGCGAGGGTACGTTCATCTATCAGATAACGGGTACCGTCAAACCGGAAAAGCAGAAGCGATGGACAGCCGCCACCCGCAAGGCCGTCGGACGGCACATCGTCTTCCTTTACGAAGGCAACGTGCTGGCAGCACCCCGCATCAACATGCCGATAGACAGGGGAACCTTCGCCATCTCCGCCCCCGCCATCTCCGGCGACGCCGACCGGATGCGGGAAATCTTCCATAGCCTCGAGGCACAGATGCGGTGACCGGACGAGCATCGACACATGTTTGCGCAGCGGTACCGTCTTCCCCGCCATGGAACGAACCGACACCAAAAGCGGCGGGCAGGAGTAACTCCTGCCCGCCGGCCAGTATTTCACAAGCCGCCCGGAACCTTGCTTTTCCGAACGGACCGAATACACTACGCTATTCGACCTCCCACGTTTCCCCGCTGTTCAGCAGGTCGTCCACGTTCTTAATCTTCGCCGTAGCCTGAACCTCGGCAATCTGCCGGGCCACTTCGCGTTCGTAAGTGGGTTCCGCCACGTCACGGATGATACCCAGCGCGACAGGAAAATCGGGATACTTCATGCTGGCCAGCATCACATGCACCATCGTATCCTTCTCGTGGGCGTCATGCACGAGGATGTCGTCGAGCGTCACGCCGTTCTCGCCGACGGTCACCACCTTCAGCTTCATGTTGTCGAGCATCAGCCCCTTGTCCATGTTCTTGCCGAAGAGCATCTTTTCGCCCTGACGGAGGGTGATGGTGTGTTCCGCCCGCACCTCCTTGTCGCCGGCGAACGCCTTGTGAGTACCGTTATTGAATATCATGCAGTTCACCAGCACCTCGATGACCGACAGGCCGTCGTGCTTCGAAGCGGCCACCATGCACTCCGTGGTCAGGTTCACCTCGGCGTCTATCGAACGGGCGAAGAAAGTGCCGTGGGCACCTATCACCAGTTCGCCGGGATTGAACGGACGCTCCACCGTACCGTAGGGCGACGTCTTGGTAATCTTGCCGAGCTTCGACGTCGGCGAGTACTGTCCTTTGGTGAGACCGTAAATCTCGTTATTGAACAGCACCACGTTCAGGTCGATGTTACGGCGGATGGAGTGGATGAAATGGTTGCCGCCGATGGCCAGCGAGTCGCCGTCGCCCGTCATCACAAAGACGCTCAGGTCGGGGTTGGCCGTCTTGAGACCCGTAGCGATGGCGTTGGCACGGCCGTGTATGCCGTGGAAACCGTATGTGCTCACGTAATAGGGGAAACGCGACGAACAGCCGATACCGGAGACCACCGCGAAACGCGAATGTTCCACGTCGGCATTGGCGGCTATCTGCGGCATGGCCTTCTGGATGGCACTCAACACGGCATAGTCGCCGCAGCCGGGACACCACTTAACTTCCTGGTCGCTTTTGAAGTCCGCAACCGTATATTTGAGTTCGCTCATGACTACTTTTCCAATAATTCGTTAAACTTATCGACCAGTTCCTCTTTCGTGAACGGAAGCCCCTGTACCTTGTTGAACTGTTCGTACCGGAACTGCGGGAACGACATACGCATGTAATTGGCGAACTGTCCTTCGTTCAGCTCGCATACCACGATTTTCCTGAACCCGGAAAAGATTTCGTACACGCCGTGCGGCAGGGGGTTGATGTAGTTGAAGTGGCAGAGGGAAACCTTCTTTCCTGCCGCCCGCATCTCCTTTACGGCCGATTCGAGATGGCCGCGGGTACCGCCCCAACCAACGACGAGCAGGTCGCCTTCCCGGTCGCCCAGCACTTCCTGTTCGGGAATGAAGTCCACGACACGCGCCACCTTCTCGGCACGCAACTCGACCATCCGCTGGTGGTTCTGCGGATTGTGCGACGGCGAACCCTTCAGGATATCCTTTTCCAGACCGCCGATGCGGTGCTCCAAACCGGGCGTACCGGGGAATGCCCAACGGCGAGCCAGCCGCAGTCCGTCGCGCTTGTAGGGCAGGAAAGTCTTTTCGTCCTCCGGCAGCTCCCTGATTACCGGCGGATGTATTTCGGGATAATCCTTCATGGAGGGTATCTTCCAAGGCTGGCTGCCGTTGGCGATGAATCCGTCGGAAAGCAGCACGACCGGCGTCATGTGTTCCATGGCGAGCTTGCCGGCCATGAAAGCGTAATGGAAACAGTCGGACGGAGTACTTGCCGCAATGACTATCATCGGACACTCTCCGTTGCGGCCCCAGAGCGCCTGCAGCAGGTCACCCTGTTCGGTCTTGGTCGGAAGGCCGGTGGAAGGCCCGCCGCGCTGTACGTCCACGACGACAATCGGAAGCTCGGTCATTACCGCCAGACCCATGGCCTCGGACTTCAGCGAAAGGCCGGGACCGGAGGTGGTGGTCACGGCGAAGTGGCCCGCATACGAAGCCCCGATGGTCGTACAAATGCCGGCGATTTCATCCTCGCACTGTACGGTCTTCACGCCGAGGTCTTTGCGCTTGGCGAGTTCTTCGAGAATGACGGTCGCGGGGGTAATGGGATACGAACCGCAGTAGAGCGGCCGGCCGCTCTTTTCGGAAGCGGCGATGAATCCCCATGCCGTCGCCTGGTTGCCGTTGATGCTGCGGTAACGGCCTTTGGGCAGGTCGGCAGGCTGCACGTCGTACGTATTGGCGAACGCATGCGTATTGTGGGCATAGTTATGACCGGCCTTGAGCGCGAGGACATTCGCCTCGGCAACGACCGGATTGCGTTTGCCGAACTTGTTGTTGATATATTCCACGGCATGCTCAAGCGGCTTGTTGAACATGAAGAGGCACATGCCCAGCGCAAACATGTTCTTGCACTTCACGACGCTCTTCACATCCAGGTCGAGCCCCGCGAGGGCCTCTTTGGTCATGGTCGTGATGTCGGCGACGATGATGTTGTAATCCTCTATTCCCAGCTCGGCGAACGGGTCACCCGTCGTGAATCCCGCACGGGCCACGCTCTTCTCGTCGAGCGTATCGCCGTCGATGATTACCGTGGCGCCTTTCCTCAGCCAGCAGGCGTTAGCCCTCAGGGCGGCCGGATTCATGGTCACCAGCACGTCGCAATAGTCACCCGGTGTCTGTACCGGATGGTCGCCGAAATGTACCTGAAATCCCGATACACCGGCCACAGTTCCCTGCGGTGCGCGAATTTCGGCAGGATAATCCGGGAAAGTCGAAATGCCGTTGCCCTGCAGGGCCGCGGTGTCGGAGAACAGAGTGCCCGTCAGCTGCATTCCGTCCCCGGAGTCCCCGGAGAACCGGATAACCACGTCATCCCTCTCCGTAATGCTTGTGTTTTCCATAATGCCTTCAAAGCAACGGGAACCTTCAGCGTACGCCCACGTACCTTAAGTTCCCTGGTTTTTTAAATATTAGTAGTTGATTTATATATCAAATTCACTTAACTTGCGTCATACGTGACAATACGCGGAACACGGCTTCAAGCACCATATCCCGGCATCCGGTAAATAAGCCCAATATTCATCCGCAAATGTAATGAATTCTAATGTAGGAGCAACCCATAAGGAAAAAAATATTTATCTTTGGCTGACGAAGTTTACAAATCGTAACAAAAAGCCGGAAAAAACCTTCTGCGGCACAGAAAGCCGCAGCCTCCGCACCCCTTCGACCGATACAACAAAACATATTGCAACCATGAACCATCCCATCAGATTCACGACACCCGAAGAGGCGGTGAAAGTCATCAAATCCGGTGACCACGTCCACCTGAGCAGCGTCGCCAGCGTACCGCAGATACTCGTCCGTGCGATGACGGCACGGGGCGAGGCCGGGGAGTTGCAGCACGTCCATATCCATCACCTCCACACCGAGGGCGAGGCCCTCTACGCCGTCCCCGAAATGGAAGGGATTTTCCAGCTCGACTCGTTCTTCGTGGGAGGGAATGTCCGGAACATCACCCAACAGGGTTTCGCCGACTACATACCGGTCTTCCTGAGCGAGACGCAGCGCCTCTACCGGGACGGCATCCTGCCGTGCAACGTGGCCATGATACAGGTCTCGACTCCCGACAGACACGGCTACGTCTCCCTCGGCACCTCGGTAGACGCCACGCTGGCGGCCGTGGAGTGCGCCGACACGGTCATCGCGGTCGTGAACCGGCATGTCCCGCGGTCGTTCGGCGATTCGTTCATCCACACCTCGCAGATAGACCTCTTCGTCGAGGACGACACGCCGCTCATCGAGGAGCACTTCGCCGAACCGAACGACCTGGAGTGCGCCATAGGCCGCAACTGCGCAGCGCTCATCGAAGACGGAGCGTGCCTCCAGATGGGCATCGGGGCCATCCCCAATGCGGTGCTGTCGCAGCTGGGCAGCCACAAGAACCTCGGCGTACACACCGAAATGTTCGCCGACGGCGTACTGCCCCTCGTGGAATCGGGCGTGATAAACGGTGCCAACAAGAAGATAGACAAAGGGAAGATGGTCTCCACCTTCCTGATGGGCTCACACCGCGTTTATGACTTCATTGACAACAATCCCGGCGTACTGATGAAAGACGTCGGATACACCAACGACCCCTTCGTCATCGCCCAGAATCCCAAGGTGACGGCCATCAACTCGGCACTGCAAATCGACCTTACGGGACAGATATGCGCCGATTCGCTCGGTACGCGTTTCTACTCCGGCGTCGGCGGACAGGTGGATTTCATCTACGGCGCCTCCCGTTCGGAAGGCGGCAAAGCCATCGTGGCCATGCCGTCGGTCACGAACAAGGGCATCAGCAAGATTGTTCCCGTTCTGGCCGAAGGGGCGGGCGTGGTGACCACCCGTGCGCACGTACACTGGATAGTGACCGAACACGGAGCGGTAAACCTCTACGGCAAAAGCCTCCAGGAACGCGCCCGTCGGCTGATAAGCATCGCCGACCCGGCGAGCCGCGAAGAACTCGACCGTGCCGCTTTCGAACGTTTCGGCCCGCACCACCACTATATCAAGTCGCGCTGCGGCATCTGACACACGAGCCGGCATACTCCCCCACGATGAAAGGCAGTACCGCATTGCATTCATGCAATTCGGTATTGCCTTCAACATACGCGAACCGGCCCAGACACCGAAGTGCGGGACAAAGAAGCAGCCTCCCGACCGATTCGCATCTCCTGTTCCGGTCCCTCCATCTCACCAAAATACAGGTTCCGCCGCCGCATACCGGCCAGCCGACCGACCCGTACCATGCTTTTCAGCGAATATATTACTATATTTGCGGATGCCGTAGGCGGCCTTACTCAGAAAACGAAACATACCATGCGCTGCAAACCATCCACGAACACGAAGCTCACCCTGTTCATCGTCCTGCTGCTCGTCATAGACCAGGCGGTCAAATTCACCGTCAAACTGAACATGGAACTCTATCAGAGCATTCCGGTCTTCGGCAACTGGTTCATCATCCACTTCATCGAAAATCCCGGGGCGGCATTCGGCATGCAGCTCGGCGGAACCTGGGGTAAGCTGCTGTTGAGCCTCATACGCATCGCGGCCATCGTGCTCATCGCATGGTATCTGCACCGGCTCGTCAAAAAGTCGGCTCCCACGGGAGTACTCGTCGGCGGGGCCCTGATACTCGCCGGGGCGATAGGCAACATGATAGACAGTGCTTTTTACGGCCTTATCTTCTCCGAATCAACACCTTATGCGGCCGCCACACTTTTTCCGGAAGGAGGGGGATACGCACCGTTCCTGCACGGCAAAGTAGTGGATATGCTCTATTTCCCCATCATCAACTCCACCTGGCCCGACTGGATGCCGCTGATAGGCGGCAGGGAGTTCACCTTTTTCAGTCCCGTATTCAACATAGCCGACAGCTACATCACGGTAGCGGTATTCTATATCATTCTCTTTCAACGCAAATTTTTCCTTAAATAAGGACAGGAGCCCGCTCCGGAGCTCTCTTCGCAGAAACACGTCACAATACAGCCATGAACAGGTTCATCACAATGCTTCTGCTCGCTACGGCAGTATGCACCGCAACCGGAAGCGTTTCGGCACAGGAGGCCGACAGAATTCTCGGTATCTACAAAGTGGAGGGAGAGACCACGCACGAACTCTCCAAGGTACGGATATACAAGACGGGCGACACCTACGAGGCACGCATCATCTGGCTCGAACACCCCAACGACGAAGCGGGGAATCCCCGGCTCGACCTGCTCAATCCCGACCCGGCATTGCGGAGCGGCCGGGCCGACGCCATTGTACTCGTGCGCGGTTTGCGTTACGATGCGAAAAAGGAGCGGTGGACGGGCGGTACGATATACAACCCCGTCGATGGCAAAGTGTACGACGTACAGGCGGAATTCGATGGTCCGCAGGAGCTCCGGGTCAGGGGGTATATCGGAAAGCCCATGTTCGGCAGAGACCTCGTCTGGGAAAAGCTGGAGTAACGCATACCGGCCGACGAACGGAAAGAGAAGGGGCCCCGCACGCGGTACCCCTTCTCTTATTTTCCCTGCCGAGTCCACCGCATCATCACCGGGACACGACACCCTTACGGCACACGCCCACGCCGCATGGGAGCAGCAACGGACGGAATGTGCCGAACCGAACGCCAAGGAGACGGCAACAAAAAGCACCGTGCATTCCGGGCCCTCCCTACTGCACCGGCAATACCGTCCGGACCCGCGGC
>ERZ779894.2937-NODE-2937-length-14136-cov-8.079398_pt1 | contig 14136 bp, 10 predicted proteins | sample MGYA00511587_ERZ779894 | MGnify/ENA primary metagenome ERZ779894 (study PRJEB29588, sample SAMEA2160490) | human gut metagenome | biome: human gut; feature: human-associated habitat; material: faeces | place: Denmark | collected 2008/2010 ... | reverse complement strand
GATCTTTACATCCATGTTGCAAGGTGGTTAAAGTGGTGTAAATGTAGTAAAAAGTTGGCAGATTCCTGTTATCTTTGCACGAGGATATGAAGAAAGCATTTTTGTTTCTGGCGTTGTGCCTGCTCGGAGCGGGCCGCGCAGCGGCTGCGGAACCCGCCGACAGTGTCCGCAATGTGATTTATATGATCGGCGACGGCATGGGCCTGGCGCATGTTTCGATGCTCGCCGTCGAAGGCGGCTATGCTCCGACAGCTTTCGACCGGGCACAGGGTATTGCCCTGATCTCGACCTATTCGGCCAACAACCGGGTGACGGATTCCGCGGCTGCGGGGACGGCGCTGGCATGCGGGAGCAAGACCAATAACGGTACGTTGGGGCTGGATCCCCGGGGCGGGCGTCTGCAGTCGCTCATCGAGTGGGCGGTGGCCGAAGGGATGCCTGCGGGGATTGCCGTGAAATGTCATCTCCAGCATGCCACCCCTGCTGCATTTTACGCGCATGTCCCGGATCGGGGCGACGAAAAGGCCATTACGCGCGACCTGCTGGCGAGCAATATCGACGTGCTCATAGGTGCCGGCAGGCGGCTCGAAAAGGAGTCCCCCGAGGGCGGTTCGTATCGCGATGCGTTCGGCCGCCGCGGCTATGCGGTCGCCGGTTCGCTCGAAGAGGCGGAACCGGTTCGTGCGGGACGGTTGCTGTGTGCCGTGACCGATGAAAATATCCCCAAGACGATCCGGCGCGAAGATTACCTGTACTGCGCCACGCAGAAGGCACTGGAAATACTCTCCCACAATGCCGACTCGGTCGGCCGCGGTTTTGTGCTGATGGTCGAAGGGTCGCTTATCGACGGTGCGTCGCACGGTAACGATGCGGAGAAGATACTGGCCGAAATGCGCGATTTCGAGCGTGCCGTGGCCGCGGCGATGGACTTTGCCGACCGCGCGCCGGGGACGCTGGTCGTAGTGACGGCCGACCATGAAACCGGGGGGCTCGCCATCCCGAGCTGCGACGGTGATTTTACCCGCTCCGAGAGCGGTATCCGATATGTTTTCGGATCCAAAAGCCACACGGCGACCTACGTCCCCGTTTACCTTTATGGTACGGGTGCGGGGCATATTGCTGGGATAATGGACAACACGCAACTCGCCCGGCGGGTCATGGCTCTGCTCGGGAAGGAGTAGCCGTTTCCGTGCTGCGTGCGCGGTGCAGCCGCACCGGAAGGTCATGCCATTGCCCGGTGAGCGGAGGCTGGGAATTCAGCCTTGCCTGCACGGGTGATGCTGTTTCGGAGAATTGCTGCGCCGTCCGGCGGGAAGCCGCTCCGGCTCTGCCCCGTATCAAATACAAACAGCGTCCACTGAACTCGGGGTGGACGCCGTTTGCTGCTTATGGTTGGAGCGATGCTTCGGAAAGCCTACTTATTTTGGGTGCCATAGCCGACTACTAAAATCTCTTCCATGTCCCCTTCCCGCTGTGTGGTGGCCTTGTCGTGGAGGATGCCTTCGGACGTCTGGACAGCGAAGTCTACCGGCATGCCGAACTTTACGCGTACGGCCTCTCCGCGCTGCTTGCCGGGCGTCCATTTCGGGGATTTGCCGATGACGCGCAGTACCTCGTCCGCAAGGGATTTATCGGGCGATTTGAATATTTCGGCATTGCCCACCGAGCCGTCCTTCTCGATGACGAACGTGACCAGGACTTTCCCGTAAATGTTTTTGCCGAGGGCTTCCGCCGGGTATTTCACGTTCATTTGTACCCACCGGCGAAACTCGCCGATGTCGCCGCCGTTGAATTGCGGCGGGGTATCCACCACCAGGAACGGCTCTTCCCCGGAACCTTTGTTTTCACTGGTCTTAGTGTCCTGTGCCGTAGCAGTTATTCTGAAATCAATGGGCAGCGTATATCTCACACGCACCTTTTCGCCGCGCTGTTCGCCCGGTTTCCATTTGGGCGAAGCTGCGACGACGCGCCGCGTCTCTTCCGAGAATGCCTTGCCGGGGGTTTGAAGAATCTGGATGTTGCTTACCGAGCCGTCCTTTTCGACGACGAACGACAGTACGACACGTCCCTGCTCCCCGTTCCTGAATGCCTCGGCCGGGTATTTCACATTCGCCTGCACCCACGTACGGAAGGTGTTCAGGTCGCCGTATCCGGGGTTGTCGCCCTCCTGCATCGGGAACAAGGGCATGGTCTCGGCGATCAGGAACGGCTGGTCGTCCTCCGTTTCCCCGGTTTCGCGGATCGCTTCGTCGTGTGCCTCAGCCTGTGTTGTGGCGTTTCCATGCTCCTGGCGGGCGTTCTCCGGTCTGGCGGGCAGGGCCGTATCACCTTTGGTCGTTATGATTACTACGCCGTTGCGGGCTTCCTGCCCGTAGGTCGCTACGGCGGATTGGTCTTTGAGTACCGTTATGTTTTCGATGCGGCTCGGATCGAGCTTGTTTATGAAATCCGGGTTTACCTTGATTCCGTCGACCACCCAGAGCGGTTTGCCGGTCTGGGCCGAAAGCACCGGTGTCCCCGGGGTTTCGGATTCCAGCGTGATCCCGGTAAACTGCCGGGCTGCCTCTCCGACCTCCAGCAGGTGGGGTTTGCAACCGACGTAGGCGACTGTGAGTATTGATCCCTGCGGAGCGTAGATTTCCGCATGTCCCGATTTATCGGTGACAACGCCCTTTTGCGTGTCCTTTATCGTTATCACTGCTCCGGGCAGGGGTTCGCCATCCTTTAGTACCGTTACGGCGACCTGTTTCTCGGTGGTGGTCGCTCCTTCGTCCGACGAACTTGTTGCGGCCTTGTTTTCAGTTCGCTGCAAGACGACGACGGTGGCCTCCTTTTGGCTATGCCGCTTCGTATCGACCGTTGCCGATTCGTAGCCGGGATAGCTTACCAAAAGTTTGCTGCCGTCCGGGACGGTGATCTCGGCATGTCCGTCCGCATTGGTCACGGTGCCCTGTGTCGTACCTACGACCTGTACGATGGCGCCCGGGAGTGCCCCTTTGTCCTTGTTCCGGACATCTATCGACACCCTGCATGTCTTGTCCTTTTTTTCATCTCCGGCATGCTGTGTTTCCTGCCCGGGAGCGGTTTCGATACCGGTGCCGGTTGCCGGGGCGACGATCACTGCGGCGCGCGTAGTGAAAGAGAATGCGCACAGGAGCCCGATCAGGGCTGGCAGTGTACCTGCCAGCCGGAGCAGGCTGTGCCTGCTTTTTGTCTGCGTAGTCATCATTTTAAAGCGTTTTTTAGTAAGTGAGTTACGCAGCCCGTTGGCTATTTCCGGACTATAACCGAAAAGCTGCTTGAAGATCGTTTGCATGTATTCGGCCCTGTCGTAGCCGCTCGTGAGCACGTCGCTGTCGGCCTCGAACTCCTCGGCCTCGGTCAGCCGCCGTGCGGCGATCCATACGAAGGGGTTCCACCACAGGGCGGCTTTCATGGTTTCCATGACGATCCGCTCGAGGGAGTGGCGGTGGGCTATGTGGCTCGATTCATGGGCCAGGATCGCCCCCATCTCCGCGGCGGGTGTTGCGGCCCAGATGTAGATCGTGCGGAAAAACGAGAACGAAGCGATCTCCTGCCGCGTGCGCACGATCTTGTATTTGCCCGTACGGGTGACCTCCGCGCCGCGCCGGAGGCGCCGGATACGGAATACCTGCCACAACATGATGCCGAGGATCAGGGCTGCGCCCGCCAGGTAAAGCCCCAGGCACAGATGCCCGGGCGTGATGGCGTGCGCCTCGGCGTCGGGCAGCACTTCGGCCGTCCAGTCGCCCGGGGCAGGCGCAGTTACGGTCGGGGTCGCCACGATGATCCGCCCCGGCCATACGGGAATGCGGAGCAGGGGGATCAATGCGGCTACGGCCGTCGAGGCGAGCAGGTACAGGCGGCACCAACGGAATTTCACCCTGCGTTCGAGCAGGATGGCGTAGGCCGCTAACAGCACGCCGCTGCATGCGAGGACTTCGAGGGCATATATGGCCAGTGTTTTCATGGTCGTAAGGGCTTGGGGCGGAGCGGGCGGTTATTTGCGGGCGTTCTGCATGATTTGGAGAATCTCCTCCATCTCCGTGACCGAGATGTCCTCATGGCGCGAGAAGAACGAGACCATCTGTGCCAGCGAGCCGTCGAAATAGGACGACAGTACCGACGACATGACCCCGCGTGCGTACTCTTCGCGGCTTACGGCCGGATAGTAGCGGTGGCTTTTGCCCTCGGGCGTGTGGTTGACGAAACCTTTGTTTTCGAGGATTTTGAGGAAGGTCGCGACTGTGGTGTATTTCGGGCGGGGTTCTTTTGTCTGGGCGATGATCTCGTTGACCACCGCATCGCCCAGCCTCCAGAGTATCTGCATGATCTCCTCTTCGCCGCGTGTCAGTTCCGGTTGTTTATTCTCCATGGTAGTGGTTTTTAGTTCGTTTTCGATGTCATTCAGTTTCCAGCGCGGTTGCAGCCCTCCGGCGCCGGCCATTGGATACCCCAACGTTTGAGGTATTCCGCGACAGGCCCCATGCCGACCTCTCTGCGCCACTCGTCCACGCGTTCCGCGTCGAGCAACGGGGCTATGTAATAACTGCCGTCGCCATGCCGGAGCACCTGTGATCCGTAACGCTGCGGTTCTCCTTTGCTGACGGCTATGCGATCCTCGAGCATGGCGACCTGCAAAGGCTGGATGTCCCCCAGCACCGCTCCCTGCCTCAGCAGGGGCAGGTAACGCTCCTGTATTGCCGGATCGGAATGCTGGATGACAAGGAAGAATGCCGTGCATGCGTCGCCGACCTTCGTTTTACCTACCCAGCCCCGACTGTCGAGAATAGACGAGATTTCCCGCAGGTTCAAACTGTCCGTGCGCTGCATCTCTGCGATCAGCGAGTCCGTCACGATGCCGTTTGCACCCGATTCTATGGCCCGGATATAGGCCGTGCGTACCTGCTGGTCGCTCGCGGCGATCTGCTGCAATTTCCTGCGCAACGGTATGTCGAAGTCGCGTTCAGCGCGGTGTTGCCGCGCTGTGAGCGTGTCGAGGAGTAGCTGCCAACGTGTGTCGGCATGCAGCGGTTGTAGATCTCCGTCGGTTTCGATGCGATCGGAATACCATTCCTTTTCAAGGGCTATGCGTTTGAATAACCGGTCGAAAGCCAGCCCGTTGTCTCCGGCTTTAGCCGCAGCGCAAGCTGCATTGTATAAATGATAGGGTTGTATGTGTTCTGTCTGATAGAAGGCTGCTTCGAATGCCCGGCTCGCGCCGGCGGGGTCGCCGGCCATGTAGAGCGAGTCGGCTTGGCGGATGTGCGCGAGGTAGGTGCTCTTGTCGCTTTGCTGTGCGTATGAGCACAAGAAGGCTGCGACAAAAATCAGGGCGATATACATGCGCTTTTCCATGAGCATTATGATTTAAACTCGACACAAGTTTACTACTAATTTTTTAGATCAACAAATATTTCTTCTAAAAAATTAGTAGATAGCGCCCAAAAAGCAGAATACCTATGTTAATATGCGATGTAACCGTGTTGGGGAATTTCCGGGGAGTCCCCTGTCTGCATTGTGGCGCGAAGGCCGGCTGCCGGGGCAGGTTTGTTGCCGGAAAACCGGGTGCGCAGGCGCAAACGAACCGCCGGATTGCCGGACGGGGGAGGCTGCCGGCGATGGCGGAACGCCCCTTCAGGGAGTCAGCCCAGCCGTGCCTCTTCGTTGTCCTTCTCCGCCTTCTCGTCCTCTTCCCAGTCGAACCACGGGAATTCTTGGCGCCCGGCGAGCGAAAAACGGGTGTAGGTGATCGGAAGCCCCATTTCGAGGAATCGTTTCTCGTAGGCGGTCTTAACCGACAGCACCTCGTCGGCGTAGCCCGTGCCGTAGATGTCGGCGTTCGAGACTTCGCATGGCAGCCCGTAGCGGCGCACCACCTCGTTCGTATAGCCGAAAAGATGCTTCGAATCGGTCTTGAGGTTGATCCATCCGTCGGGGGACAGTATGCGGGCGTAATATCCGAGGAAAAGCGGCGAGGTGAGGCGTTTCTTCGCCCGGCGGCTCTTGAGTTGCGGGTCGGGGAAGGTGATCCATATCTCGTCGACCTCGCCCTCGGCGAACAGGCCGTTGATAAACTCGATGCGCGTGCGCAGGAATCCCACGTTGGGCATCCTGCGGTCGGTGGCGGTTTTGGCGCCCCGCCACATGCGTGCGCCCTTGATGTCGATGCCGATGAAATTGCGCGACGGGTCGCGCTCGGCCAGCGCTACGGTATATTCGCCCTTGCCGCAGCCCAATTCGAGTACGATCGGGTTGCCGTTATGGAAAAAGTCGCTGCGCCAATGCCCCTTGAGCGGGTGGTCGCAACGGAATACCTCGTCGAATTCGGGTTGTACGAAACAGTCGAAAGTCAGGTTCTCGCGGAACTTGCGGAGCTTGTCCTTGCCCATTGTTGTCTCTTATTCGCTTTTTACGATATTTATGCCGACGGCCTCGACGCCCTTCACCGGGCGGCCGGGTGTGACGGTTATGCAGTAGTCGCCCGTGCGGGCGAAGCGGATGCGGCGGCGATAGGGGAGGTCGGCCTCGCGCGACAGAGCGGCCGGAGTGTGCGCGGCCGGGAGTGTGAGCCGGAAAGCCTCTTCGTGCCGGAGCGAGTCGGGTGTGACGACTGCTATGCGTACCGTCAGCGTGTCTTCATCCATGCGGTCGTCGTAGCGCAGGAACAAATCCATGTCACGCAGCGTCGTCGTATCGGTGTTGGTGAAGACGATGGCGGCGGGGGTGTCCCAGCCCGAGGCATCCACATCGGTCACCGCGGCTCCGTGGGGTGACACGCAGCCTGCGGCAAAGGCCGCGGTGGAAAGGAGTACTGCCCGACGGACTTTCCGGAATGCGCTGCCCGTCCGATCCCGGTATGCGGCTGTGCCGGACGCTGCCCTGCCCGACCCTGGCGTATGGAACCACGTTGTGCCGGGTTGTGTTGTACAGGGCTGCATTGCGCCGGCCTGCGTGGCAGTGCTACCCGGAATGCCGGCCGTCTGCCGAAGCGTTCCGGCTGCTGCGCGACGTGCCGCTATGTCACGTGCCCGTATCACCGTCTATTCGTTTGAACCCCCGTTGCTTCCGCTGCCGTTGTCGCTGCCCCCTTCGCGGCGTTCGCCTCCCGGACGGCGGCGGTTGCGGTTGTTGCGCCTGTTGCCACCTTCGCGGCGTTCCCCGCCGTTTGTATTGCCCTCTGCGCCGTTGTTGCCTCCGTTGTTGCCGTTGCCATTGTTGCGGGGAGCTGCCTCATTGCGGTTCCCGTTGCGGCGGTCACCGCCGTTACGGTTCTCCCCGTTGTTCCGGTTCTCGTTGCTGCGGCCTTCCCCGTTACGGTTCTCCCCGTTGCGGGAACGGTCGCTGCGCCGCTGGCGGCGTTCGGGGCGCTCCTGCTGGGGCTGCTGCCCCGGCTGTGCCTGGCGGCGCTCCTGTCCTGCTTCCTGGGAAGGCTGCCCGTTCTGCCCCTCCTGCCCGTTCTGTTTGCCCCGGTTGCGGCCGCGCTTGTTGCGCCGTTTGGCCGAGTCGAAACGGGTGATGCTGTCCTCTTCGGAGCGGTAGGTCGGCTCCTCGGCTATCGGGCGGATGTCGTCGGCGTGCTGCAGCTGGTCGACCTTCTTGCCCGCACGGTTCAGCGCCATGATTTCACGCACGCGCGACACGGGCAGCGTGGTGACATTGACCATCGCGTCCTTGCTTGACGAGAAGGTCATCGTACCGGCGAGAATGTCGCTTTTGACGAGGAAATATTCGCCGTCGATGGCCTGCAACGGCTCACGCAGGCGCGGGAACTCCTTGCGGGCATCGACATAGGTGTCGTATTCGTACATCATGCAGCATTTGAGCTTCGAGCACTGTCCGGCCAGTTTCTGGGGATTGAGCGAAATCTCCTGTGCACGGGCGGCACCCGTCGTGACGCTCGAGAAGCTCGACATCCACGACGCGCAGCACAATTCGCGCCCGCAGGCGCCCAGCCCGCCGATGCGCCCGGCTTCCTGGCGTGCGCCGATCTGCTTCATTTCGATGCGGATGTGGAACCGCTCGGCGAAGACCTTGATCAGTTCGCGAAAATCGACACGCTCGTCGGCGATATAGTAGAAAATAGCCTTTATCTTGTCCCCCTGGTATTCCACGTCGCCGATCTTCATGTTGAGTCCCATGTCGGCGGCGATCTGGCGCGATGCGATCATCGTTTCATGTTCGAGGGCGATGGCCTCCTGCCATTTCTCGATGTCGTAGGGCTTGGCCTTGCGGTAAACTTTCTTGAACTCGCCGTTGTAGGGGTTGAATCCCGTGCGGCGCATCTGGCGTGCTACCAGGTCGCCCGTGAGCGAAACGACGCCGATGTCGTGTCCGGGCGATGCCTCGACCGCCACGATGTCGCCCCGCTTGAGCTGCAGATTGTTGGCGTTCTGGTAGAACGAGCGGCGCGTGTTCTTGAACCGCACCTCCACGATGTCGGTCGGGATATTCTCGGGGTACTCCTCGAGCCACGCCGTTTCGTGAAGCTTGAAACACCCGTCGCAGAGCTTCGCCTCGCACTCTGCACCGCAATCGCAGAAACTGCATCCGCGGCCTACTTCGGGTTTACACTTTTTCGTATATTGTTTTTCGGTGTCCATTTGTGGGCATAATTTGCGTAAAGATACGAAATTTTTTTTATCCGGCGGCCACTCTGCCTAAATCGTTGTCTCAATTGCCCAGGCGGAGCTTGCGGACGCTGCGCCGGATGCGGACGATCATCATCACGGCCGCGGCCGACAAGCCGAACGAGAAGCCGAGGAAAAGCCCCGTCGGGCCCATGCCGAGCGTGAAGCCGAACAGGTAACCCACCGGCAGGTTCAGCAGCCAGTAGGATACGAAGGCGATCGGCATGATGATCTTCACGTCCTGTATGCCGCGCAGGATGCCTACCGAGACATTCTGGATGCCGTCCGAAAGCTGGTAGAGCGCCGCGAAGACCAGCAGTTGCGAAGCGATGGCGATCACCTCGGGGTTGGTCGAGAAGAACGTCGGGATGATGTTGCGCATGGTGATGAAGACCAGCGCTGCAAAAGCGTTCCAGGCGAGCACCAGGTGGTACGACGCCTTGGCCGCCAGCGACAGCTCCCCGATGTTGCGGGCACCGTAGCAGTGCGACACGCGGATGGTGGTGGCCGCACCGATCGACATGACGATCATGAAGGCGCAGTTGCCGATCGTAACGGCGATCTGGTTGGCGCTCATGGTCTCCTTGCCGAACCAGCCCATCATGATGCCAGTGCCGACGAACGCCGAGGCTTCGAGGAACATCTGCATCGAGATCGGAAGCCCCATGTGCAGCAGGTTCTTCACCGTGGCCCACGAATAGTTGCGGGGCGAGAACCCGTCGAGGTAGCCGCGGTATTTGTGGCGGTTGTAGAAGTAGCCGATCATCAGGATCGGGGCGATGATGCGCGAGAGCAGCGTACCCAGCCCGGCACCCTCGGCACCCATTTCGGGGAGCCCAAAGCGGCCGTAGATGAACACCGCGTTGAAGCCGATGTTGGCCATGTTGGCGATGATCGTCACGACCATCTCGACCTTGGTGTTGCCCACGCCTTCGAGAAATTGCTTGAATGCGAAGAAGAGCATGACGAACGGCATGCTGAATACCAGCATCTTGTAGTAGGGGATGGCCATGTCGACGACCTCGACCGGCTGGCCGAGGTCGTACATGAGCGGGATGACCGCATATTGTACGGCGGCCATCGCGAACCCGAGCAGCGTGTAGAACAGGATGCCGTTTTGCAGCAGCCCGGCCGACTTCTCGCGGTCGCCCTGCGCGTAGAGTTCCCCCACGAGGGGCGTCATGCCCAGCGCGATGCCGATGGCGGCGATGAAAAGGATGAAGAACACCGCCCCGCCGAACGATACGGCGGCACGGGATCGTCGCCGCCGTAGCGGCCGACCATCAGGTTGTCGGCCACCTGCGTGAGGATTTGTCCCAATTGCGTCAGTACGACGGGCAGGGCCAGCCGCAGGTTGGATTTGTACTGGTCTTTGTATTTCGAGAAACTGTACATCGGTTTTCCGGATTAGGGTGCAAAGATAGCCATTTATGTCCGGATTGCAATCCTCGGGCTGTCCCGGGATGAAAAATCCGCCCGTTTCTGGGCGGATTCCATGCCGGAGGTCAGTACGGGAGCGTGATTTCGATGCAGCAGCCCGCGCGGTAGTCGGGGCATACGCGGATTGCGCCCCCGAGCCGGGTGACGATCAGGCGGCAGAGGTACAGGCCGATGCCCGACCCGGGTTTGAACGAATCTACCTTGGTGAAACGGTCGAATACCCATTCCTGCTTGTCCGGGGCGATGCCTATGCCGGTGTCGGTTACGCGGATGCGGAGTTTGCGGGTGCGGTCGTCCTTGTCGCAGCAGACCGTGACGGAACCCGCAGCAGTGAATTTGGCGGCGTTCTGCAACAGGTTGTCGATCACGCGCGTCATGTAGGTTTCATTGGTCGGGATGACGCAAGTGCCGCGACCCCCCCCCTTGAGGACGTACTCTACCGACGGGTTTTGGGAAAGTTCGCGCTGGATTTGCAGCCGTTCGGCGCACAGCAGGCCGAGGTCGGTTTCGGCGAGCGGCAAGGGCTCTTCGGAGCTGACCAGGCTCGACAATTCGAGCATGTTTTCCAGCAGGGTGGTCAGCGCGGTCGTGCTCGCCCATATCTGTTCGCGGAATTCGCGCCGGGTATCGTGGTCGTGGTCGCCTTCGAGCAGTAGATCCGAAAACCCGTTGATGGCGTTGAGCGGCGTGCGGATTTCGTGACACATCGAGTTGATGAAGGCCGTTTTCATCTTTTCGCTCTCCATGGCGCGGCGGCTTTGGCGGGTTATCTCTTCGTTGGCATCGGTCAGTTGCCGCCTTATCTGCTTCAGCTGCCGAACCATGACGTACTGGTAGACGCTCCAGCCGACGAGCAGCAGCACCAGAATGCCGCCCGCAAGCAGGGCGATGAATCGTATGCGGCCGGTCAGCCGGGACTTTTCGAATTCCAGCCTGCCCACCTCGAACAAGGTCTGCATTTCGGCAAGACTGCTCTGCGCCTCTTCTACCCGCTCGTTGAAGCGGATGTTATTGGTTGTCCGCACCGCTTTGAGGGCGTTTTTATAATCGCCCATTTCTTCGTACAGATAGGATTGGGTGGCATAGATAGGGGCTAAGTCCGCTTTTATGCCTTTGCTTTTGTAGACGGTTATGGTCGAGTCGATGTAAGCCACGGCCCGTTCGTAATCCCCCGTACACTGATAATACCGGGCGCTGGTGCTGTATATTTCCGCCATGTCGCCTCTGGCGCGGGCCAGCCCGATGCATTTTTGGTAATACTCGTTCAGCTTATCTCGGGAGATCAGGTCGCGCAGGTATACCATTTTGGCATAGGCGCGCATCATGTAGCCCGTCGTGTCGCGGTGGGGCCGTTCGAAGCGGTCGTCCATCGCCAGCCATTTGCGGTGCAGGTCGATACATTGCCCGATCTGCTCTTCGGCGCGCTTGTCCTTGCAGAGCATATAGAGATCGGAAAGTTCGTCGTGGCAAATCTTTTCCAGGTGGAGACGCTCTTCGAGCGGGTATTTCCTGAGGTTTTCCAGCGCTCGCTCCACATAGGGGATCGCCTTGGCGATGTTGTCGTAGGCTTCGGTCGTGACCGACGAAAAGTCGATGGCCAGGCCTGTCAGGAGTTCCCATTCGATGCGCTCCTCGGGCGTGAGCCGATCGTAGTTTTTGCCTTTGAGTTCTTCCAGCGCACGCGTTACCGTTTCGATCGAATTGTTGTCGTTCATCTGTTTCCAGAGGTAGTAGGCGTAAAGCGATGAACGGAACAGGGCGTAACGGGAACCCGGGAGAATGCTGTCTGCGAGGGCGATGTATTTCTCGGCCCGCCGGGTGTCGCGGTCGGCGAATTTGCGAACCAGAAAGTCCAGCGCATCTTTGCATCCGTAGGTATCCCCGGCCTTGTGCGCTTCGGCGAGTGCCGCTTCCCAATAGGGTGCGGCCAGTTCGAGGCTGTCGCCGCTCAGGTCGGCAAGTTGGACGTATATACGTTCCCGGCCGGCGGCATCGGGTGTTTTCGGTAAGAGCGTAAGCAAACTGTCGGCATGTGCCGGCTTGGGGGGCGCCGATATTGCAGCGTACGGAAACAAGGACATAATTAGCCCTGACGCAAGGGCTTTCAGGAGAATCTGACGCATGTCGGTGTCGTGAAACAATATTAAATTCGGACAAATTTATGAAAAAAAATCTTTCGGGGAATTATCATTTAAAAAATAGCAAACATAAAAACAGAGACCGGTTGCAAGCCGGTCTCTGTTAACGGGACGGGTCTGAACCGTCCGGGAGTCATGCCACCCGCAGCTTTACGCCGTGCGATTTGTCCGACTCGACGACGACCGTGTCGCCTTCGTGGAGTTTGCCGTCGATGATCAGCGTCGAAAGCGGTTCCTCGACGTTGTCCATCAGCGTACGTTTGAGCGAGCGGACTCCATAGCGCGATTCGTAGCCCATGGCCGCCAGGCGACGCTTGGCTCCGTCGGTGATCTTCACCTTGTAGCCCAGGCGGCGCGTGCGTTCGAACAGCCCTTGCAATTCCAGTTCGATGATCCGCTCCACATCGCTCAGTTCCAGCGTGCGGAACAATACGATGTCGTCGATCCGGTTCAGGAACTCCGGGGCGAAGGTCTGCTCGAGTGCCTTGCGGTATTCGCACCGGGGCGTCGCGGAGGCTGTGGCACTCTTCGATACGGTGCTGTAACCTACCTGCACCGATTTCTTGACCACGTCGCGCGACCCGACGTTCGAGGTCATGATGATGATCGTGTTGCGGAAGTCCACCTTGCGGCCCGAGCCGTCGGTGAGGTGTCCCTCGTCGAAGATCTGCAACATCGTGTTGAAGACCTCGGGGTGTGCTTTCTCGATCTCGTCGAACAGGATCACGGCATAGGGCTGGCGGCGTACCGTCTCGGTGAGCTGGCCGCCCTCGCCGTAGCCGACATAACCCGGTGGCGAGCCGATCAGCCGGGCGACGTTGTGCTTCTCGCTGTATTCGCTCATGTCGATGCGGATCAGTCCGCGCTGTTCGTCGAAGAGCCATTTCGAGACCTCCTTGGCCAGCAGCGTCTTGCCTACCCCCGTGGGGCCGACGAAGAGGAATACCCCGATCGGACGGTTCTCGTCCTTGAGTCCGGCCCGCGAGCGGCGGATCGTGCGCGAGATCTTCTCGACGGCCTCCTGCTGCCCTACGACCCGCTGCGAAAGGTGCTGGCAGAGGGTTTGCAGGCGGGTCATCTCTCCGCCCGAAATGCGCTCGGCGGGGATGCCCGTCATCGAGGTGATGACCTGCTGGATATGCTCGGCCGTGATCTCCACGGGGTTGGTTTCGAGCGACCGCTGCCATTCGTTGCGGCTTTCGCCCAGTTTCGAACGGAGTGCGATTTCGCGCAGGCGTGCCGAGGCGGCCTTTTCGTAGACCAGCTCTTTGACCGCCTCGCGGCGTTCGCGCCGCACTTGGTCGAGTGCGCTTTCCATCTGGCGGAGTTCGGCCGGTTCGCGCGCCGATTGCAGGTGTATGCGCGAGCCCGCCTCGTCCAGCACATCGATCGCCTTGTCCGGGAAGAAGCGGTCGGTGATGTAGCGCCCGGTGAGTTCCACGCAGGCTTGCAGCGCCTCTTCCGTATAGCGTACCTTGTGGTGCTGCTCGTAGTGGGGGGCGATGTTGCGCAGGATCTGGAGCGTCTGCTCGGGCGTCGTGGGCTCGACGACGACCTTCTGGAACCGGCGCTCGAGCGCCGAGTCGCTTTCGATGTTCTCGCGGTATTCGTCGAGCGTCGTGGCGCCGATGGTCTGCAGTTCGCCCCGTGCGAGTGCCGGTTTGAGGATGTTGGCCGTGTCGAGGCTGCCCTGTGTCGAACCGGCACCCACGATGGTGTGTATCTCGTCGATGAATATGATCGTGTCCTTGGCTTTGCGCAGTTCGTCGAGCAGTTGCTGCATGCGCTCCTCGAATTCGCCGCGGAACTTCGTGCCCGCCACGAGCGACGATACGTCGAGCGAGAAGAGCGTCTTGTCGGCGATGGTGTAGGGCACCTCGCCGCCTGCAATGCGCAGAGCCAGCCCT
>ERZ779894.2930-NODE-2930-length-14152-cov-3.960488_pt1 | contig 14152 bp, 10 predicted proteins | sample MGYA00511587_ERZ779894 | MGnify/ENA primary metagenome ERZ779894 (study PRJEB29588, sample SAMEA2160490) | human gut metagenome | biome: human gut; feature: human-associated habitat; material: faeces | place: Denmark | collected 2008/2010 ... | reverse complement strand
TATATGCTTACGGGTGTTCAAGCCGTGGGAATCGGCGAAGCGTCGGGGATGTTCCCGATAGACAGCAGCATTAATGATTATGATGCTGAAATGCTGGATAAGTTTTCTGCATTGCCGCAGGTAAAAAAATATTCTTGGAATATTCGTGAGCTTCTGCCGAAAGTTATGCTTGCGGGCGAAAACGCCGGAACTCTTACGGAAAAGGGAGCCGCGCTTCTTGACGAAAGCGGAAATCTTCAGCCCGGTATTCTTATGTGTCCGCCGGAGGGAGACGCCGGCACGGGAATGGCGGCAACAAACAGCGTAAGGGAAAAAACAGGCAATGTTTCAGCCGGAACGTCCATCTTTTCCATGGTTGTTTTGCAGAAGCCCCTGAAGAACGTTTATGAGGAAATAGATATGGTAACGACGCCTGCCGGCAGGCCGGTTGCCATGGTGCACTGCAATAACTGCTGCACCGATCTCGATCATTGGGTGGATCTTTTTTATGAAGTTGCCGAGTCCTGCGGTTCCGATATCACAAAACCGCAGCTGTATGATAAGCTGTATGAAAAAGCGCTTTGGGGCAGCGCGGACTGCGGCGGAATCGTGAATTATAACTGTTTTTCCGGCGAACCGGTACTCCACACGGATTCAGGCGTGCCGGTGCTGATACGAAAAACAGACGCGCAGTTCAGCCTTGCAAACTTTTTCAGAGCGCAGATATTCTCGGCGCTCGCGGCGCTTAAGACCGGGATGGAGATTCTTGACGGCGAAGGTGTAAGCATTGAATGTATCAACGGTCACGGCGGCTTGTTCAAAACGCCTGTGGCAGGCCAGAAGCTTTTGGCAGGCGCGCTGAATACCCCTGTTGCGGTAACAAAGACGGCGGGAGAAGGCGGCGCTTGGGGGATCGCTCTGCTGGCGAGATACGCTGCGGATACAAAAGGCGAAACGCTTGAGGATTACCTTGATCAATACGTTTTTTCCGGCAGTGAAAGCTCTATTATCTCACCCGACGAAAATGATGTAAACGGGTTTGCCGCTTATATGGATATATATAAAAAATGCCTTGCCGCTGAAATCTCGGCGGCAGACGCGTTAAACGGATAAGGAGAAAGCATTATGGCAATAAAAGATTATGAATTTTGGTTCGTTGTTGGCACGCAGTTCCTTTACGGAGAGGACATTTTTGAAACGATAAATTCCCATGCCGCTGAGATGTGTGAGGAGTGGAGCAAAACGATGCCCTGCCGCATCGTTGCAAAGCCCTGCGTAAAAACATCCCAAGAGATCCTTGCTGTTATGCAGGCGGCGAATGGTGATGAAAACTGCGCAGGCGTGATCACTTGGATGCACACTTTCTCACCGTCAAAAGCCTGGATTGCAGGCTTCAATGCGCTTCAAAAGCCCTATCTGCATGTAAATACGCAGTACAACCGCGATATTCCGTGGAAGGATATCGATATGGACTTTATGAATCTGAATCAGTCCGCCCACGGAGACCGGGAACATGGTTTTATCGCCGCGAGGATGCGGCTTAAAAGAAAAGTGATCGCAGGGTACTGGAAAGATCCCGCATTTCAGAATAAAATGGAGACTTGGATACGCGCGGCGGTCGGCGCTGCGGAAAGCAGAAAAGTACATGTGCTCAGGATCTCCGATAATATGCGGAATGTTGCCGTAACGGACGGCGATAAGATCGAGGCGCAGATCAAGCTCGGCTGGCAGGTAGACCATTACGGCGTAGGAGATATCATAAAAGAGGTCGATGCAGTGACCGAGGATGAGATAGACGCGCAGATGGCAGAATATGAAAAATATTATATTATGGATACCGATAACATAGATGCAGTCCGTTATCAGGCGCGCGAAGAGGTGGCACTAAAGAAGTTTCTCGACAGGTATGATTTTAATGCTTTTCACACCAATTTCGAGGATCTTCAGCAGCTGCGCCAGCTTCCCGGTCTTGCGGCCCAGGATCTGATGCGCCGCGGCTACGGTTTCGGCGCGGAGGGCGACTGGAAAGTTGCCGCAATGCTGCGTGTGATGACCTGTATGGCAGAGGGGCTTGACGGCGGCACCGTGTTTATGGAAGATTACACATACCATTTTGAACCCGGCAGAGAAATGCTCCTCGGCTCACACATGCTTGAGGTAAGTCCGCAGTGCGCGGCGGAAAAGCCGAAGATTCAGGTGCATCCGCTCGGAATAGGAGACAGGGAAGACCCGGCAAGACTTGTCTTCAAAGCAAAAACAGGCAAAGCAATCGTTGTAACGCTTGTAGATATGGGCGACAGGCTGCGTATGATCTGCAACGATGTTGAGTGTATGGAGCAGACAAACGATATGCCGAATCTGCCGGTCGCGGGCGTACTCTGGAAACCGCTTCCGTGCCTTCAGACTTCCGCCGAAGCGTGGATATATGCTGGCGGGGCGCATCACAGTGTGCTTTCCTACAGCCTGAATGCTGATAATATGCGTGATTTTGCCGAAATGATGGGTATAGAGTTTCTACATATCGGCGAGGAGACGGATATCAACGAATTCAAAAAAGAGCTGTTTTATAACGATATAGCGTATAAGCTCGGAATGTAAGCTTATATTTTTGAAAAATACGTAATTTACAGCGGAGAGGTCAAGAATCAATATGCTTGAAGAATTAAAAGAAAAGGTCTATCGAGCCAATTTAAAGCTTGTTGAATACGGTCTTGTTGTGCTGACCTGGGGAAATGTTTCGGAAATAGACAGGGAAAGCGGATTGTTCGTAATAAAACCGTCCGGCGTGCCGTATGCGGAAATGACAGCCGATGATATGGTGGTCATGAATTTGAAAGGGGAGAAAGTTGAGGGGAAACTCAATCCGTCGTCAGACACCCCGACGCATCTGGAGCTTTACAGAAGTTTTGCCGGTATAGGCGGCATAGTTCACACACATTCAAGATATGCCTGTTCCTGGGCACAGGCGGGCCGTGATGTTCCGCCGTACGGCACAACGCATGCGGACTTTGCAAACGGAGCCGTTCCCTGTGCCAGAGGCCTGAAAAAAGATGAGGTCGCAAACGATTACGAGCTCAACACCGGCAGAGTGATTGTTGAGGAATTCAATAAAAGGCGCATTGATCCTGCCGAGATACCTGCCGTTCTTGTGCACCGCCATGGTCCGTTTGTATGGGGAAAGGATTCTTTTAAGGCGGTCGAGAATGCGCTTATACTGGAGGAAGTATGCAAAATGGCTCTCACCACCGAACAGGCGGCGTCGTATTCCAAGATTGCCAATATAGGTATCGAGCAGTATCTGCTTGATAAGCACTATCAGCGCAAGCATGGAAAAAACGCGTATTACGGTCAGAATAATAAATGATGATCGGAAAGAGGAGATATGAATAAAAAGATATTGATTTCCGCGGTGTCATGCATTTTGTGCGCGGCGGTTTGTGTTGGGGCGTATTTTATTTATTCTTCAAATGCACCGGCTTCGGAGTTGTTTTCCAAGAAAAATGCTTCTGAGGTCAACGGTAAGGCCGGCGGGGCGGTAGACATTTCCGCTCAGGCGAACGCAGCCGAAGTAAGCTATGAATATGTTCCTTATCTTATAAAAGTGAACAGAAAACAGAATATCGTTACGATATATAAAAATGACGGAGCCGGCAATTTTGACGAGCCGGTCAAAGCAATGGTATGCTCTGTCGGCTTAAACGGAAAAACGCCGACAGGACGTTTTAAAACCAGTGATAAATACACTTGGCATATACTTAACGGCGGCGTGTACGGTCAGTATGCCACAAGGATAACCGGGCACATCTTGTTTCATTCCGTTCCTTATGCCGAAAGGTCTAAAGACTCACTCAAATATGTTGCTTACAACAAACTCGGCTCGGCTGCCTCGGCAGGCTGCATCCGTCTTAGTGTTATTGACGCCAAGTGGATCTATGATCACTGCCCGAAAGGCACAACGGTAGAGATATATGACAGCAGTGAAGAAGAACCGCTCGGAAAGCCCGATCCGATCCGAATCGACACTTCAGACAAACGCCGCGGCTGGGATCCCACGGATCCCGATCCCAAGAATCCGTGGAATAACTGATATCATTAAACATGTAAATTTATAGCGGCAGCCGTCTTTTCGGATGCCGCTTTTATTTTATAAATAAATAACTCCGCCGGAAACCGACGGAGTTTCTTTTTGATTCAGATCGTGAGTGGCTTACCTCTTAAGATCATCCCAGGCAACGCCGTTGATATGGAACAACTCGTCAAAGTCATACTTATTGTTCTCGTCTTTTCTGTGGCTGGGATACCAAACCTGAGCAAAGAACGGATTTGTTTTTGCAATTGAGTCATAATCCCATGCTTTCTGAGGTATGTAGCATTCGGGGCACCAGTGACCGCCGAGAAGGATAAGCGCCGGGCTGGCTTCGAATTCTGCGCCGCAGTGGCCGCATTTCCACTTAAGCTTTGTTGCCATATCGCCCTTGGTCATGGATTCGGACAGGCATTCGCCGCCTCTGAACTTAGCAGCCTGCTTCATATCTTCGATATCAAGCTCTGATTCGGGCTTGCTCTCATCATAGCCATGGTCAAGCTTAAACTGCTCGGCTGCGCTGTTGTCCTTGTCAAATTTCATGATCTTGAAGTCTTCCCATTTGCTCGGAATCTTTTCCCATTCCTCTTTTGAGCCGTAATAGGAAGTCATACGGTTGTGGTCATTGGTCTTTACCCAGTCAAGAGTACCAAAGCCGGGTGTTTCGGCAATCTTCTTCATGAAAGGCTTTGCACAAGCGGCAACAAGACCCTTCGGAAGATATCTCGGAATTTTGAAGTAGAATTCAACATGATCGGCAAGACGGTTGAAATAATCCTGAATCGGAAGGTTTTCTCTGAAGTGAAGGAATTCCTCCAGCTTATCGCCGTCTGCATAGAACTGACCGTGGAAATTCTTTGTGATGAACCAGTTGGGCTCAAACAGCTTTTCAGGACCTGCAAGACCGAGTGTTCCGAGAAGCAGGCATTCAAACTCATAGTTAGAAATTCTGTATTCCTTGCCGGAACCGATATTGAAGAAGTGATTCCAGAAATCTTTGCCGAGGTGACCTGCTGCGTCTTCTGTAACAAGATTGCACATAAGTCTGCCGGAGTCCTCGACCGTGCACCATTCAAGCACGCCGTTGATCGGTACGTGGAACATGATGGGATCCATATTCTTAAGGATGTTCGGATAAAGAATACCTGACTGACGCATTACGACCCAATTCTTGATGCCGCTCTCAACGAATGTGCGCTCGGCAACTGTTTTTGAAACCGCGTAGTGGTCATAAATGGAGATCTTGATCGGGTCTCCGCAGCGTCCCCAGTGAATGGGATAATTGCGTCCGCCGGTCTCTGCAACCGTGCCTATGTAGCACACCTTAACAGCGTCGGGATCGGGCTGTGCAAGCACTGCCTTGCAGATGTTCTGCGCTGCGCCGATATTTGTTTTCTGTGTTCTGTACGGTTTCCAGTCAGCAGTGGGGGAAACCATTCCGCCGACGTGAAGCACATAATCCGAGCCTGTTACACCTTCAAGTATAGCATCGTATTCAAGAAGATCGCCCCAGATGATTTTTACGTTAGGCTTAGACATAAGAGGCTTTAAAAGCTCTTCGTTTTTAGCGCTCTTTCTTGCAAGCATTTTAATATTGATCTCATTGGGCTTTTTGAGCATCTCCTGAACGGCAGCCCAGCCCATATTACCGGTTCCGCCGGTAATAAACACTGTTTTCTTTGCCATTTGTTTTCCTCCTTAAGAAATGTGCAAACTTAACATTTCATATTATAAACTATTTCTAAACAAATTACAACAGATTATCTAAAATTTTCTTTAGAATTTGTTTATAATTTCAACATGTTAACTTTTTATATACGTTTGCAAAATTCTGTTGACTTTTGACGGCGCCTGCGTTATTATATATTCCTAAATTAAATATACCTTATCAAGAGTGGCTTAGGGACGGGCCCGTTGACGCCACAGCAACCTGCGTTTTGCAAGGTGCTAATTCCCGCGGATCTTCCGAGTGATGAGTATTTCGGCACACTCATTCGGGTGTGCTTTTTTTGATAAGGTTTTCAGGAGGTTAGTGTGAAAAATCACACTAACCGAATTATATTGCCCTCAAAATTTGCCTGCGGCATAATTTTGAGATGGCTGTAATCCCCATTAACGCCTTGTCAGGCTACAGCAGGGTGTTGATGATCTTTAATAAACTATTTGTAGCCTGAAAGGCTGTGGTGATTAATATGTCTAAATTTTTATTTACAAGCGAGTCTGTAACTAAAGGCCATCCCGATAAGATATGCGACCGTATTTCGGACGCGATTCTTGACGCTATGCTTGCGCAGGATCCGCAGAGCCGTGTTGCGTGCGAGACTTTCTGCACAACGGGACAGGTTCATGTTATGGGTGAGATAACCTCAAACGCTCAGGTGGATATTCCGGCTATAATAAGAAAGACAGTTTGTGCTATCGGGTATGACAGCGGCGAAAAGGGTTTCGACGGCAATAATTGTGCCGTTTGCGTTTCTCTTGACAAGCAGAGTCCTGATATCGCGCTCGGCGTTGATCAGTCGTTTGAGCTTAAAAATGATGAAGAAGATAAGTATAATCTTAACGGCGCAGGCGATCAGGGAATGATGTTCGGCTATGCCTGCAATGAGACCAAAGAACTTATGCCTATGCCCATAAGCCTTGCACATAAGCTTGCCGTTAAGCTTACCGAAGTGCGTGAAAGCGGGGAACTGCCGTATCTTTATCCCGACGGAAAAACACAGGTTACCGTTGCGTATGAAAACGATAAGCCGGTTAAAGTAACCACGGTTGTCGTTTCCAGCCAGCACAGCGCCGATGTTTCGCTGGATACGCTCAGAAAAGATATAATAGAAAAGGTAATCAAAACCACTGTTCCGGCTGAACTGATGGACGAGGATACCGTGTTCTACGTAAATCCGACGGGAAGATTCGTTGTAGGCGGTCCGCAGGGAGACAGCGGACTTACCGGCAGAAAGATTATTGTGGATACATACGGCGGCTATGCCCGTCACGGCGGCGGCGCGTTCAGCGGCAAAGATCCCACAAAGGTTGACCGCAGCGCGGCTTACGCGGCAAGATGGGTAGCTAAAAACATAGTAGCGGCAGGTCTTGCGGAGCAATGCGAGGTCCAGCTTGCATATGCTATCGGTGTTGCCAAGCCCGTTTCGGTTATGGTGGATACTTTCGGCACCGGCAAAAAAGCCGATGAGGAGATCGCCGATATCGTAAACAAAGTGTTTGATCTCAGACCGTCCGCAATAATTGAAAGGCTGGATCTCAGAAAGCCGATATATGAACCGCTTTCCGCTTACGGTCATATGGGCAGGGAAGAGCTCGGCGTTTCCTGGGAAAAAACCGATATGGTAAACGAGATCAAAAAATATATGTGATCAGAAATGTCAAAAGCCCTGCGGGTATTATAAGATCCCGCAGGGCTTTCAATATGTTCTTGGTAAATACATTTTGTCTGAACTTTGTTTTAATTTTTAGAATTATATCCAGCCTTTCTTTTTAAAGTCCTCAATTCGAGCCAAATCTTCTTCTGTGGGTTTCTCAAGTATAGTTGTTTCTGCTACAAAATTCTTATAATCATTATCCCATTGAGTAAGAATAGCTATAATGGAATCAGAAACGCGAATGTCTCTCTTCGTTATTGAGTCCAAGTTCCATTCATCTATATCTAAAGTGCCTATTTCATTTGTGATTGCAATTTTTGATTTTATATATTCTTTCTTTTTCTTACCGAAGTACCCATTTCCAGCTACTATATTTAGTTTTTTTTCAATTGGCAGCTTATTACCTATATGTTCAATTTTTTCTTTAATTGTCACTTCCGGCACATTGGGAAAGTAGTTAGTTTGCCACTTTTGAGGAAAAATATGTTCGATTTCCCAGTAAATTGGCAATAAATCATCTTGTTTCTTATATGCAAGTGTTTTTAATATCATCCGCACGATATTCCGATTAGGATTTTGGATATGGGTTTCTAGTTGACTTTTATCGACTTCTTTGAAATTAAATTTTGGTTTATCAGATGATACTATTGCAGTATTTAAATTCAAAATGTCAGGTTTAACTGCATTGATTGTAGGTATTAATAAATACTTTGTCATCAATTCCATCAGTAATTTATTAAGAAAAAGACCGAATTTTGTTTCAAAATTTTCTTTATTTCTGTAACAAACATAATAAACCACAACAGGATATTTCCAAAATTCATTAGGGTACGAACTTAGTATGTCGAGAGTCTGTCTGATTTTAGTATTCTTAGACCATAACTCATTTTCTATTTCATCTCTAATATTTATAACTTTCCACAAATTTAGAATTACAAATAGATTATCTAAAAGTTTAGGCTGATATAACCTTTTAAAGTTATTCGCAGTATAATATTTTCTGACACCTGGAGTTGTGGTTTTATTATCCTGCTCTAAAGCTCGTAAATAAAACATATTGTAATAAAAGAGGTGTTGGATGCTTTCTTTTGCTTCAATGGCCTGTTCATCCAAATCTTTCCAACGGTCAATAAATTTTTTCTTTTCTTCTTCAGTTTCTAGATGATTATAGATTTTTGCCTTGAATATATCAGCGTCAGATAATGGTAAACCTCTATTATTGAGTGTCGAAAAGATTGTAAGTGCTGTATCCTGATTGTCTGCGGTAATTGGAAGCAAGATAGCTTGATTCAACAGAGCATATATAAACTGATATATCATCAAAGGATTTTCAGAAGAATGTTTATCAAAAAGTTCCTGAAAATAACGATAGTTCTTAGAGTAGTTGTCTTTTGCATTATTATCGGCTATTCCTGTTTCTAATATTGTTCTGAGTGTTTCATTTCCTTCGCTGTTTATTACGTGAGATGTTAATAAAATATTTTTATAATCTACGGTTCCGGTTAGCTTATTAGTCCTCCAAATCGAGGGTTCAATTTTACCAATGAAATTATTAGCTTCATCAGTGCGTTCGTTTTTTGGTGTAGAAACAAGCTTGGTATAGATGGCACGGAGTAAAAGGAATAACGATGTAATTCGCTGTTGACCATCGATGATTTCCTGCTCTCCATTATCGTTTTCGTAGGTTACAATACTACCAAGAAAATATGTTCCATCTCTTTCGGTTCCACCGTTTGTTGCTGTAAAATCCCATAAGTCTTCAAAGAGTGTTTGTACCTGTTCATCTGTCCAAGCATAGGGACGTTGATATTCAGGAATTACAAATGGTTTGTATTTTCCGCTTCCAAGGAGTTCTTCTACACTTTGTTTATTAACTTCTATAGTTGTTGGCATTTTGATTCTCCTTATTTTTATTTGAATATGTAATTTTTATTTTCTAAAGTTATTGTTGCAATAATATAACCATGTATATTCAATGCTCTCGCGGTTCGTGACATCAATGCTACAGAATACTTGAATTATCAGTAGTTTTCAAGAAACGTATGTTCCTCGCCGTGGGTTTTGTAGCCCGGCATAGTGTCAAGGCAGACGGCGTGGATGCTGTTGAAAATACTCCTTTCAATATTCGGATTCGTTTTTCTCAGTTCACGCAACAGATCCTTCACTTCCTGCCGCTTGCTCATAAGGTTTTCATTGCCGTTATTTTTGTATTCCTCTGTAAACCTGCAAGCGCACTGAATGAATTCAAGGTCATTGTATCTGCACCACGCCTTTATTGCGTCCTCGTGAACACAGTACATGGGGCGGATGAGTTCCATACCCTCAAAATTCGTGCTGTGAAGCTTAGGCAGCATCGCCTGAATCTGTGAGCCGTAAAACATTCCGATAAGCGTTGTTTCAATCACATCGCTGAAATGATGCCCCAAGGCGATTTTGTTGCATCCCAGTTCTTTAGCCTTCGCGTACAGATGCCCCCTCCTCATTCTTGCACACAGGTAGCAGGGCGATTTTTCCACACTGTTTGCAATGTCGAAAATCTGACTCTTAAAAACGGTTACGGGGATATGCAGAAGTTCGGCGTTCTCCATTATCTTTCTGCGGTTTTCTTCATTGTAGCCGGGATCCATAACAAGGAAAACAAGCTCAAACGGCACATCGCTGTGCTTTTGAAGCTGCTGCATCAGCTTTGCGCACAGCATGGAATCCTTTCCGCCTGAAATACATACGGCAATTTTGTCATCAGCCTGAATCAGCTGATATTTTTTTACGGCAAGTATAAACGGATTCCAAATTTCTTTTCTGAACCGTTTTATAACGCTTCTTTCAATAAGCTGATATGGCTCAAGTTCTCTCGGCATCAGTATTTTTCCTCTTTCAGTTTCAAAAGTTCTTTCTCATTTACATAAGCGGAGAGCGCGCCGACGGCAGTGACTGCCTTGCCGCCGGTAATGTTTCCGAATTCAATGCAGTCTTTCAGAGGATAGCCATAAAACAGTCCGTAGCAAAGCCCCGCAAGGAACGCGTCACCGGCGCCTGTGCTGTCCTTGTTTTTGAACTCCTCAATACTTTTAACAAAAAAGGAATCTTCGCCGTCAATACCGATGCAGCCGTCTTTATCGACTTTGACAATGACTTTGTCAAAGTATTTTTTAAGAGCGTATGCGGCGTTCTGTTCATCATCGGCGCCCGTTATCCTGAGCGCCTCTTTTCGGTTCGGCGTATAAATGTCCGCCGTTTCCAGAAGATCGGAGTATTTCTCAATGCTCATATCCTCATCCCAGCCCATATCAAGCACCATCAGCGTGCCTTCGGATTTCAGTTTTTTGTAGACGTCAATAAATCCGCCCGGCTGCATAAGGCATATCTTTGCTCCGGAAGCCATGCTGTAGAAGCGTTCTTTGGCACCGTCACTCGGTTCAATACTGCCTTTGCCGTATGTTATAAAGCTTCTGTCATTCTCAAGGATGATCGCGGAGGTGATGTTCAGCGGGATCTCTTTTCCGTTGTAGATGTTGAGCGGTTCAACATGGTTTGCTTTATACTGTTCCGAAGCAAAAGCGGAAAACATATCCTCCCCGAGTTCAGTTGCGATCCTTGTTTCAATCCCGAGCCTTGAGCAGTTTATAAGCGTTGCCGGAAGCCCTCCGCCGAGCTGAAGCGAAAACTTATCCGTATATATTTCTTCTCCCGCGTCGGGTATCTTCGGCATGTCCTCATAAAGCAGATCTATATTGGTTGCTCCCGCACCTGCAATAAATGCCATTATTTCCACTCTCCGATATAATCTTTATTGTGCTCAAGGTATTTGTCGGTCAGCGCTTTTGCAAGGCTGTAGCTGTTTACGAGCGGATGCAGTGTGAGCGCTTCTATTGCTTTGTCCCTTGATTTTTCTCTGATCGCCTCGCTCGCAAGTCTTTCATAGTTTTTAACTCTGCGGATGAGCTCAAGACTCTGTTCGTCTACCTTTCCGAAGCGGTGCGGAACAGCGCCGTTTTTATCAATATCGCAGGTGATCTCAACAACATCACTGTCTCGGAGTCCCTCGATCGCTCCGTTGTTTGGTACGCATAATATCATACTGTCTTTTTTTCCGCTGCCCGCAATCTCAATGAAGTTGAGCGCCACACCGGCGTAACCGCCGTCGTCCTTGCCGAATATGTCAAATTTCCAGGGTTGAGCTCGTTTAATTCCGGTCTCGCTTGCCATGTAATTGTTCTCGCGTTCGCCGTACCGCCGCTCAAATATTTTAAGCGCAGTCTCAAAATCATTTTCAATATCCACGCTTTCAAGCTCTGCGGTCATTTTTTTATTGATATCCGCGATCTGTTCGCCTCGTGTTTTTTCGGCATTCAGTATGTTTGAAAGCGCTTTTTCTCTGTAATAAAAATAATATAGGTATTCGTTGAGTATAGCTCCCCGCCGACGCAGCAAGTCTTTTTCAAAATACCTCAGATCTGTTTTTTCATATGCTTCATCATTTTCGATTATCTCGTCAAGCATTTCTTTTCCGTTTATTGTGACGGAAGTGAAATAAGAAAGGTGATTGAGTCCGTAGATCTCTCCCTTTGCCGATTTTTCCGCAGTGCCATAAAGCTTCTCAAAGCTTCTCAGCATTCCGCTGGGCGCGTCGCATATTCCGTATGTAAAATCATATCCCATATCACGAAGCGTCTGTGAAACAACTCCGGCCGGATTTGTAAAGTTGAATACTTTACAGCCCTTCTTTGCATATTGTTTTATAAGCGCACAGTATTCGGCAAGCGCGCCCACGCTTCTCATAGCGAATGAAAGTCCTGCGGCGCCGGTTGTCTCCTGCCCGAGCACGCCCATATCAAGCGCGATCCTTTCATCCCTGACGCGCATATCATCTCCGCCGACTCTTATGGTGGTTATCACATAATCGGCTTCGGTAACCGCATATTTCGCGTCCGCTGTTAGCTCAAAGTTGAGCTTAGGGCAGATCAGCTCTGCGGTCTTTTTTGCCATAACACCGTAGATGTTGAGTTTTTTTTCATCATTATCCATGAAAACAAGATTGCTTATGTTCAGTTCTTCTGCGCGCACGGCAATGCTTTTTGCAAGAAAAATACTTCTTCCTCCGCCGCCTCCGATAACTGCTATTTTCAAGATCATCACCGACTGTCTGTTTAATATTTTCAGGTAATTCCGAGTGGCTTGCCTGTACAGGTTTGGAAATTATAATTAGTTTAATAAAATAATATTTATCATTCAATAATTTAGTCTGGTTTGTAACAATTTTGTAATTGACTTGAAGTGCCGATTAATATATAATGTTTAAAACGAAAGGTGCGGTTTTATGAGGTTGCTTTTAAAAAATGCCGTGGTTTTCATCGGCGGAAAATTCAAAAAATAAGACGTTTTAATTGAAAATTCCAAAATCCACAGCCTTGGTATCTCCATTCCCGAAGATGGAGTCGATCGTGTTTTTAATTTCAATGATAAATACTTTTTATTTCCGGGTTTTGTTGATGTTCATGTTCATCTTCGAGAGCCCGGATTTTCTTATAAGGAAACCATTAAAAGCGGAACTTCAGCTGCGGCAAGAGCGGGTTACACGGCTGTCTGCCCGATGCCCAATCTGAATCCGCCGCCGGACAGCCCTGAGAATCTGCAAAAAGAGCTTGACCTAATTGAAAGGGACGCTGTGATCGATGTCTTCCCGTTCGCGTCAATCACAAAAGGCAGGCTCGGCAGGGGAGAATGCGTTAATTTTGAAGCGCTGAAGGGCAGTGTGATCGGCTTTTCGGACGATGGTACGGGCGTGCAGACAGAAGCGCTTATGCGAGAAGCGATGACAAGATGCGCTGCTGCCGGCTCGGTGATCTCGGCGCACTGCGAGGTGAACGAGCTGCTGCGCGGCGGATTTATTCACGACGGCAGATATTGCAGGGAGCATGGTCACAAAGGCATATGCAGTGAGAGCGAATGGGCGCAGATCGAACGTGACTGCCGTCTTGCCGAAGAAACGGGCTGCCGTTATCACGTGTGCCATATCTCCACAAAAGAAAGCGTTGATATCATCAGAAAAGCAAAAGCGCGCGGCGTTCAAGTCACTTGCGAAACCGCTCCGCACTATCTTACGCTCTGTGAGGATGACTTGCAGGAGGACGGACGGTTTAAAATGAATCCTCCGCTTCGCAGCGCCTCGGATAAGGCAGCGCTGATAGAAGGTGTTAAAGACGGCACGATAGATGTAATTGCCACCGATCACGCGCCGCACAGCGCTGAGGAAAAATCCAAAGGGCTCGCTAAAAGCGCAATGGGCATCGTAGGGCTTGAGACCGCATTTCCCGTCCTGTATACCAAACTTGTTAAAACAGGTGTAATAACGCTGGAAAAACTGATAGATATGATGTGTGTTCGCCCGAGGGAGATCTTCGGTATTGAGGGCGGAAAGATCGAACCCGGCGAGCCTGCCGACTTGTGCGTGATGAATTTGAATAAAAAATGCACCGTTATCCCGGAAAACTTTATAAGCAAGGGCAGAGCCACGCCCTTTGAAGGCTGGGAGCTTTACGGAGACAATGTGTTAACATTACTGAGAGGAGAGATAGTGTATGAGGCCATATAACAAAAAGATCGTTCTTGAAAACGGCAGCGAATTTTACGGCTGGGGTTTCGGCGCGGACAGAAAAGCCGCGCTCGCCGCGTACGGATTCGACGGAACACGCCCCGTCCTGCTTATTTTCGG
>ERZ779894.2911-NODE-2911-length-14269-cov-7.910229_pt1 | contig 14269 bp, 15 predicted proteins | sample MGYA00511587_ERZ779894 | MGnify/ENA primary metagenome ERZ779894 (study PRJEB29588, sample SAMEA2160490) | human gut metagenome | biome: human gut; feature: human-associated habitat; material: faeces | place: Denmark | collected 2008/2010 ... | reverse complement strand
CGCCCCCGCGCCTGTTTTTCCGTCTTCGGGCAAAAGCAAAGGGCCTCCTGATTAATATTAATCAGGAGGCCCTTTTAAATTCATATCTTTAATATCTTAACCGCTTTCGGGAACAACGTAATCCTTATGCACATAACCTCCGCCGTCCTCAAACGTATCGCTCTCCGAGAACATTACTTTATACCAATCTCCCTCTTCTCCAATAACTTTAAGCACCGTACCGTGATATACCGCCACAACCACTCCGGACTCAGTGGAGGGCTCTTTTCTTATATTCAGGCGGCCGTTCTCATTGCTGAGCGAAACCCTGACCTTATCAGGCAGATTACTCTCAGTCGGAGCAGTAGTGCTCGGAGCGGTTGCAGACGGCGTTTGAGTTGTAGCTGAAGGTGATTCCGTTCCCGTCTGGTTAGGATCGGGCCATACCAGCTTGGCATGAATTATGGTACGATTATCCGTAGCCGAATCATGGCAGGTAGAAAGAGTTAAAATTCTGTCGTTAGCGGTAAAGGTAGTTGAATTAGTATATTTGCCCATGGATTGTATTGTATTGCACCAGTTAAGAAAAGAATCGTCTGAAGCAAAGCCCACCGTCCTATATTCTTCGGCGTCCTTATCCACTATATACGCAGCGAATATTTCATATCGATATGAGCCGTAAAGAGTATCGAGATATATGCGGTTATTCATTTTTATAAAATCCGAATTATTGCCTACATAATTCTTCAAATTCCCGAACATAGTCTCGTCCTTCATATTATGCCCATGTATTACGATATTGCGTCCGATGGGATTTATAGAGCTTTTATCGCTCATGAATATAGCTCCGGCTTTTCTTGGATTGCCCTCATAATCATGAGTCTCGTAATAGCTTCCCTCGCCCGTCTGACAAACTGGATAGCTGATTTTCAGTCCGGGCACATATATAAACGCTACAACATCCGGATTAACCTCTTCATGAAGCTTCCAGATAGTCTCCACCTGGTTGACATAACCGTATTCCTTATCGCTCTGAGTAGGCGGAATAATAGTGCTGGGCTTCTCATCCTCTACGGCGTCCAGCGGCGGAATATAATCCGTAGGAAAATCGTTCCATTCCTGAACGGTCTGATCAGGCGCAAGAGTAGCGTCAGGATCAGCCGCAGTTAAGGTTCTGCCTTCGTTCACCGCGTTATATATTCCTGCGGCAGTGCTGTCGTCTATCTTTTTTATAGCTACAGTATAGCCGCAAAAACAAATACCCACCACCAGCACCACAGTCACCGCGTTATAAATAAGCAGGCTGTTTTTCTTCTTTCTGCTTTTACTCTTGGAGGCCGCCGGCGCTCCAGCACGTCTGCCTTCAGCTTGCTTTTTTCGGGAACTTCTATTTACAGGCATTAGAATTATCACATCCTTAAATTTATGCTATATATATTATACATTATTTTCGCCAAAAAATAAATATCATTTAATTACAATTATATTACGCGCAGGGCAATTTTCTGTTAATTGTCCTCTCCTCCGCTTGGTTCGGGCGGCTTCTCTTCATTTATGTTTTCGTCCTGACAATCATTATCCGAATTCTGCATATACATCTCTAAATCCTGTACTGTCCCGGCAGTATCGGCGGCATGCATCTTTTTACTCTGATAATAATTATATACGCTTTGCCCGACAAACCAGCCCACTGCCAGAGAGACAATAATAACTATAACCCAGGTTTTGCTCAGCCATTTGCCCAAAAAGGTCATAACGGGCAGACCTGTCACAACCCTGCCCACAACACGGTCAAAAGTAACGGTTGTGCTGTCCGGGTTACTATTCGCGTCCCCTTTGGTAACCATTTCGCCAGTTTCTTCGTCTATTTCCACTATTCTATGAGTATTTATCCTGTCATATATATGAGGATCTCTTGAATAGAAAGCAATAACGTCCCCCACCTTTAATTGATCCTCATCCACGCTTTGAATCAGAATATATTCGTCCGTCATATAGGTGGGCTCCATGCTGCCCGATATCAGCTTAAGCATACCATATCCGAACACTTTGGGAACCTTGTTATTAGCCTTTGCAGCCAGCACAAAAATTATAAGCACTATCAGTATAATTATAATTACCCAGCTTATAATGTTCGTAACTTTTTTAAATGTACTCATTTCACGGCATCCTTCTATTATATATTTATAAATGAATAAATTCCTTTATATTGTTTAATTATAACACTTATAAAAGCCCTCCGTCAATATTTTAAAGCGCCTTGACAAAGCGCCGGGTTTCAAGTATAGTTAGCTTTAAGTTAATCTTTTGCCGTCAAAATAATGAAAAATCTTTCAAATAGCTTTAAAGAATGTCTGCATGAGGCGAACGGATGGAATTTACGGCAATTTCCGCGCCCGACGAGTCGGATACGGGCAGGCGCAGCTTCCGCTGCGCATGCAGGCGGCGCCTCGGGGCATAAAAACAGCCGCAAAGGCCGCCGTGAACGCTCATGCAGATATTCTCTAATAAGCAGAAATTCGGGGAGGAACACGCATGAACGCATCCAGGGGCATAAAAATATTCAGTTATATAGTATTGGCTGCTTTTATATTATCTATAATACCTCTTATAGCCATTTCCTTTTATAACGCTCCATCGGCGGACGATTTTTCTTTTTCGCAGACAACGGCGGACGCCTGGCGCGAAACTAATTCCCTGGCGCAGGTAATAAAAGCCGGCCTGGAAAAAACGGGCCAGATATATGAAACCTGGCAGGGCTCTTTTGCCGGCGTATTTCTCATGACGCTTCAGCCCGCTATATTCGGAGAGGGCGCCTATTTCATATCCACCATATTAACTCTTGGCGGCCTGATTTTCGGCTGCATGCTGTTTTTCTATGTCGTGCTTGTCAAATGGTTCAAGCTGGATAAACATCTATATATGATAATCGGTCTGATTCTGACGGCTGTCTGCATACAATTCGTTCCCTCTCCCGCGCAGGCTTTTTATTGGTATAACGGTTCAATGTACTATACCCTATTCTACGCCTTTCTTCTCACGGCGGTCAGTCTGCTTTTAATGAGCGAATTCTGCGTTAAAAAAGCCGTTCGGATTATATGCGGCATATTAGCCGCCCTGCTTTTTTTCATAGTTGGGGGCGGCAATTACGTCACCGTACTTATAGCGCTCTTAATTAATGCGCTTATAACCGCCGCCGCCTTTTTTAAAAAGAAACGCATGCGCTGGAATGCGCTTATCTGCCTGCTGCTTTGCGGCGCGGCGTTCATAATAAGCGCCGTTTGTCCGGGCAACGCTATTCGCCAGCAGGCGCTGGGCCAAAGCGCTTCCCCCGTGACGGCAATCCTGCTCTCCCTTTATGAAGCATTAAAAATGTTCGGGGAATGGACTACCGCGCCCATGCTCCTCCTTTTTATTCTTATTACTCCCTTTTTATATCTGGCCGCCTCAAAAACAAATCTAAGTTTTAAATATCCGCTGCTTTGGATTGGCGCGGCTTATTGCCTGTTTGCCGCCAATTTTACGCCAACCCTCTATGTATTGCAGGAACAGGGCGCCGGGCGCATATTAAATGTAAATTTTTATTCCTATGTATTTTTTGCAGCGTTTACAATTTTCTGCTGTTCGGGCTGGCTGCACCGCAAAATTCAATCCTCCGGAGAAATTGCCCAAAATATTAACGGTATAAAGGAAATGCTTCAGCCTCTTAAAAAATATGCTGTATGCTTATTAATTGTTTTTGCCCTTATATTCGGATTAACAGTTTTCGGGCAGAAGGGCCTGAATTCCATTGCTTCCTATTCGGCGGCCCGCTCCATAATAACAGGAGAGGCGGCCCAATATAAAGCGGAGCAGGATGAGCGTCTGGAAATACTCCGCAATCCCGAAATAGACGAAGCGATTCTCAATCCGTTCAGCGTTAAACCCCGCGTATTGTTTTTCGACGACATAACCGCCAATCCCGATAACTGGAAAAACACAGCCGTCGCGCGTTACTATAATAAAAGTAAAGTAGTCCTGGAACCATAAAAAGCCGCGCTATAACAGCTTCTCTCAAAAATGAATGCTTTTCTCAGCACAAAAGCCAAAAAACGTCCGGACAATGCTTAAGCCGGGAAAGGAATAAGCCGCCGCGGCTCCGGGGCGCGGGCGGGGTTTATATTGCCGGACGGACGCGGCAATAAATCAATGGTCCTAATTTAAAACGCCGGACGCGTCCGGACGGCCAGGGCGCCGGCATTATAGCCCGGAAGCATAATATAATTTTAGGGCATATATTAAAACGCGTCAGAGATTTATAATTAACGGCGCCCTACATTGAGGGCGGGGCGCCCCCGTTAAACAAAAAAGCGTCTCATCTTCTCATGATAGAAGAAAAAATGAGATCGCTTTATTTTTTCTTTATAAGCGGAGTTTACTGACATACGCGCGTCAAAATATAAAATAACGCAATTGCTATGCAGACATATGCAAGCCCATAACCATATCTCAGCTTCTGCGCGTTAAAATAAAATCGGCGAGCTGAACGAGAAAATGAATGTTATTATAAGCCGCCAGAGCGTCCTTGGCCGCGTTTATATGCTCTCTCGCCGCTTGATAAGCCTTATCCACTCCAAACAGCGCAACATAAGTAGCCTTTTTTTCTTCAGCGTCCTTGCCCAGGCTTTTGCCCATCTCCTCCTGACTTCCCGTAACATCCAATATATCATCAGTTATCTGAAAAGCCAGCCCTATATTTAAGCCGTATGCTTTCAGACCGGATAGCTCCGATTCTTCCGCGCCAGCGGCAGCTCCGCCAGCCATCAGTCCTCCTGTTATCATATCCGCCGTTTTATGCTCATGTATATATCTGAGCATATGAGAAGATATTGCCTTTCCTTCATTAGAAACATCTTCCCATTGGCCTCCCACCATTCCCCTTATGCCCGCCGCGCGGGCTATATGCCGGCAGGCGCGTATTCCGTTTGAATCACAGGCTGCGTTCAGCATGATTTCAAAAGCATAACTCAAAAGCGCGTCTCCCGTCAGAATGGCTTTTGCCTCGCCAAACACCACATGACTGGTGGGCTTCCCTCTTCTGAGATTGTCGTTATCCAAAGCGGGCAAATCGTCATGTATCAGCGAATATGTATGTATCATCTCCAGAGCGCAGGCATAAGGCAGAGCATCCTTTGGAGTGCCTCCCATAATTTCGCAGGCGTTTATCACAAGCGCAGGCCGCAAGCGTTTCCCTCCCGCCTGAAGGCTGTAAGCCATAGCCTTCGCCAATTCCTCAGGCACTTCCGCATCTAAACTCAGATATCTATCCAATTCTCTCTCTGTTAATTCTCCGTATCCCGCCAATTGCTCTTTAAAGCAGCTCATGCTCGTTTTCCTCCTCCGCGTCAAACTGCCTAATTGCAAGCAGCCCGTCCTCCTTTTTAAGGATTTCCAGCTTGCCCTGGCATTGGCTCAGATATTTTTCACAGTCTATAATCAGCTTAGCCGCCTGTTCTGAGGCCTTTATAGAATCCTCAAGAGATAAAGTTCCCTGCTCTAATTCGGAAATTAATTCCTCCAGCTTTTCCATTGACTGCTCAAAATTTAATTTCATCTTATTCCGCCTCTCTCCGCATAAAAACGTATTCCGCAGCTATAATTTGATCAAAAGCATGGACGGACGTCCCGCTTAATCCTCCTCTGACTTAACAGCCTTGGCCCTCAGCACACCTCCGGCCAGCCTTATATCCAGCAAGGCGCCCTTTTCCACCTGCTCCGGTCCCTTTATAAGCCTTTCCCCCTCGTATACCAGCGCATATCCCCTGGAAAGCACGTTAAGCGGATTCACCGCCTGGGCTCGCCCTTTAAGCGCCTCCAGGCGCAGCTCGGAGCCGTTCAGCCGGGCGTCCAAACATTTAATCAGTCTTTGGCCATATCCTTCCAATTCTTTTCGCCTGGATATAACCAGCCCCTGCGGATTAAGCAGATCCAAGCTGCGTCTGATCAGCTTAATTCTTTGAGCCGCCCCGTTCAAGCCATTCTGAGCCGCTCTAAGCGCCCTGCGGCCGTATTCAGCCAGCTCCTGTTCAAGTTCAGAGCGTTCTTTAACGGCCAGCTCGGCGGCAGCGCTGGGCGTAGGGGCGCGCATATCCGCCGCAAGATCGGCTAAAGTATAATCAGTTTCATGGCCTACGGCAGAAATAACAGGCGCCGGGCAGTCTCTTATGGCGCGTACTACCTCTTCGCTGTTAAAGGCCCATAAATCCTCAACCGAGCCGCCTCCCCGCCCTACTATGACTACGTCCACATCCTGAGTGCCTATATATTTTATTCCGCGCGCAATACTCTCAGGCGCTCCCTCTCCCTGCACCAGCACAGGCGCCAGCAGAATGCCGACATTATTAAAGCGCCTGCGGGATACGTTTATAATATCCCGTATAACCGCTCCGGTAGGAGAAGTAACAACCCCGATTCTGCTCGCAAAATAAGGCAGAGGACGCTTTTGCTCCCGGTCAAAAAGCCCCTCCGCCTCAAGCCGTTTTTTAAGCTCCTCCAGCTTAAGCAGTATATCTCCCCTGCCGGCCTGCTTAACCCCGTAAACATAGAGCTGAAATTTGCCGTCTCTTTCATAGATGCCGGCATCAGCCACAACCTCAACAAGCATTCCGTCCCGCAAATCAAATTCCAGAGCATAATTATACTGCCTGAAATAGGAGCAGTTGACGGCCGCGGATGAATCCTTAAGAGTAAAATAGATATGCCCGGAGCTATGCTTCTTATAGCCGGCAATCTCGCCCGTTACTGAAATCCCGCTTAAAACAGGATCTTCTTTCAGCAGGCTGTTTGTATAATTATTCAATTCGGTAACGCTTATGCTTCTATGATACATAATTATTCGCCTTTGGTGAGATATGTATATCGCGCCCTGGCCAGCAGCGCTGTGCCCACGGCGTTATCCGAGCTCAGACGCGGCTGAGTAAAATATACCTTTATACCCGCATACTGTTCTCCCAGAATGCTTTGAAGATGCGCCCTGAGATATTTGCTCGAAGCAACGCCCCCGGTTATAAGCACGTCAAACACTCCCGTTTTTAACGCCGCGTTATATATAAGCTTAGACAGCGCTTCGCATACGGCAAACATAACTCCCTCGGCCACCGTGGTTTTATCCACTCCGTTATTAAGCGCCCTCAGCGCCGCCGTCTCAGTGCCCGAAAAGCTGCATTTTTCAGAATCCGCATAAGAAGGAATGCGTATGCGCCTGCCCTCGTGAGATATGGCCAATTCATCCATAAATCTGCCCGCCGGAAAGGAAAAGCCCATTTTGACTCCCAACCTGTCCAAAAGCTGGCCCGCGCTTATATCTCCCGTACCCGATATAAGGGCGCATTCAGGCTGATTCTTCATTATTTCCACATTTAATATTTCGGTTGTACCCCCCGAAAGATGAACCGCAATAAATTTATCCTGCTTAAGCGCACAGCCGCTTAGCGCGGCCATTACATGCCCCCGCTGATGGTCGGACATATAAAGCTTGATTCCCAGGGCCTGGGATACCATCTCGGCCATGCGCACGCCCGCATAAAACACGGGCATATACGAGCCCTGGCAGGCTCTTGGCGTAGCGCTCACGCATATGCATTGGGGCCTCTCGTCAATTTCGCCCAACAGCTTTTCATAGAGAGTGGGCAGAGCGTTAACGTGCTGATAGAATCCCTCGCTCTGCCTGAGGCCGCGCTGGCCGTCAGGCACATTAAGCAGCTTGCGCTGATCCGAGAGCACGTTTCCGTTTTCATCCACAGCCGCTATGGAAGTAGTATAACAACTTGTATCAATGCCTAAAAATATCATAACTCCTTAAAACAAGCGTTCAGAATGCCGTTAATATAAGACGGGGATTTATCATTGCAATATTTTTTGGCCAATTCTACAGCCTGATCGATAGACGCTTTGGGCGGAACGTCGTTAATAAAAAGCATTTCGCACACCGCCAGCCGCAATATGGCCATATCTGTGCGCGGAAGGCGTTCAGGCGTCCAGGCAACCAGCTTTCGGGCAATCCTTTGATCAATCTGGGCCTTATTAAAATTAAAGCTGTCCAATACGCTTTGAATATAAAGCAAATCGGCGTCCGTAAGCTGCACCGGCTCAAACAGCGCCAAATACCCCTCGGGCGGCGTTTGATGATTAAAAGACGATTCAAACAGCAGCTTAAATGCAATTTCCCTGGCTTCTACACGCCCCATTTTACAGCTCCTTTATAAAATAATAAATAACGCTAAAAACTGTTCTTGAAACAGCCACGTCTGACATATTAACACAATTCCGCAAATTTTACAATGGATTTATATAAAGATTTTCAGGCTGCATCCGTCTTAATGCAAGCCCGTTATTTTATTTTAACGCCCAAAGGGGGCGGCGCGGGATTTCAGCGTCCCTGCGGGACGCTGAAATTATGCTTTATCCCGTTTAAGGAAAAGCTGGCTTTTCCTTAGCAGGGATAAAGCCGACGGGCGGAAAAGCCGCCCGCCGCGCCGCCCCCCTTTGGGCGTTAAAATAAAATAACGGGCAATCTGCTCAAACAGACTGCCCTTTTTAAGAATTATCCAAACTTAAAAATCAAATTACGGAGCGGAATATTTATCAATATCAATATCTCCGCCCAAACGTATAAATACGCCTTCTCCTTGATCAAGCGAATAATTAAAGGAATTATTTATAATTTCTATTCTCTCGTATTGCTTATTATCGGGGATAAATGCCTCCAAATAAGCAATTCCGCCGTTCTTATCCAGGGTAAAAGTCATATTATCCACTGTTTTATCAAAAGATTTATTAAAGAGCATGACGTAAGGCTCCGAGTTATCCTTAGCCTTAAAATATGATATTATCAGATCGGCCCCTTCGGGAGCGCTAATTAACGAATGTTCAGGCAATTCAGAAACAACCCGCGGCTGCTCAATGGAAGAGCCTGCCATAAAACCGGGAATATTATCAAGAGTGGTATGACCCGCTAAAATACAGTCAACATTTAATATTATATCGCTTGCGGCCAGCATTTGATAATTAAGCTTTTTAACCTCTTCCCAAAGTTCAGGATGACGCACTTCCCCCGTTTGATTGTCAATAAGGCCGTCAAAGCAATTTTCGCCCATCCACATAGTATAATTAAAATATGTAAGCGCTTTAAAACCATACGCAAGATAAGAATAACAATTCCAGCGCACCTCGTTTATATTGGGCATTCTTTTGCCCTCCCAGGCGCATAGCTGCGGAAAGCCGTGAGTTTTGAGGCCGTATTTCAAACCCGTTTTCCGTATTACCTCCAAATCATTATAAAAGCTGAAGTCTGTGCTGTCCGCGTTAAAAGGATAGCTGTCGTGGCTGATATACTCTAAATTTTCTTTGCCCGCCGAAGCAATAAATTCTTCAAAATAGTTTTGATAGGAGCCGCATATGCCCTCCCAGCCAATTAATCCCGCAACAACGCTGGGAAAAAGATTTACAAAGGGATATATTCCTTTTTTTATGCCGGCATATTCTCTGCACGCCTTGCCCACCAAACCAAGCTGAGAGCCCCGGGGCTCGTCCAGCACTACAAATCCATTGCAATTCTGAAGCTGCGGAACTATATTTTCAGCATTTCTGACCGCTTCTTCTTTCAGATTATTTTCTATGGAGCCGGGCACGTTGGCTATAGTGTTAGCACCTGCCGCGGCGGAGCCGAAAAGATATTTCATTCCGTATCTGCCCATAACGGAATCCACATGTTTCCACCAGTTTACATCAGATAAATTGCGTTTAACCGGTTCTTTATCATCGTTAATCCAGGCTCCGTAAATAATAAAATTCAAGCCGGCGTCTTTAAAGCGCGCAGTTTGCTCTTCCATAGAAAGCCGGCCGGCATTCATATTGCAATACGCCACCCATGTCCCCAAGAGCATTTTTTCTCCCTGCGCATTGTCTTGATTGCTCATAACGGAAAAATGGGCTTCGTCTTTTTCAGCTTGGCATTCGGAAAAAGGAATAACAGAAAAAACTAACGCGGATAGTTTGCGGAATAATTTGCCCATATAGCCCTCCAATAACCTTTCATAATTAAAAAAGGAGCCGTTCTGAACGCGCAATCGCAGCTGCATTTTGGCTCAGACGGCTCCTTACATATAGCGGAAAAGAATTTATCTTCTCTTTCTTCTTAAAGCAATCGCGCCCGAACCGGCGGCAGCGGCTAAAGCGGCGGCCAGAATACCAAAATCACCGGTATTATCGCCGGGCTTAACGGTATTCCAGGCATAGCCGTAAGCTTTTGCAAAATCCGCGGCGTAAGCGTCCGCTTCTTCCTTAAGGCCGGAAACGTCCACGCCGTCCTCCTCAGCCGAAGCTATTATGGAATAAAGCTCTTTTATCGCCTCTTTCCAGGCGGCCTCGTTGGCCTCGTTCATCTCAGCGTCAGCCAAATCAGCAATAGCCTCGTCCATATCGGCCACAACGGCGGCAACGGCATTATAAGCGCTCAGCGCAGCCTGATATTGAGCGGCAAACTGTTCCTCCAAATCAGGATTAGCCGTTAAAAGCTCGCTAACAGCGTCCAGAGTTTCCTTAACCGACTGCATATTAGCGGCATTTATGCTTTCAGGAAGCTCTCCAAGGAGCTCTTCTATTTGGTCGGCGGCGTCATCCCCGGGAACCGGCGCGTTCTCTCCAACCTTATAGAACAGGCTGCCGAAGGCGTTAAAATTAACGTCCGCGGCGTCCGCCGTCTTAGTTTGAACAAACAGCGAGGGAGACCAGTAAAGTATGTATTGATCAGCGCTGTGGTCATAATTGCCCACGCTCTCTTCGGAATTTCCCTTGCCTATGCGGGTGTTGGGTATGCTCACATAGCCGTCAAAGCCCGCGGGAATGATAACCTGATAGCGGTAAAGGGAATATTCTACTTCCGCCCTTGCAGTTTCGCCCGTCTTGCTGATAAGATATATGCCGTCGCAGCCCTCTGCCTCACCGGTAAAATAGAAGTTTTCGTCAGTCCCGCCTCCATTCCAGCGGTATCCCTGAAAACTGATTCCGATTTCTCCGCCGTTATTGTCAATACCCAGAACTGTGCTGGAAGCGTTTCTCTTAACATTCTGATTAAAATCACGCCTGTAGCAGCCGTCGTCAGGAGTGCCCGAAGCATAGATAGAATCAAACGTCACTTCAAAAAATGAGCCGGCGCCCGCGTCGGTAGTAATTTTAGTGTTATTCATATCGGCGTGAAGGACAAGCTGATCTTCGTCAAAAACGTCGCCGTCAGCCGGGCCGTCTTCAAATACGAAGGAATAATAGTCAGGTATAACGTTCCAATTCGCGCCATCGTAATAGCACATATAAACGTAATATGTAACGCCTGCGGTAAATTCAAAATGACTGTCCAATATCTGCGTGCCATTTACCTTGCCGTCCCCGTCAGTCATAGAGCTGGGGCCCACTCTCCAAAGAGAACTGGGAACAATATTGGAAAGCCTTACTAATTTGCCGGACGAATCCTGATCCCAGCCATCCTGAGGCTCTGTATAGATTCCCATTTCCGACCAGTACGCTCCTGGATTGGGAGTAAAATAAAAATTCGCCGTCATATTTTGAGTGTCGCATTGAACGAACATCACTCTATCAGACGTTTCTCCCGAAGCGGCCGCCGGAAAAGCCGTCAGGCCCAGCAGCAGGCATACAGATAAAAGAACGCCAAGAAACTTTTTCATTTGCATATCCCCTTTCATTGTATTAATAATATTTTAACTGTTTTTTATGAAATAGTAAATGCTCAAACCTATCTTTTTCGCATATTAAATTAGCACAAAACTAACTTTTAGAAACATCGCACCTTTTTAAAAATGATAAAAAAAAGAGAAGCGTTTCCGCTTCTCTTTGCGAAAATATTCATAATAAATATTTTCGTAACCCTCTCTAAAGATTATTTAGAGGTTCTTTCATAGGATTCAATCATGCGCTTAACCATCTCGCCGCCGATAGAACCAGCCTCGCGGGAAGTTAAATCGCCGTTATAGCCCTGCTTGAGATTAACTCCCACCTGCTTGGCAACCTCGTTCTTGAGATTGTTCATAGCCTGCTTAGCTTCGGGTACAACCAGCTTATTGCTTCTAGCCATTTCTTTTTCACCTCCTGATTAAAAATTATTATTTTCCAATAATATAACTTACTTGTTGCCGCGCTGATACGACTCGATCATCCTGCGAACCATCTCGCCGCCTACGCTGCCGTTCTGCTTTGCAGTCAGATCGCCGTTATAGCCCTGCTTAAGGTTTACTCCCATGGAGCTGGCCACTTCATATTTGAAGTTGTCCATAGCCTGCTTCGCCTCGGGAACCACAAGTTTATTGCTTGACGCCATTTAAAATTCACCTCCTTAAGAAGTTTCTGATATTATTTTGCTATATTATTTTAGAAATATTACAGGTAATTTGTAGCAAATTAAATAAACAATATTATTAAAACGCAGCACGTTCGCAAGAAAAAATATATTTTCAATCCCGCCTACGAGCAGGACGCGGAAACGCCGAGGGACCGCCTTGGGCGGAGCAAGCCGAAAAACCGCTCTTTCCTGAGCAAATTGCGCCCCAATTATATTGTCTAAAGCAATAAAACAAAAAGAACCGCATACAATATATAATAAACAGCAGAACGGAGGCGCAAAATATGAGCGAACGGTATACCGACTTACGGCAAAAAGAAGTGGTCAATCTATGCGACGGCAAACGTCTGGGCTGCATATGCGATGTAATCGTAGACGTTTCCTGCGGAAAAATAGAAGCGATTGTCGTGCCGGGGCAATGCGGCATAACTTCTATTTTCAAGGGGGGCAAGGATATTATCGTCCCCTGGAATAAGATATGCAAATTCGGAGAGGACGTAATTTTAGTGGACGTCAGCGGCCTGGGGCTGCGCAAAGGCTGACAAACGATTTTTATTAATAAATTTTCAGCCAACAGCCCCGCTCTCCCATATAAAAGGGCATTCCCGCAGCGCTTCAGCGGCACAAAACCGCCGCAAAGAAGCCGTATCCGCTTTTGTAAAACGCCGCCTTAAATTATTATGCCCTTAACGGAGACCGCCAATGCGGGATTACAGCGTTTCGGGAGATTTTGGACAAGTTAAATTTTATAATACCGGCCGTCCGTCCGGGCGATATAAATCGGCGGCGCATATTTTGAATATGGGCTGGCACAGAGTTACCGTTTTCGGAGACTGCCGCAAGCAGCTTATGAATTTATTTAAAATGAAAGGGCTGAAAGTCATTCAGGAGGATAAAGAGCCCGTTATATAAGGCCTTTCTTTATATTCAAAGCATGCTGAATCACAGCAATAAACCATTTGCTTCCGCAAAAAAGCGCCCGGCGCAGGCACAGCCTGCGCCGGACGCTTTAGAGAATAATTTTCCAGCGTCATAAAAATAGCGTTGAAATTTAAGGCGTCCTGATGTATAATCAAGCTGTCCAAGGCTGGAATAATGTTTCCCGCAATAAAATTCAATGTTAAAAAAGGGAAAAGATTAAATACGGAGGTAATAAAAATGGACAAAAGCACTCTATACAAGCTGTCTTACGGATTATACGCCATAGGCGTGCAAAAAGGCGCATGCATAGTCAATACTGTATTTCAAATAACCAGTTCTCCCGAAGTAATCGCTTTGAGCATGAATAAGAATAACGCGACTCACGGCCTTATTAAAGAGCAGGGGCGCTTTTCGGTATCCATCCTGAACGAGGATATTTCGCCCGAAATAATCAGAACGCTGGGCTTTTCATCCTCCAGAGACACAGATAAATTTTCCGCTCTGCCCTGGGAAGAGGAGCAGGGGCTGCCCGTCTTAAAAAAGGGGTGCGCAGGCTATCTGCTCTGCGAAGTTATCAATTCCTCTGATTTATGAACTCATACCGTATTTTTCGCCAAAGTGCAGGACGCGGCCTTGGCTCAAAGCGGCCGCGTTATGACATACGAATATTATCACAACGTAATAAAAGGGAACGCGCCCAAAAACGCGCCCACCTATCAGGCGCCTGAAAAAACGCAGGAGGAGGGATATATCTGCACAGTATGCGGATATTTCCATAAGGGAGAGCTTCCGCCTGATTTTAAATGTCCCGTATGCGGCGTGCCGGCCGAAAAATTCAAAAAAGCTCCCTGAAAAGGGAGCTTTTTTTCCGCACGCCGTTAATAAATAAGAAGCAAAAAAAGCGCTTTGAATTGAATTTAAATTGAGAAAGCATGCGCAAAAGCCCCAGGGGGGCGGCGTGAGGCAGGCGCAGCCTGCCGC
>ERZ779894.2907-NODE-2907-length-14283-cov-3.675780_pt1 | contig 14283 bp, 13 predicted proteins | sample MGYA00511587_ERZ779894 | MGnify/ENA primary metagenome ERZ779894 (study PRJEB29588, sample SAMEA2160490) | human gut metagenome | biome: human gut; feature: human-associated habitat; material: faeces | place: Denmark | collected 2008/2010 ... | reverse complement strand
ATCCGGAACATATCCGCGATAATTTTGATATCTTTGACTTTGCTTTGACAAATGAAGAAATGGCAGAAATCTCTGCTTTGGATAAGAAAAAACGCTACTATACAAGCACACCGGAACTGTTAAGTCGATATGCGAATATGGTTCCTCCGGTAGATGAACAGAAATGAGAATAAAACAGGAGGGAATTTTATGAGTAACAAGAAAAGAATACTGTCACTTGCGATTGCTTGCCTATTAGGTGTGACAATGCTTGCGGGATGCACTGGACAAGAAAGTTCTGCAGAAACAGTCAGCAGCGGAAGCTTGACAATTGCGGAACAAGGAATGTTTTCTGCTGGCGGAACTGTAACAACATCGGAAGGTACATTTGACGTATCTAATTATTATACTTCCAGAGAAGGTTCCACTTCCCATGTGGATCATGCAAATGTATTTTATCAAATCCCGGAAAATGAAACAGGATTGCCAATGGTGTTTTTGCATGGATATGGTCAATCCAGAATGGGATGGATGACAACACCTGACGGAAGAGATGGATGGTCAAATCTGTTCTTGAAAATGGGTCACAGCGTATTTTTGATTGACCAGCCAAGACGAGGGGAAGCAGGTCAAACTTCTGTGGCAGGTACCATCAGTACAGAGCCATCCGATCAGACATGGTATACCCAATTTCGTATTGGCACCTATTTGGATGGTGCATTTACTTATAATGAAGGTTCTCAATTTCCAACAGGCGATGATGCACTGAATCAGTTCTTCCGCCAAATGACACCTGACACAGGAATGGATTCTGTAAATGGAGACCAGAACATCGATACAACCGTTGTTGCGCAGGCAGTTGCTGCAACCATTGACGAAGTATATGAACGCACAGGAAAAGATTCCATATTGGTAACACATTCCCAAGGAGGAATGCCGGGATGGGAAACAGCTAGATATACAGATCATATTGCGGCGATTGTAGCCATTGAGCCGGGCATGGCTCCTGAAGTTGACAGTGAAGATTATCAGGCGTTGTTGGACAAAAATATTCCTATTGCATTCTATTATGGGGATTACATTGGTGAAGAATATACGGATGTTCCGGCGGCATCTATGTGGGCAATGATGGCTTCCACAGCAGATACATTTCATGAAGCCTACACAGCAGCAGGTGGAAACAGTACTGTTATACATCTGCCTGATGAAGGAATTACCGGAAACGACCATTTTATGTTTCAGGATCTGAATAACGATGTGATTGCGGAGCATGTGGAAAATTGGATTCAGGAAAACGTGAACGAAAATGCGTGATTTTGAGCAAGAGAAAGGTTGATGACAAATGAAAAGGATTTTTACAATGCTGCTTGCTTTGGGTATGATGGCAGCTGCAGTTGGATGCAGTGCCAGCCAGGAGGAACAGCAGAATCAGAATAACAGCAGTGTGCAGGAAGATACACAGACAGAAGAAACGAATGCAGAAGAAACTGACACAGCAGAAGCAGAAGAAAAAACCTTGGTTGCATATTATTCTGCTACAGGAAATACCAAAGAAGTGGCAGAAATGATTGCAGAAACATTGGGCGCGGACACTTTTGAAATTACACCTGCTGAACCATATACTTCAGAAGATTTGAACTGGACAGATGATTCCAGCCGCGTCAGTCAGGAATACAGCGATCCAAGCTTAAGAACAGTTGAACTAACAGCAGATACAGTGGAAAATTGGGATTCTTATGACACAGTGTTTATTGGCTATCCGATTTGGTGGGGGATTGCTGCCTGGCCAGTAGACAGTTTTGTGTCAGCCAATGATTTTACAGGAAAGACAGTCATTCCGTTTTGTACATCTTCCTCTTCTGGTTTAGGTGAAAGCGGTCAGCTTCTTGAGGAATTGGCAGGAAGTGGTGATTGGCAGGAAGGTCAGCGTTTTAGAAGCGGTGCAGATGAGGCAGATGTTTCAAAATGGCTGGAAGACATTGGTATGAAAGAATAAAGAATTGTGCTTGCAAAAGTGAGCCGTGCGAATGATCTATTTATCTATCTATCTGAGGTTCGGCTCTCCTGGCTTTACAGTAAAATGGGTAAGAAAGGAGTGGATTTTATGAACATTCTGTCTTTAATGCTGACATGCAGTTTATGCCTGACTGCCTGTACTTCGATGCCGGAAACACTCCCTGACACTTCTGAAAGCTTGCCTGTCAGCAGCCAAATGTCATCAGAATATGAATCTGGTTTTCATATTGGAGAAGTTTTGAATGGAGAAAATGGAGAAATTCACTATAGCTATTATCTTCCAGAAGGATATCAGGCGGAGCATTTATACCCAATGATTGTGGTTATGCCTGGTTACGACAAAATGTGGTTTGGAGAGGATTCCGAAGGAAGTAATGTTGACTGGAATGGTGTGCAGGCATGGACAAAATTGAATGAAGATATGATTGTTGTTTCAGCTCAGCTTACGGATTGGGGAGAAAAATCGGCAAAACAGGCAAATGAACTGACAGAATATTTTATAGAAAATTTTGCGGTTGACCAATCCCGCGTATATGCGGCAGGATACTCTGCCGGAGGTGAAACCATGTCAAGGGCAGTGTCCATGCGTCCGGATTTATATGCAGCTTATATCCATGGAGCTTCTCAATGGGATGGAGATTATGAATCTATTGCGGAAAATAAAGTAGCTGTTTATATTTTTATGGCAGAAAATGACGAATATTACGGTTCTGAAAAAGCAAGAGATGCTTATGATCGCTTATATTCAGCTTATCAGGAAACAGGTCTTTCCAACGAGGAAATCGATCTTTTACTGCAGGTCGAAATACCAGACAATGAATATTTTAATCGTTTGGGAATCGATAATTATCATGCGGGAGGCACTGTGCTTTTTGATGATGAAAAGATATTAAACTGGGTTCTGCAGAAACAGAAATGAAAGGAAGTGTATAAGATTTGAAAAAAAGAATGCTATGTGCTGTAATGAGCGGATTATTTTTATTCTCTATCACTGGCTGTGCACAGCAGCAAGCGGAGGTATCTCAACAAAATGCTGTTGTATCACAGGAAACGGATAATATTGTTCAAACCAAATCAGGACAGATACAAGGCACAGAGGAAAATGGAATTTATCGTTATCTTGGAATTCCTTATGCACAGGCCACAGAGAGATTTGTTCCGGCTGAAGATGTGGCGCCATGGGATGGCGTCTTTGTGGCAGACAGTTATGGCTCTATTTCTCCACAAGGCAGTATTTCTGGAATTGAAGGAGAAAGCGACCAATCTGGTACAGATAATAATTGTCAGAATTTGAATATTTGGACACCTGGTATCAATGACGGAGAAAAGCGCCCCGTAATGGTATGGCTTCATGGCGGCGGTTTTTCAACAGGCAGTGCCAATGAGGCAGATTATGACGGTGAAGCTCTCAGCCAAAGTGGAGATGTAGTTGTGGTGTCTGTAAATCATCGCTTGAATGTATTTGGACATTTGGATTTATCTGCATATGACGAAAAATATAAGTACTCGGCAAATGTCGGTATGACTGATATTGTTGCGGCTTTAGAATGGATTCAAGAAAATATTTCATCTTTTGGAGGAGATCCGGAAAATGTGACAGTATTTGGTCAATCTGGCGGAGGTGCAAAGGTATTGGCTCTTATGACTTCTCCTTATGCAGAAGGTCTTTTCCAGAAAGGGATTGTGCAAAGTGGAGCCACAGAAACAATGGGTGTAAAGTTTAATTCCCAGCAATCCAGTACAAAACTTGCGGAAAATATTCTTGCAAACTTAGGCATTACTGCTGATAATATCGAGGATATTCAGACCGTGTCAGCAGAAGAACTGCAAGAAGCTGCTACAAAAGCTTTACAGCAGACAGGTGAAGAGCTTCAAATTCCTGCGGCATTGGGAGATGCCTATTCTATGGACTGGGAGCCTGTGGTTGATGGTGATTTCCTGCCAACAGATCCCGTAACAGAAGAGTCTTTTGCGGAAGCAGGTAAAGATATTCCTTTATTGATTGGTAGTAATCTAAATGAATGGAGCGGTTATTTCCAGTCAGAACCTATTGAAGAAACACCAGAAATTGCAGATGCATTGCATGAAGCATACCCTAATAAACCTGATTTGACGGCTGATATGGTAGATACAACTACAATTCGTTTGCCATTACTTAAAATTATGTCGCACAAGGCGGATCAAAATGGAGCACCGGTTTATGCATATATGTTTACATATGGGAATTCCTATCATGGTGCAGAAATACCATACGTATTTGATCATGCTAACGCAAGTGATGAAGAAAAAGCCCTTGCGGATCAGATAAGCCAGGCGTGGATTAATTTTGCCAAAACTGGAACACCAAGTGCAGAGGGAATGCCAGAATGGGAGCCGTATACACGAGAAAATGGAGCAACAATGATTCTAGATACACAATCAGAGCTGGTCTACCATCATGATCAAAATTTATTGTCGTTGCTTGTTCCAGATTATGTTTATTGATGAGGTGGTTTTATGAAAAAAATGAAAAAATGCCTTGTTTCTGCCCTTGTATTCAGCATATTTCTTTCTGCCTGCGGTAATGGTGAAGTTCAAACATCATCTGTAAATTTGCAAGAATTGACTAATAAAGAAGAAGCCGAAATGCAGATTCCAGATGATGAAATAGTTACTTCCTTAGACCAACTTACATTTCCTATTGGTCAAAAGGTAGATTCTGATTCGTTTATCGGTACTGCATATATCGCACCTATGATTTCAAATGATGATGTATATAATTTCCCTGCGACTAATAATGTGACTTTTGAACCCTCTGCGAGAAGCAGTTGGCATACTCATGGCGGTATGATTATTTTAGTTACCGGCGGCATGGGATATTATCAGGAAGAAGGAAAACCGGCACAGATTATCAGAAAGGGTGATGTGATTGAATGCAAGGAAGGAGTAAAGCATTGGCATGGCGCAACACCAGACAGTTATTTTTCACAAATGGTAATTTTTGATTCTAGTTATGTACCTGAAGATGGCGCAGATGTGCAAGAAGAAGCGGTAACAGATGAATACTATGAAAATTTGGAAGCAGTAGATTATGAGGGACGTAATATTACTGATGACAATGCATTTATGTTCCAAAAAGCGGAAGAACCAATGATTAGTGATACATTCAGTGGACCTGCCTATGTTTCATCTATCATTGAAGGTGATAATGTTGCTGGAGCACCTGGGCTGCATTATGTAGTATTTGATAAAGGGGTCATTAACAATTGGCATACACATGAAGGGGGTCAAATTTTGATTGCCACAGATGGTATAGGTTATCATCAAATTGAAGGTGAGGATGTTGAGATTTTACATCCGGGAGATGTGGCTTTTTGCCCACCTGGTGTAAAACACTGGCATGGAGGAAGTGCAGATACAGAATTTGCTCATATTGCTGTTAATACCAATCCAAACTTAACAGGGTTGCAATGGTTTGACCGAATTTCAGATGAGGAGTATGATAATCTTTCTTTGGAAAATAAAGAGTGAGCTTAATGTTTTATTTTATTAATTTTACAAAAGGAAGTGGATTTTATGAAAAAAATAAAGCAGATTTTATCAGGCTTTTTGAGTGCAGTCATGATTTTTTCAATGTCGTCAGTATCTTTTGCTGCGGTTGGAGATAATGTCTTTGCTGATGTCAATGGTAATGCATGGTATGCGGAAGCTGTGCAATATGTGAATGACAATGGCATTATGAGTGGAACAGGAAATAATGAATTTTCTCCACAGGAAAATACTAGCAGAGCTGCTCTTGCTGCTGTGTTATATCGTGCAGAAGGCAGCCCTGCCGTAGATGTTCAAAATGAGTTTGTTGATGTAGATTCTGATGTATGGTATACAGATGCGGTAAGCTGGGCTTCAACAGAAGGTATTATTTCTGGTTACGGAAATGGATTGTTTGGGATCAATGATCCAGTAACGCGTGAACAAATTGCAGCGATTCTTTGGAGATACGCAGGAAGTCCCGATGTTGTATCTTCAGAAAATTTTGCTGACGAGAGCAGCATTTCGTCTTACGCAGTAAAAGCCGTTGACTGGGTAAGAAATAACAACATTATGAGTGGTAAAGAAAATAATATGTTTGATCCTGATGGGTATGCTACAAGAGCAGAAATTGCGATGGTTCTTTTTCACTTTATGACACTGAAAGAAGACAATGCTCAACAGGATACAGAGGAAGATTCCAATGTGCTTGTAGTTTATTTCTCTGCTACAGGCAGTACGCAGGCAGTTGCACAAACCATTGCTGATACATTGGAAGCAGATATTTTTGAGATTGAACCATCTGATCCTTATACTTCAGAAGATTTGAATTGGACAGATGCGGAAAGCAGAGTAAATGCCGAACATGAAGATACTTCTTTGAGAGATGTTGCACTTGTTTCTGATTCTGTAGAAAATTGGGATTCTTATGACACAGTGTTTATTGGCTATCCCATCTGGTGGGGTATTGCTGCATGGCCAGTAAGCAGTTTTGTTGCGGCAAACGATTTTGCAGGTAAGACAGTTATTCCGTTTTGCACATCATCCTCTTCAGGATTGGGAGAAAGCGGTGAACTTCTTGCTGAACTCGCCGGCAGCGGAAACTGGCAGCAAGGACAGCGTTTTAGAAGCAGTGCAGATGTAGAAGAAGTTGTGGAATGGGTAAATTCTTTAGATTTGAATTCTTCTGGAAACGAAGCAGATGAAAATCAAGAAACACGTTCTTTGGTTGTATATTTTTCAATGCCTGAAACAGATGATGCTGAAAATATGACAGAAGAAGAGGATAACAGTGTTGTTGTAATGAACGGAGAAGTCCTTGGCAATACACAATATATGGCAAACGTCATTGCAGAGCATACAGATTCTGATATTTTCCGTATTGAACCGGAAACACCTTATCCAACAGACCATGAAACATTGGTTGATATTGCGTCAGAAGAACAGGAAGAAAATGCAAGACCAGCTATAGATGGAAATATTGGAAATTTAGATGACTATGATGTAATTTATGTTGGATATCCAATTTGGTGGAGCGATATGCCAATGATTTTATATACTTTCTTTGATGAATATGATTTATCAGGAAAGATAATTGTTCCATTTGGTACACATGGCGGAAGTGGATTTGCTGGCACGATTGATGCCATTGCGGAATTAGAGCCGAATGCCAACGTTATTGAAGATGGACTTACAATATCTCGCGATGATATTGAGGATGCGGAAAGCGATATTATCGCATGGGTTGAAAATATTGGTCTATGAAAGAAGGTTTTTAAAATGAAGGTATTGTTAGTAAATGGAAGTCCCCATCAAAAAGGCTGTACGTATACAGCTCTTTGTGAAGTATCTGAATCTTTGAATCAAAATGGCATCGATACAGATGTATTTTGGATCGGCAATAAACCAATTTCTGGCTGCATTGCCTGCAAAACATGTGTTAAAAATAATCAATGTGTATTTCATGATACCGTAAATGAGTTTTTGGATATTGCAGGTGATTATGATGGTTTTGTATTTGGTACGCCTGTGCATTGGGGAGCTGCTTCAGGAGCATTAACATCATTTTTGGACAGAGTATTTTACGCAGATTTTTGCGGCGGAGGGAATCGTTTCCTTTTAAAACCGGCTGCAACTGTGATTTCAGCAAGAAGAGCAGGAACAACTGCTACATGGGATCAGATTAATAAATATTTTGGGCTGATGCAAATGCCGATCATCACTTCTCGTTATTGGAATATGGTTCATGGGACATGTCCAGAGGAAGTAAAAAAAGATGAAGAAGGCATGCAAGTTATGCGCATTCTTGGAAAAAATATGGCGTATTTTTTGAAATGTAAAGAATCTGCCCAAAAAGCAGGTATCGCTGCACCGGAGCAGGAATTTATTACATTTACGAATTTTATTCGATGATAAAATCAATCAGAAGCAGCGCTTACAATTTTATTGGCGCTGCTTCTATCTAATATAGCGGGGGACAGCAATGAATACGAAAATGATTTTCAAAATTTGTGTTGATTTTGCCATGACAGTTATATTAGTGTTGCTGATGGCGTTTGAAATGATAGGAAGAAATATGCATGAATGGCTTGGAGCAGCAATGTTTTTGCTTTTTATGATTCATCATTACTTTAATTTGTATTGGATAAAAAATATCTCAAAAGGAAACTATACAATACAAAGAAAAGTACAAAATGTACTTGATTTATTAATTTTTTTTACAGCCTTAGGATCTATGATTAGTGGTGTTGCTCTTTCTGAAACTGTTTTTTCTTTTGTACCAATTACAGGAGGGACTGAATTTTTCCGAATCATGCATATGTTGTCTGCTTACTGGGGATACATTTTGATATCTATACATATTGGCTGTCATTTTTCTATTTTTTATTCTATGGTTAAAAAAATAAATTCCTTTTCAAAATTAGAAAATAAATTTAGAATTTTTGCATTTCTTTCGGCAATATATGGAGCATATGCGTTCTTCAAACGAGGACTTATAAAATATATGTTTTTAAGAACACATTTCGTTATGTTTGATTTTGATGAACCAGTTATATTCTTTTTAACTGATTATGTGATGATATTATGGTTTTTTGCATATGCAGGGCACAATATTATGAAAAAATTTAAACAAATATATGTTTAATTAGAAAAAGAAGATTTATGTTTAAATAAATTTTCAACTGATAAACAGATACATTTAAAAATTTTTGAATGCTTATACAGCACATCCTTTATTAAGGTGTGCTGTTTTTTGTTTTGTAATAAATGCCGATCACCACCATCCCCTGATTTAAATTTGCCGCTAAAAAACAAATTTGAATCGGAGGAATGACTGTGTGTAAAAAATCTGAAAAGCAATACTTTGTTCAAGTTGGAAACAGGCAGGTGGAAGTAAACCATGAGGTATATCTGGAGATATATAAAGATTACTTATATGAAAAAAATCAGGAAAGGAAAAGAAGAAGGTACAATGTTTTGAGTCTTGATGCAATGAATGAAGAGAATAATAATGTTTATGATTTTGTTCCTGATCTGCGTTCTAATACCGAAGAAGATGCCATACATAAAGTTACAATGCAAAAGATAAAAGATATTCTGAAAAAGATAGATAAAGACAATATTATATTACTGAAATATCTCCACGAGTACTCAGAAAGTGAAATAGCGGCTGGATTAGGTATTTCCCAAGCTGCAGTAAGCAAAAAGATGCAGAAAGTAATGGAGATGCTCAGGTCTTTCGTATTATAAGACCATGCAAGTGATTTTGAAAATAGGGAGATAAATTTTATTCAAATAATACATAAAAAATAAATAAATCCAAAACGCAAAATTGTGCAATAGGGCAAAAAGAAAAAAGTTTTGCGATTTTGGTTATAAAAACCCTTCGTAGTGACCTGATATATGAAGGGTTTTTTATTTTCACCTTTCTGTGTTCTTTGAAAACCAAATATCCAGCAATATAAATACGTTACTCTGTTTCGCCCGAAAGGGACAAGCAGTACCATGCAGTGCGCCATGACGATTCGTTACAACAGAACGTGAAATAAACATATTCTTGAGAGAGGTTCGTTGGTCTGTAATACATAATCCGAGCGACTTTGCTGTATGGGATTGATCTTTTGGCAGGATCAAATGCCATGACCGGAACAGAGCTACAATGATACTTCTGCCGAGTCCCAGACATCGCAAGGACGGCAGTCCGCATGACGGGGGAGGTGAAAAACCTATGTGTGCAGCCAGGCACAGTTTATATTGTTGCCCGATGCCGGGGAAGTAGTGTCAAATACGGCAAATTTAAGTCAGAATAGTGTGCCGCTATTAAGCGGCACACATTTGTGACTTTTCATCAGAGAAAGAGTGGCTCTTTGATGAAAGGTCATAAATAAGAAAATAGTCATTAAGGGGGGAAAATTATATGTCAAAAGATCAGATGCAAAATGAAATCAGATACCAACTTTCTAAGGAGTTATTGATGAGAATGCTGTTCCGAAATCTGATTACCGAAGAAGAATACAATCAGATGAACAATTTGAATCTGCAAACTTTCCAGCCGACAAAAGCTAAACTTTATGAAAAAAATAGTAGATGTGTCACTGAAAAACAGGTATCCTTTGCTTGAAAAAGGAGGGACACCATGGAAGTAAAACTGATAGATATTGCAGATGCAGAAATGAAACAACAAAAAAAGAAAAACGTCTGCGCCTATTGCAGAGTCAGCACAAATATTCCACACCAGAAAGGTTCTTATGAATCCCAGCTGGAGTATTATGAAAATATGATCCGAAGCAAAGCCGGCTGGAATTTCGCAGGCATCTATGCTGACTATGGTAAAAGCGGAACTAAGGAAAAGGGCAGAACAGATTTTATGCGTATGTTGGAAGACTGCGAAGCAGGAGAGATTGACATCATCTGTACGAAATCCATATCCAGATTCGCCAGAAACACAGTGGAATGCATACAGGTAGTGAGAAAGTTGAAAGAAATGAAGATTGATGTATACTTTGAAAAAGAAAGAATCCATACGCTCTCAGAAAAAAGCGAATTCCTGCTTTCCATTTATTCGTCTGTAGCACAGGCGGAATCAGAAAGCATTTCCTCAAACCAGAAATGGAGCATACAAAAAAGATTTTTGAATGGTACCTACATATTGCCAAATCCAGCATATGGCTACTATACCAATGAAAATGGATTGCTGGAGCTGGATCAGAAACAGGCAGCTGTCGTTAGATTTATATTCGACGAATATCTGGAGGGGAATGGAATATGGCGAATTGCCAAAAGCCTAAATGAACAGAAGATACCAACAAAAACAGGAAAGGCAGCATGGTTAGGTGGAACCATTTATATCATTCTGAAAAACAGTATCTATACAGGGGACTTGCTTCTACAGAAAACATACAGCGAAGATACTGTACCATTTGTTAGAAGAAAAAACCATGGGGAGTATCGTCAGGTACTGATTGAAAATGACCACGAACCCATTGTCACCCATGAGGAATACGAAGCCGTTCAAAGAATGCTGAAACAAAAATCAAACAAAACAAAAGAAAATCAAGAGGAACAGCCAGAAGAAATATCGGAGTTTAAGGGAAAAGTTATCTGCGGTATCTGCGGCTCCTCATACAATCGTCAGACGAAAAAAGACAGAACAGGGAAAAGCAATGTTACTTGGAGCTGTGCCAGACGCATACAAACAAAAGACTTATGTGAAAATGATATTATCAAGGAAAGCCAGCTGGAGCAATCATTCATAATTGTGTGGAATAAGTTGTCAAACTACTGCGATGAGATACTGGTACCACTGATGAGTGAGCTGGAGCAGTTACAAGCAACGCCTATGATTCAGGAACAGCTGGAACGATTAGAAAAACAAATACAAGAACAAAAAAAGCAGAGGGAGATTCTCAACCACTTGGCAAGTGGAGAGATGATCGACTCTGCTTTTTATATGGAGCAACAAAGTGTTATTGAGAAAAGGCTGACGGAATATCGAAGGGCAAAAGAACATTGCCTTCAAAAATCCAGTCAAAGAAAAGAGCTGACACAAACTAAAGAAATGATCAAGCAACTCAAAAAAGGACCTCAGTATCTGGAAGCATATGACAAGACATTATTTCAAGCAATCGTAAAACAGATTCTTGTAAATCCAAATGAGCTGGTCTTCCAGCTAAAAAATGGGTTACAGCTGACAGAAAGAAGGGAAAAAGCATGAACAGAAAAGTAACGGTTTATGGTTATCAATTTATAGATGGTATGCTGCAAACCGATGAAGAACAAAGCAGAATGGTGCAGGAGATTTTCGGGGTATATAACAGTGGCGTTCCAGTATCCAGATTAAAAGACCATATTGAAGGACTGGAAATCAACCGAGTGAAACTCAGCGATATGCTCAGTGACAAAAGGTATCTGGGAAATGAAGCCTTCCCGCAGATCATTGATCAGGAATTGTTTGAAGCCGTACAGCATAGGAAAAAAGAACGACTCAAAGCCATAGGCAAGGAACAGCCCTATATCTATCATAAAGAGCAGTTTCTATTGGGAAATAAAATGAAATGCGGAGAATGTGGCAGTGCGTATCACTGCTATAAGCATGGAGAGTTACGAAGATGGGACTGCAGCAAACGTTTGGTAAAAGGCAGAGTCACCTGTAGAAATCAGAATATACAAGAAGAACAAATCAAAGAACTGTTTATGCAGACAGTAGAGAATTTAGAAAAACATCCAGAGCAAATCCGAAAAATTACAATACATAGAACCAGAAAAAATAGCCGACTTGAGGCGTTGGAAAGAGAAATAGAGATGCTCAAAAACAGCAGTACCGCTGAGATAGAAGAACTGTTAGAGATGATCTACAAAAAAGCATCTTTACTATATGAAAATGCAGATGATGGTGGAGCAGAATACTACTCAAAGAAAATAGAAAACTTGCTTCAGCAGCATAAAGAGCGGACAGAAGAAAAAACATTTGACAAAGACTTGTTCGAATCAATAACCCAAACAATTACCATATACAAAGATGGCAGAGTAATGTTCACACTGAAAAATGGAGTGAATGTAACAGAAATGCTGCCATAAAACGGTGTAAAGAGTATGGAAGAAAAATACAGCATAAAAAGAAAGGAAGTATATTATGCATAGCACAGCGACTGAACGAAAAATCAAAATAATTCCGCCCAAAGCTAATATGAATACAGAAAAGAAAAAGAAAGTAAAAAAAATTAATGTTGCCGCATACTGCAGAGTCAGTACTGCACAAGAAGACCAGGAAACCAGCTATGAAGCACAGGTGGCATATTTCACCAAGCTGATTACAGAAAACCCCAGTTGGCAGTTAGCAGGGATTTATGCCGATGATGGTATCTCTGGAACAGATATGAAAAAAAGAGATAACTTCAATGCCATGATGGAAAGATGCCTGCAAAAGGACGGAGATATCGACCTGATTCTGACAAAATCCATTAGCCGATTTGCCAGAAATACCGTAGACTGCCTGTCCTGTATCAGAAAGCTGAAAGAACGAAATATCGCTATCTACTTTGAGAAAGAGAATATAAACACTTTGGAATCCACAGGAGAACTACTGATTACCATACTCAGCAGCCAAGCCCAGGAAGAAAGCAGAAATATCAGTGAAAACGTAAAATGGGGATTAAAACGAAAGTATGAAAAAGGAGAGGTGCTAGTCAGAAGAATGTTTGGATATGGCAAAAGCACAGATGGACAGCTGTATATCATTCCAGAAGAAGCAGAAGTGGTACGATTGATTTACGGAAAATATCTGGAGGGGGAAAGCCTGAACAGTATTGCTCGCATACTGAAAGAAAAGGGTATTAAAACCATAAGGGGCAATACAGAATGGAATGTGAATTCAATCCGTACAATCCTGATTAATGAAAAGTATATCGGTGACGCTATGGCACAAAAAACTTTCACAATAGATTATTTGACCAAAACACGAAAAGAGAATCAAGGGGAACTTCAAAAATATTATGTGGAAAATGCGCATGAAGCAATTATTCCAAGAGAAGTATTCTATAAAGTTCAAGAAGAGCTGCACCAACGAGCAAATATATATAAGAAATCAAGCAAAAAGGAAACAGAATCAAAGGGTAAACATACAGGAAAATACGCCTTATCCAAGATCACGGTCTGTAAGGAATGCGGCTGTGAGTATCGCAGACAAATCTGGTCGAAGTACGGGGAAAAGAAAGCTGTATGGAGATGTGAAAACAGACTGAGAAATGGGACAAGATACTGCAAAGAGTCCCCAACAATAGAAGAAAGTGTATTACATAGGGCTGTGTTACAAGCCATTATTCAAGTGCTGGAAAACAAGGGTGATTTCGTACAGATATTCAGAAAAAATGTAGTCACAGCCTTGACGTATGACATAGAGGATTCCGAATATGCTGAAGAAAAGAAAAACTTGCAGAAAGCTATGGCGGAACTGATACAGCAGCAAGCCCAGAAGAACGGCGATAAAACCGCCTTTGAGAAATGCTGTCAGGCGATCACAGCACAGATAGAAGCGTTGGAAATGAAGCAGATCAAAGCAGCCAGCAGAGGCGAGAAGTGCAGAAAGATGGAAGATATCAAAGGCTTTCTGGACAAAACAAACTGCGTACTGACAGAATACGATGATAAGCTGGTGCGCAAACTGATTCAGAATATCAACGTGGTAAATGCAAAGAAAATAGAGGTGGTATTCAAGTCAGGGATTATAGTTGAGGAGCTGCTTCCAGAATATTAAATATATAATAATGGAGAAAAGGTTGGTGG
>ERZ779894.2900-NODE-2900-length-14304-cov-17.235806_pt1 | contig 14304 bp, 14 predicted proteins | sample MGYA00511587_ERZ779894 | MGnify/ENA primary metagenome ERZ779894 (study PRJEB29588, sample SAMEA2160490) | human gut metagenome | biome: human gut; feature: human-associated habitat; material: faeces | place: Denmark | collected 2008/2010 ... | reverse complement strand
GGCCGCCGTACCCGTCGCAATGGTCTCCTTCTGCGGGAAGCCCGGCTCGCGCAGGTGCACATGCACGTCGACCAGCCCCGGCACGAGGTGCCGCCCCCCGAGGTCCACCACCCGGTCGCCCGGGCGCGGTTCCCCGGCGGCCGCGATGCGGCCCCCTTCGACGGCGATCAGCCCCGGTTCGAAACGACCGTTGCGGAAAATCTTCGCGTTGGTGTAAAATGTCTTCATTCGTCGCTGGACACAAAAAAATAGGGCAACCAAAACAGTTACCCTAATAAAACAATAATGCCCGAATCCGTCGGAGACTGGAAACCCGACCAGTAATCCTGCTGCCAGAACGCTTGCGCCGATGCTATGTTGGGTTTACAATTCATAGGATTCAGGTGTCGCTATAATTGTGCACAAAGATAGGGCATTTTCGCCGCCTCTGCAACACTTTTTCCGGAAAAATTTTTCAACATGCCGTATACGCCCCGCCGCACGCACTCCGCATGCGGCGGGGCGGAAGGCGCATGTCCGCGGATTTCCGGCGCGGCAGGCCCCGGCTCCCGGAACCGCCCGCCCCGGAGAGCGGACTATCGGACGATGATCAGATCGACGCCCGCTTCCTCGATGATCGAGATCATCTGTTCGGGAATCCGCTCGTCGGTGACGATCACGTCGATGTCCTCCAGCGCGCAGATGCGGCCGAAACCGCGCTGTCCGAATTTCGACGAGTCGGCCAGCACGATGACCTGCGAGGCGGCGTGCATCATCCGCCGCGTGAGTTTCGCCTCGTCGATAGTCGAAGTCGTGATGCCGTGCTCGGGGTCGATGCCGTCCACCCCGAAGAAGACCTTCGAGCAGATGCAGTCGTCCAGTTCGCGCGCGGCCTCTTCGCCCAGCACCGACAGCGACTTCTTGTGCACCGAGCCGCCCAGCTGCACGACGTTGACGTTCTCCGACTCGTTCAGCAGCACGCCCAGCCGCAGGAACGGCGTGACGATGTTCAGGTGATGCCACATGCGCATCTTGATCTCCTCGGCGAAGGCGTAGACGGTCGAGCCGGAGGCCACGATGATCGAGTCGGTCTCGCCGAGCATCTCCGCCGCCCGCTGGGCGATGCGCCGCTTGGCGTCGCGGTTGATGTTGTCCTTCACATGCACGTCGAGGTCCGCAACGTGGGGATTGGCCGGACGCGCGCTGCCGTGCACCTTATATAACAGGCCTTTGCTTTCGAGAATCTTGATGTCCTTGCGGATGGTCACCTTCGTAACGCCCAGTTCGTTGGCAACGTCGGTAATCCGGACGAAACCGTGCTTGTTCAGACTGTCGAGAATGTATTTGTGCCGTTCGGCAATGCTCAGCATATCGGTCGGATATTTAAAGTGTTACAAAAGCAAAGATACAAAAAAAGTCGGACGGGCGCACACCCGGATTACCTAACGGTTCGGCAAAACCTTCCGACTGATAAAAGTATCGTTACGCCACCAAAGATAAAAAAAGATTCCGTATTTCGCAAAAAAAGGTCCGCAACCCGTGACGGGCCGGACCCTTCCGGACCGAAGTCCGTATCATCATCTAAAACAGAACCTTCGATTCTCTTATTCCGCCTCGGGTTCGTAGCCGTCGGCCTTGGCGCCCCACATCAGGAGGAAGACCAGCATGCCCACGACGGCCATGCCCAGGATGCCGACATAGGCCCAATTCCAGCCGTAGTGCTGGGCCACGAAGCCCAGTCCCACACCCGAAACGAGCGTCGAAGCGTAGCCGAACAGCCCCGTGAGGCCGTTGGCCGTGGCGGCGGCCTTCTTCGTGGCCTGGTTCGCGGCGGCAATGCCGATCAGCGCCTGCGGGCCGTAGATGCAGAACCCTGCGGCGCAGAGCGTCGTGAACAGCAGCCAGATCGGAGCGTCGGCAGGCAGCTGCCAGAACAGGAAGACGAACAGCGCGGCGCCCGCCATGCAGAAGACGCAGGTGCGGTGCGCACGGCCCTTGAGCCACTTGTCCGTCGCCCAGCCGGCGAAGAGCATGCCGAGGATGCCGGCAATCTCGAACATCGCCACGAGCCATCCGGCGTGCGACATCGAGACGCCCTTCGACTGGCTCAACAGCGAAGGCCCCCAGTCGAGCACCGAGAAGCGGACGATGTAGACGAAAAAGTTGGCGAAGCCCAGAATCCAGATCAGCGGATTCTTGAAGACGTATTTCATCAGGAACGCCTTGTGCTCGGCGCCCTTCTTTTCGGTTTTCACCTGCCTGGTCTCGGTTCCTTCCAGTTCGGGAAGCCCCACCGAGGTCGGGGTGTCGCGCAGGAAAACCACCAGCCCGATGGCTCCGGCGAAAGCGATCGCCGACGGAATCCAGAAACACCACTTCCACGCCCCGACATGCGCCGCGGAGGTCATCACGCGCTCCATGCCCGCGGCATCGTCGGGCGAAACGCCCAGGTTGGCGGCGATGGAAGCCACGGCGTCGGGATCGCCCGCCATGTTCGTGCCCAGCGTACCCATGATGTAACCGCAGAGGATCACCACGAGGCCCGCGCCGATCGAGTGCGAGGTATTCCACACCGACATTTTCGTCGCCAGCTCCGTAGGCGGAATCCAGTGGGTCAGCAGACGCGCGCAGGGCGGGAATCCCGTACCCTGCAACAGCCCGTTGACGACCCACATGACGCCCATGAAGAGGATCATCGTGTTGCCGAACTGGTCGCCCGAATGCTCGCCCGTGATCCAGTAGGAGACGTCCTCGCCGAATCCGAACGCGAAGTTGGCCAGCGCGCACAGCGCCAGACCGACGGCCATGTACCAGCGGGCGTTCATGCGATCGGCCAGAATGCCGTTGGCGAAACGCGAAAAGCCGTAGATCAGGCCGTTCAGGGTGAGGAAGATGCCGAGGCTCGTCTTCGAAATGCCGAGATCGGCTTCCAGGCCGGGCATGGCCAGCGAAAAATTCTTGCGCACGAAGTAGAAGAGCGCGTAACCGACCATCGTCGCGATGATCGTACGCATCTGCCAATACTTGAAGCGCTTGGTTTGTTCAGATGTCATTTCGAAATGAAAGTTAGTAGTTTCAGAAGCCAAATATACAACTTTCGGAGCGATATTCTAAATTATTTTCGTGATTTTTCCGTTTTATCGCCCGGAAGCCGCACACGGCTCTATGCGCCCGGGGCCGGAGCCGCGGCGGAGCGAGCCGGTTCGCCAGAACCCGGCGCAGGGCTTCCGACCTCCCAGACGCCGCCCTTGCCGAACAGCCGGTCGAGCCACTCCTCCATCCAGCCGCAGCGGAAGGCGGTGTCGATGACCGTATAGCGGCTGCGCATGTAGGGAATCTTCCCGAACGCCTCGCGGAAACGGGTGCGCGAAACGCCGATCTGTTCGGGCTCATAAGGCGCCCCGACGAGTTCCAGGCGGCGGCGCACCTCGTCGAAAGGAATGATCTGCCGGCGGATGCGTTCGCGCAGTTCGGGCCACGCCTTTTTGAGCCGCGTGAGCTGGTCGCGCAGCCCCTCCCTGTCGACATATTTGTCGCGGGTCTCCTTCAGGCCGCGGGCCACGAATTCGGGATCGTCGTTAAAAATGGCCCGGATGTCCCGCTCGGTCTCGTCCCACGATTTCCACGCAGCGACGCACCTCTCGATGTCCAGCTGCTCCACGGGGGCATCGAGCAGCATTTCGAGAAAGGCCGTCGAGGCCAGCGTGCCGATACCGACCTTGAAGCCGTGCGACACCGAAGCGCCGTTGTATTTCAGGTGCTCCATGTCCCACAGATGGCTGAACTGGTGCTCGGCGCCCGAAGCCGGGCGGCTCGACTGCGTGGCCTGCATGGCGAAACCGCTCAACAGCAGCCCTTCGGCCAACTGTTCGACCTTCTCCACATTGCCCGCATGCACGCCTGCGGGATCGTACAGAGCCTCTTTCAGCCCGTCCTGCACCAATCCGAAGGCGAAATCGTCCATCGGCTCCGACCCCACGGCGTCGGAAAGCATCCAGTCGGCCCCGGCAGGGATCTTGGCGATCAGGTCGGCGTAGCCCGAAGCCGACATTCTGGCGGGCGCAGCCGCCGAAATCGACGGATCGAGAACCATGCCCAGCGGCGCAGGACAGTCGAAGGTCTGCTTGTTGCCGTCCTTGGTGATCGAGGCTCCGTAGGCCGTGTAACCGTCCATCGAAGCCGCCGTGCCGACCACCATGTAACGGCGGCCGTTGTGGTGGGAGCAGAGTTTGGTCAGGTCGTTGATCACGCCCGAACCGACGGCCACGGGAACGGCATCGGTCGCAGCCAGCACACCGTCCAGCTCCTCGACGAACGACCATTCGGCGTAGAGTTTCGGATCGGCGAACACGTGCGGTTCGTCCTGCCCGATCCCCGCATCGGCGAGGATGCGGTGCACCTCGCCGCCGGCGACGCGCCACGTATTGGTGTCGGCGACCACGACGGCGCGGCAGCCGGGAAACAACTCGTTGAACATCTCCGCCGTCCGCGGAAGGGTTCCGACGCCGATCACCAGCGCTTTGGTGTCGGTCGTGCGCTGAAGGGCGCTCTCTACCTTATTCATAGAATATCTGCTTGATTTTACCGTTTCCAATTTTTCACAAACGAAACCCGCAGGAAAACTCCCGGGTTTCCCAAAACAAAGGCAAATATAGATATTATTTTCCTTTCGACAGCCAAAAGCGACGAAAAAATTTTCCTTTCACGATGCATTTTATTTCTTTTCGGATTAATAAAACGAAAAATTGGATAAAAGAAAATAAAAACATACCTTTGGATTTCGAACCGATACAACTTTCACCATGAAACGACTTACCCTACTGCTGGGCGCGCTCCTGCTGACGGCCGCCGCCCTCGCCCAAACCGCCGTGCCGCCTACGGTACGCATCGCACACGGACCCTATGTACTGAATGTCACCGAAGACGGCTTCACGGTCGTCTGGGACGCGAAGGCCGACGCCATCGGCTGGGTCGAACTCGCCCCGATGGACGGATCGCACTTCTACTCGGCCGAACGGCCCAGGTATTACGACTCGCATCTCGGACTTTGTCGCGTCGGACGCATGCACCGGGTGCGGATCGAAGGGCTCCAACCCGGCACGACCTACCGCTACCGCATCATGCAGCGGGGAATCGTCCTGAACGAGGGCAACCGGCGCGTCATCCTCGACGACGGGGACGGCAGCGAAGTGTACCGGCGCAAGCCCTACACCATCAGAACCCTCGACCCTGCACAGGAAAAGGTCGATTTCTGGATGGTCAACGACATCCACGCCCGCGACTCCGTTTTCCAGCTGCTGATCAAGAAGGCCCCCGAAGCCCAGCCGGACTTCGTCTGCCTGAACGGCGACCTGGCCAGCCAGACCGAGACCGAGCAGACGCTCTGGGACGCCTGCCTCGGGTCGGCATCGAAGATACTCACGCCCGCAGGCATCCCCCTCGCCGTGACGCGCGGCAACCACGAGAACCGCGGCGCCTATGCACAGCACTGGCTCGACTATTTCCCCACACCGACCGGCGAAACCTACTACACGTTCCGCCGCGGCCCGGCCTTCTTCATCGTGCTCGACGGCTGTGAAGACAAGCCCGACAACGATCCCCGCTATTACGGCATGGGCGACTGGAACGAATACCGCCGGCAGCAGGCGGAATGGCTGAAAGGCGTCGTCAACAGCGACGAATTCCGGGCGGCCCCCGTGCGCATCGTGCTGATGCACATGATCCCGGGCAAGGAGGACAGCTGGTACGGCGAACAGCAGATCCGCAGGCTGTTCGTACCCGAACTCGCCGGCAAAGGCATCGACCTGATGCTCTGCGGCCACTACCACCGCTACCACTGGATCGACGACGGCAGCCGCGGGGTCGACTTCCCGATCCTCGTCAACTCGAACAACGACTGCCTCCGCGTGTCGGCCGACGCGAAGGGCATCGACCTGAAGGTGGTCAACACCGCGGGCGCCGTGATCAAACAACGCCGCATCGACAAAAAATAATCACGAATTAAATATGTTCCTTTCCCATCTGTTCCGCGCCGGCTGCGCCGCAGCCCTCATGCTCCTACTGCCCGGATGCGGCAGCGACGACAAACCCGAAGCTCCGTTGCCGAAAATCGAAAGCCTGACCTTCGAGCAGACCTCCTACGAAGTCGGCAGCGGCGCGGTAAAACGCCTTAACCTGCTCATCAAACCCGAAGGCGGGGCGGAGAGCGTTTACAACAACCAGCTCAACCCCTACGACATGACGTGGGGCATCGACGATCCCTCGGTCGCCAGCATCACGCAGGGCGGCATGCTGACAGCCCTGAAACGCGGCTCGGCCACCGTGACCGTCGCCACGCCGTATTACACCGCGCCGGTTTCCGCGACGATCGTCGTCGACGGAGGCGTCAGCCCCGAAGAAAACCTGCTGACCGAACAGCTCGCCCGGCCGCTCTCCGCCGCGATTATCTACAGCCGCAACGTCCGGCTGGCACGCAACAGCGTACTCCAGAGTTTCGACATCGACTCCGGCGGCGACATTTTCTACATCCAGATCGCCGGAACCGACGCCCATTCGCTCAACGTGCTGCGCGGCGCTCCCGCCCCCGGCGCGGAGAAAACGCAGCTCGCCGCACCGCTGATGACGCTCACCTACTTCGGACACGGAACCAACATGGCCGTCGAGGAAGAGGGCGACGACCGCTGGATCTGGGCCGGAAGCTACGGCTCGAAGGAATCGGGATCGGACGGCTATTCCTTTTCGCAAACCATCGCACGCGTGAAATTCGTCCCGGGAACGGACTGTAAGCCCGAACAATGCACGGAACATTACTTCCTGCCGGGCGTACGCCATATCCACCCGGCTCTCGACCCGGCAAACGACGTGCTCGGCGTCACCTATTCGGGCGGCGGAATCCGGCATTTCGCCTTTTACCGCCTGAGCGACGCCAAAGCCCTCGCTCCGACGACCGAACAACTCGAACAGCGCACCTGGGGCGGCGGCGCAACCGACCCGAACAAAACGCCGGTCACGGAAAGTCCCGCGGTCCAGGTGCGCAACCTCGGCAGGCTCACGCGGCTCGGAGGCTTCAGCCTGACGGAAGGCAGCAACCCCGACCAGATCGGCAAATACGCCTTCCAGGGCTTCGACGTTAAAAACGGCAGGGTCTTCTACTACGAAGGGGAGAACAACCTCGGGAACACATTCCTGCCGTCGAACGCTTACCTCACGGTGTTCGATTTTCAGGGCGGCATCCGCTGCGCCCGGACCCGTGTCGGACTGCTCGACGACCGCAAAGCCCTGCAATCGAACTCGATCTCGCAGGTGGGATCGCTGGAAGCCGAAGGCGTCAAGTGGCACGACGGCAAGCTCTACCTGGGTTTCACGGCCCGCAACGCAAACACCTCGGGCGACGACCGCCTGCAAACCATTTTCCGCTACGATTTACCTTTAAAAGACTGATACGATGGAAAATAAACCCTTTCACAAGTACCGATCCGTCTGGGAAGACGCCGAACTGATGGAACGCCTGCGCCGCATCCGCCACGTGGCGCTCGACATGGACGGCACGATCTACATGGGAATGTCGCTGTTCCCCTACACGCAGGACTTCCTGCACGGACTCAAGGAACAGGGGATCGGTTACTCGTTTCTGACGAACAACCCGTCGAAAAGCATCGCGGACTACCTCCATAAACTCGACGCGCTGGGCATCAGGGCTTCGCGCGACGAGATGTACACCACGGCGCTGGCCACGATCGACTACATCAAGACCCATCACCCTGCGGCCAGGCGGCTGTTCCTGCTCGGCACGCCGTCGATGATCTCGGAATTCGAGGCTGCGGGCTTCGAGTCGTGCACCGACTCGGCCGACGACGTGCCCGACGTGATCGTGGCGGCGTTCGACATGACGCTCCGCTACGAACGGCTCTGCCGCGCGGCCTGGTGGATCAAACAGGGAGTGCCTTATATCGCCACCAACCCCGACCGGGTGTGCCCCACCGATCAGCCGACCGTATTGGTCGACTGCGGCTCGATCTGCGCCTGCCTCGAACACGCCACGGGACGCCGCCCCGACATCACGTTGGGCAAGCCCGACCCGAACATGCTTTCGGGCATCCTCTCGCGCCACGGGTTGCAGCCCTACGAGATCGCCATGGTCGGCGACCGCATCTACACCGACGTCCAGATGGCCCACAACGCCGGGGCGATGGGCGTGCTGGTGCTCTCGGGCGAAACGACGCTCGACGTGGCCGACAAGGCCGACCCGCAGCCCCACATCACAGCCGACAGCATCGAAGTGCTGGGCGAACTGATCCGCGAAGCGAACAGGTAGCGGCAGCCGGAACTCCACGACCGGACGTCCCGCCTCCGATCCGCCGCCCGGAGAGGGGCAAACAGAAACGCCTGATAAGCTACGACAATAGCGCTATCGGAAAATACCGAATCCTTGCGGGTTCGGTATTTCGTTTTATGCATTATCTTTGCGGTGGAAAACCCGGCAACCCGGACGGTTTGCTGCGTATTTGCCAAACAAACGAAAACGATTCGTATGGAAGAACACAATATCCTCATCCCCCTGCTGCTGACACTCGGCGCGGGCCTCGCCACGGGCATCGGCAGCGCGATCGCCTTCTTCGCCAAACGCACCAACAAACGGCTGCTTTCGTTCTCGCTGGGCCTCTCGGGCGGCGTGATGATCTACGTCTCGTTCGTCGAGCTGTTCCAGCAGGCAAACACGACCCTCTCGGCCGAATGGGGCGCACACACGGGCGTGATCGTCACCGTGGCGAGTTTCTTCGCGGGCATTCTGCTGATCGGCGTCATCGACCGGCTGGTCCCCTCGATCGAGAATCCCCACGAAGCACACAGAGTCGAGGAGATGGACCATCAGCCGCACAATCCCCGTCTGATGCGCATGGGCGTGATGACGGCGCTGGCCATCGGCATCCACAACTTCCCCGAAGGCATCGCCACCTTCACTTCGGCGGTGGACAACATGGCCCTCGGCGTAGCGATCGCCGTGGCCATCGCCATCCACAACATCCCCGAAGGCATCGCCGTCTCGATCCCGATCTACTACGCCACGGGCGACCGCCGAAAGGCTTTCCGCCTGTCGCTCCTCTCGGGCCTCGCCGAACCCGTCGGAGCCATATTGGCATGGCTGGTGCTGACGCCCTTCATGACCCCGACGCTGATGGGTTGCATCCTGGCCGGCGTGGCAGGCATCATGGTCTTCATCTCGATCGACGAACTGCTGCCCGCGGCCCGCGAATACGGCGAGGCGCACATCTCCATCTACGGCGTGGTGGCCGGCATGGCCCTGATGGCCGTGAGTCTGATCCTGCTGGCATGATCAAACAATTCAGAATTCACAATTCAAAATTCATAGTTTGGACATCTTACTCCTCATCATCGGCCTCGGACTGATCCTCGCAGGCGCGAACTTCCTGACGGACGGCTCCGCGGCGTTGGCGCAGCGGTTCCGCGTGCCGGAATTCATCATCGGGCTCACGGTGGTCGCCGTCGGTACCTCGACGCCCGAACTGGTCGTGTCGGTGCTCTCGGCCATCGCAGGCAAAAGCGACGTGGCAATCGGCAACGTCGTGGGGTCGAACATCTTCAACGTCTTCGTCATCCTGGGCGTCTGCGCCCTGATCCGCCCCCTGCCGCTCACGGCGGGCAACATCCGCCGCGACATTCCGTTCGGAGTGATCGTATCGCTGTTGCTGCTGGCGCTGGCAGCGGACTCCTATGTCTTCAAAGGTGCGGCGGACCGCATCGGACGCATCGACGGCATCGTCATGCTCCTGCTCTACGGCGCGCTGATGTGGTACACGATCCACACCACGAAACGGCCCGAGGCGACGGCCCCGGACGCCGGAGCGAAACCCGGAATGGCCGGATGGCTCATGGCCGCGATGATCGTCGGAGGCCTCGCCGGACTGATTTTCGGCGGCGAAATGTTCCTCCGCAGCGCCACGGAGATCGCCCGGCGGCTCGGAATCAGCGAATCGGTGATCGCCATCACGCTCGTGGCTGGCGGCACATCGCTGCCCGAGCTGGCCTCGTCGCTCGTGTCGCTGTTCAAGGGCAAGGCCGACATGGCGCTGGGCAACGTCATCGGATCGAACATCGCCAACATCCTGCTGATCCTGGGCTTGAGCGCGACGATCCATCCGCTCTCGATGGGCGGCATCACGGTCTGGGACCTGCTGATGGTCGTATTGAGTTCGGTGCTGCTGTTCCTCGCGGCCTTCACGTTCAAACGCCGGGCGATCGACCGTTGGGAGGGCGCGATCTTCCTGGCGATCTACGTCGCCTACATCGGGTATCTGATACGATAATCCGACCGCAAACCCACGGCTCACAGCCGTGTTTACAAATCTGCCCCTCCCCTAAATCCCCGCCTCGACGGGATTTAAAACGAGGAGTCGTCCGAACCGGCCTGCATCAGGTAACGGTCGACAAGCCGCGGCACGGCATAGTCGCCCAGCGAGTCGGCCGGGACGGCCATAGCAGCGGCGGCCGGAGTGAATGCAGGCGTTTCGATGCGGTGAACGACCGCATGAAGCCGCTGGTGAGACAGCTGGTGCCGGGGCAGGGAAACGCTGCGCACCAGATGCCACGGACCGTCACCCAGCAGGCGGCGGAACTGCGGCAGAGCCGCGAGGTCCGGGAATTCAACGGGAGCGTCGGTCTCGATCAGCGGAAACTCGTAAAGTCCCTGCCAGATGTCGCGCCCCTCGCGGCGGTGCAGCAGGACCCGGTCGCCCGAGGCGACGTGCAGGTAATTGAACCAGCGGTCGCGGACCCGGGTTTTGCCTCGTTTCACGGGACGGTCGGCGACGGTTCCGGCAGCGAGGGCCAGACAGCTCTCCGACAGCGGACATGCTTCGCAGCGGGGCGACGCGGGCGTACACTGAATCGCCCCGAAGTCCATGATCGCCTGGTTGTAGCGGCCCGGATGCGCGGCGTCGAGCTGCGACTGCGCCAAGCAGGCGAAAGCCCGTTTTCCGGCCGTGGTGTCGATCGGTTCGGCGAGGTCGAAGAGCCGCGAGAGCACCCGGTAGACATTGCCGTCGACGACGGCGCACGGAGCGTCGTAAGCCGCCGAGCAGATGGCCGCCGCGGTATAGTCGCCCACGCCGCGCAGCGAACGCACGTCGTCCAACGAGCGGGGAAACACCCCTCCGAAACGCTCTACGACCTCACGGGCGGCGGCCCGGAGGTTGCGGGCGCGGCTGTAATAGCCCAGCCCCTGCCAGAGTTTCAGCACCTCGTCCTCGGGCGCGGCGGCGAGCGACGCAACGTCGGGAAAACGCTCCGTGAAACGGAGGTAGTACTCCATCCCCTGCGCCACGCGGGTCTGCTGGAGGATCACTTCCGAGAGCCAGATCCGGTAGGGATCGCGCGTACGGCGCCACGGCAGGTCACGACCCTCGCGGGCGTACCAGTCGAGCAGTATTTCGGCAATGCGGTTCATAACGGAAGACAAAAATACGACTTCGGAATCAAATTTGAAGCATTCCGACCCAATTAAAACGAGATGCATATGGAAAGGAAGCACACTTTGATCGACAACGCCGCCGAAAAGCGTTACGAACTCGACCTCGGAGACGGCATGGCCCTGGCCGAATACGTTTTGGGACACGGACTTATCGTACTGACGCACACCGAAGTGCCCCCGAAGTACGAAGGTCGGGGCATCGGCAAGGAGCTGGTGCAGGGCGTGCTGGAGGACATCCGCAGAAAGAAGCTCAAGGTCGTCCCCCAATGCCCGTTCGTCGCGACCTATATCCGCCGCCACCCCGAATGGATGGACTTGGTGCTGACCGCCGAAAACAAGTAGGCCCGGGCAGGTTCGGCCCCCACAACCGCCTGCCCGCAGGGAGCGCCCCGCCGCGAAACCGGACTCTTTTCGAAGGGTCCGATTCTGCCTCCTCCCGACAGGCATCTTCCCGCTCAATAAACACTTCCCGCTCAATAAATATAGGTATTCGCTTTTTCCGAAAAATTTCCGGCTCGAAATTTGGTTTATTTTATAAACTACTTTATATTTGTAATGGATTTACAAACCGAGCAGCCGCTCACAACCGGAAAAAGCCATGGAAATCACTCCCGCCCGCACCGACAAACGCCGCCTTTTCGCGCGCTGGTTCATCCGCCGCCTGACCACCTGCGTCGTGGTCTGCGCCTTTCTCGCCTTCGTCAACTGGCAAACCTCGCCCCACTACTGGTGGGTGCTGTGGGTCATCGCCGGATGGGGGCTGAACATCGCCCTGTCGCTCGCCTGGTATCTGTTCGACTGCGACGACGAATGCAATTACCGCAACCGCTGAAAAAAACGAAACGATGGACAACAAAAACTTCAACGCCGACCAAAGCATCGAACTCATCCAGCGCATGATCCGCGACACGCGCCGCAACCTTTCGTCGGGCAGCAGCAACCTCTTCATCCTATGGGGATACCTGCTCGCCGCAACCGCCGTCGGGATTTTCCTCCTGCTGACCTTCACCGAAAGTCGCGCCTGGCAATGGCTGTGGCTGCCCGCGCTGGCCGCCGGATGGGCCGCTACGTGGTGGTACAGCCGCCGCCGTGCTACGCAGGTCAAAAGCTACACCGACCGCCTACTGGAACAGATATGGGGATGCATAGCAGGTCTGGCCGCCTTTTCTACCTTCGTGATCTGCATGGAGCGCGAATGGCCCGTCGACCCGCTGTTCCCGGTCCTGCTGCTGATCAGCGCAGGGCTTTTCATCTCGGGAACGGTGATTCACAACAAATATATGTATTACGTTTCGTGCTTCCTATTGCCGGTTGCCTTCGGCATCATCCGCGAATCGTGGATCAATGTCAACCCGGACGGCAACCTGATTCAGTTCGCCGTGGCGGTCCTCGTCGGGCTCACAGGCTCGGGATACGCACTCAAACGACAAGTAAAACGCGACGCCGCAGAGGCTTCGGAAAACCGATAACACCATGGAAGACCGTAAACTCGAAGCCGCCGAAAGCCTGGCGCTGATCGGCCGCATGATCGAAAACACCCGCAGCCGCATGGTCCGCAACTCGGGCCGTCCGCTGCTGGCATGGGGCTACGCCACCGTACTGACGACGCTCGCCGTCTGGGGCGCAGTCCTCTATTTCCAAGACCCGCGCTGGAACTACCTCTGGCTGATGCTGCCCCTGCTGGGATGGCTGCTGATGTGGATTTCGCGCGAGAAGAAGCCCGAAGGCGAGGTGCGCACGTTCGTCGACCGCGTGATCGGGAACGTCTGGACGGTAATGGGTCTTTCGGCGTGGTTCGTCAGCATGCTGGCGCTCTTCACGCCCATGCGCCTGCCGATACTCTTCATCATTCTGCTCATCATGGGCATGGGAACCACCGTGACGGGGCTGATCATCCGCTTCACGCCCACCGCCGTCGGGGGCGTCGCGGCCATCATCCTCGCTCCGTTCACGCTGATCGCCGGCAACATGTGGCAGCCGCTGCTTTTCATCGCCGGATTCGTGGTGATGATGATCGTTCCGGGGCATATCCTCAACTACAAGTCGAACCACCCTGCCCGATAACGCGATGTTCAAAGAGCTGAATCCCCTGTTGCACTCCGAATTGAGGCTGGCCGTCGTTTCGATCCTCATCGGGGTCGAAAGCGCCGACTTCGTCTTCATCCGGCAGCAGACCGGAGCCACCGCCGGAAATCTCTCGGTGCAGCTGGACAAACTCGCAAAAGCCGGTTACATCGAAGTCGAGAAGACCTTCCGCGGCAAGATTCCCTGCACGGTGTGCCGCATCACCGACGCCGGGCGCGACGCCTTCGCCGAATACGTCGAGGCGCTGCAATCGTATATCAAGAGATAAATATGGCTATACACAGGGGTTATTCGTCGCGTTTCGCGGCGGGAAGTGTTCCGCATTATCGCTTGCAGCGGAAGAAGAACGGCATGAAGGCGAAGCGTTAAAAAACGGGGCCGGTTTGCTTGCAAACCCGCGTCAGGCGCCCGTTTTAGCACAGCCAAATGTCGTTCCCGCGAAAGCGACATGCGGATGGTTTTGCGCCGCTTTTGCCATCAAAAGCGGCAAACAATCGCGGCAAAGACGCGGTACATTGGCAACTTTTACCACCAAAAGGTGCCAATATCCCGCACGGAAGTGCAAATCAGATCGTACAGAAAAACGTCACCAGAAACGGGACGCTGAAATCAAGCGCACAGCCGTGGAAGATCGAAACCACGGCATAGGGCCGCCCGGCGGCCTGCGTGATGACGGGCAGCGTGGTGTCGAAGGTCGTCGCGCCGCCGATCGACACGGCGGCCAGAGGTCCGCACCAGCGCGCCACGAGCGG
>ERZ779894.2896-NODE-2896-length-14316-cov-3.199916_pt1 | contig 14316 bp, 3 predicted proteins | sample MGYA00511587_ERZ779894 | MGnify/ENA primary metagenome ERZ779894 (study PRJEB29588, sample SAMEA2160490) | human gut metagenome | biome: human gut; feature: human-associated habitat; material: faeces | place: Denmark | collected 2008/2010 ... | reverse complement strand
ATCATCGCTACCGTGTCCCCGGCAGCCTGTTCGGAACCGTACCTTCTATTATAAGGTAGAGGTCTCCCTTGAAAGCCTGTCGCCCGTGCGGCGGAACGGCCTCCCCCTTGGCAGTCCACCTTGGAATACCGTTCGCCGAACCTCCATACCTCCGATAGGCATTCGTCCGTTTCCGGCACCAACCCGGACGGATGTATACCCGCCATCCCGCATCAGCCCAAACCTTTTGCCGGAGCCTCACACCTCCGGCAAAAGGGCATCCCCGGCGAGCCCGGAACACAGCAAAAAGCAGCGGCTTCGGGCGAGACTCTCTCTTCCGAAGTAAAAAAGCCCTAAAGATCTGCATGGATTCAATGGCGACGGTCCCGATGATACCCACCCGCCGGGACGCCAAATAGAAACAAGTCTCATTGACAGCCGATGCACGACTGCTTATAAACAAGAAAAGTTTTCGGCATCCCGCCCCCTTGGGGATGCCCATCATTCTTGAGAAACGCGCCTTCGCGCACCTCTCCCAGCCCGACATCATCAGGACTGCTCCATCGTAGATAAGGCCCTGCACATTACGTGCAGAGGCCTCTTTTGTTTTTCCTCCTACCGTTAAGGAGTCCTGATATGGCGGACATCATTCTCAATAAGCCGGAAGCGGGCACTCAGGCCGTCTTCGAAGCGGCCGGGGACAGCCGAATCGACCTCAACTTCCCTACTGATCAGGCAACGCTGGAACGTTCCGGCAATGACCTTATTTTCCGTTTCGACGACGGCAGCACCGTTGTCCTGCGTGATTTCTATACGGCCTATACCAAGGACTCCATGCCCGACTTCGTGATCGAAGGCACTCCGATCGCGGGCGAGCAATTCTTCACGGCCCTGAACGAACCCGACCTCATGCCCGCGGCCGGTCCGGCGGCAAACGCCGCCAGCGCGGACGGCGGACGCTTCCGCGAATATGCCGACGACGCCCTCATCAACGGTGTAAACCGCCTTGACGGGCTCGACCTGAGCAGCAACCGCGCCTTCTTCCCCGAACGCGACCCGTGGGGCGGCCTGCGCGGCGACGATACCCCCAACTACGCGCCGACCCTCAGCGTCAGCGGCTCGCTCGGCGTCATCGAATCCGGCGTGTTCCCCGGCGGCAATGAACTCTACGAGGGCGTCCCCTCCATGTCCGGCAGGGCCACCGGCACCGACGCCAACGGCGACACGCTTTCCTTCGGCTTCATCGACGCGAACGGGGCGCAGGTGACCAGCATCGTCACCCCCTATGGCGTGATGGCAATGGCCCCCGACGGGACCTACACCTATACCATCGACAACGCTGATCCCGATACCAACGGCCTCGCTCTTGGCGAAACCCGTACCGAAACCTTCACCGTCTACGTGAGCGACGGACGCGGCGGCCTCACCACGCAGGAAATCACCGTCACCCTCACCGGCACCAACGACCGGCCCGAACTCTCCATCGCCAACGCCGCGCAGGGCATCCACGAAGACACAGCCTCCGTGGGCGGCACATTCGCCGTGCAGGATCCGGACAGCGACAGCGGGCAGAACCAGACGTTCCACATTGAGGGCGGCAGCAACACGCCCGCCGCCGACGGCACCAGCCCTTCCGACGGTTCCCACTCCGCCACAGGCAGCACGGATGCCACGTTCACCACGGACTACGGCAAGCTGACCCTTGATCCCGCCACCGGGCAGTGGACCTATGCGCTCAACAACGCCAGCGACAAGGTCCAGCAGCTCAATGCCGGGGAAACCAAGGTCGAAACCTTTGAAGTGACCGTTACCGACGAACACGGCGCGACCTCCACCCAGACCATCACCGTTACCATCACCGGCACCAACGACATCCCGGTGATCGACACCGATCAGAGCAACTTCCATCTCGACTTCAAGGAACAGGGCGTCTACCAGCCCTCGGAAAACGGCGACGGCAACACGCCCACGACGCCCGGCGGAACGGGAGAAGGCCAGCATCAGACCGGAACCCTTTCCGGCAGGATCTTCGCCTCCGATGCCGACAAGGAAAACGGGGCGGGCTCCACGGAGCACGATGTCAACAAGCTCAACTTCCACGTCGAGCACGCAGGATCGAGCCTGACCGACGGCGGCGCCTCCACCACTGTGACCGGAACCGGAGCCCCCGGCACCGGGGACGTCGTCTATGCCTACACCTCCGCCTACGGCACCCTGACCTTCCGCGCGGACGGCTCCTACGAGTACACGCTCAACAACAAGAATCCCGGCGAAGCAGGTGCGGACGGCAATGCCGTCAACAACCTCGCCCTCGGCCAGACCGTGACCGAGACCTTCACCGTCTACGTCACCGACGCCCAGACCGGCCGGAGCGTGCCCCAGACCATCACCGTCACCATCAACGGCACCAACGACGTCCCCACGCTTGATCTGTCCAACGACAATCTCAACGATCTGCTCGGCGGCGCCGGCAACCTCCATGTGGTCGAGGACGGCGTGGGCCGTGACGACGCCAACACCCCCACCACTGATCCCGGCAAGGAAAACACCTCCTTCACGGGCCATACCACCGACACCGGAACCGCCAGCGGCAATGACGTCGACGCAGGGCATATCCTGTATTTCGGCGCGGCCGCGGGCGAGGACACCAAGACGTTCGATCCTTCCGTATTCAACACGGCCGACTCCACCGCCACGGGCGGCGCGGCCTCTTCCGTGGTTGCGGGCGGCCAGTACGGCAGCCTGACGATCAACTCCAATGGCTCCTACACCTACGCCATGAAGGGCGAAGGCGAAAACGTCAGCTTCGAGCTCGACGGCAAGATCTACACCTCCCTTGATCAGCTCGCCGAAGGCGACACCATTTACGAAACCTTCACCATCTACGTGCGCGACGAGCACAATGCGTGGACGGCGAAGACCGTCACCGTGGCCATCCACGGCACCAACGACATCCCCACCCTCGACATCACGGGCAGCGACTGGAACATCACGCAGGGCGGCGATCTGTCCATCGACGGCACCTTCACGGTCACCGACAACGACCGCGACGCCGGGACGGCTCAGGCCTTCCATATCGCTGGCGGCAAGGACACCTCCGGCACGGGCACTGACGGAGCACACGGGACCGACGGCGACACGAACGCCACGTTCACCACGGACTACGGCACGCTGACCCTCGATCCCGCCACCGGACAGTGGACCTACGAAGCCAACCCCGACGCGATCAAGGGACTCGGCAAGGACGAAACCAAGATCGAGACCTTCGAAGTGACCGTCACCGACGAGCACGGCGCGACCTCCACCCAGACCATCACCGTCACTCTGAACGGGATCAACGATGCGCCGTGGCTCGGCCAGACCTCCATTGATCTCAAGGAAGAAGGCGTCATCCTCACTCCGGAACAGCCCGGCGAGACCTCCAATACAGAAACCCACGAAGCGCCTGGTAACACGGGCGAGGCCGGACAGGACGAGCACCGGACCCTCGTTGAGGGCGAACTCCCGTGGAAGGACGACGACATCAACGACAAGCCGATCTTCGGCATTTCCGGGCTGATCGGCGCTACCGATGGCATCCTCAACGTCACGATCAAGAACGGCGATCCCGACGCCTCCAACAATGTGGACGTCAAAATCCTCTCCTCCACGACCGACCCGAATACTCACATCCAAACCATCGTGACCAACTACGGCACGCTCACCCTCGACACGCAGACCGGCAAGTTTACCTTCGACATCAGCGGTTCCGACGCCGACAAGCTGGCGGCGGGCGAAGAGCTCGAGTTCAGCTTCCACACCACCGTCAACGACCAAAACGGCGGAAACGCCGACAATAGGCTCGACGTGACCATCCGCGGCACCAACGATCGGCCCAGGCTCGATCTGGTTGAACCCACCCACGGCGACAACGTCACGGTCGTGACCGACGATAAGACCGGCGAAGTCAAGTTCGACATCACCGAAAAGGCCGACGTCGCCAACGACACCACCGTTTCCGGGACGCTCAAGTCCGACGACGACGATCGCGGGGCGAACCTGCGCTACGGCGTGGCGCTCGGCAAGCAGGACGTGGAGTCCGAAGCGGGCCGAAACCTCGCCTTCGGTTCCGGTTCCGACGGCAAGCCCGGCATGGGCGAACCGCTCCATCAGGTCGGCGGCAAGATCGTGATTGAAGGCAGGTATGGCACGCTGACCATCGATCCGGAGAGCAATACCTACACCTACAAGACCAACGAAAACGCCGACCGTCTCGGCCTCGACGCCGACGGCAACCCGCAGACCGGAACCGACGAGTTCACCATCTATGTGCGTGACGAGCACGGCGCGTGGACGGCGAAGCCCATTTCCGTCACGGTCACCGGTTCCAACGACACGCCGACGATTACGGCTGACGCCGCCGAGCACTGGGTCAAGGAAGCGGGCGTCGTGGACACCTCGACGGACCACGGCTCCACCACCGACACGGCGAAGACTCCGGATCCCTCCGACGATTCCCGCGAGCTGACCGACGCGGATAACAGCCTCTCCCGGAATGAAATTTCCGGTCAGGTCCACGTCAAGGATACCGACACCACCGACACCCTGACCCTCGACATCGGGGCGAAGGAAGGCTCCGGCACGACCCTCATCGGCGATCCCAAGACGGACGCCAACGGCAACATTACGCTGGAAACCGAATTCGGTTCCATCATCCTGCACAAGGACGGGACCTATACCTACACGATCGACGAAGACAAGACGCAGTCCCTCTCGCAGGGCCAGACCGAGAAGGAAACCTTCACCATCACCGTGGATGACGGGCATGGCGGCAAGGCTTCCGTGGACATCACGATCAACATCGTGGGCACCAACGACCGGCCTACCCTGACCCTGACTCCGACGAGCGACACGGTCGTCAGTGATCCCGGCTACGACAAGGACCATAATGAAGTCGCGGAAGACCTCACCGTCACCGGTACCTTCGAAGGTGCTGACCCCGACTCCAACCCCACGCTCGAATACGGCGTAAGCACCAGCGCAGGCAACCGGGACACCGCGTTCGGCGCGGACGGTAACAACCCCGGCATGGGCAACGGGCACCATTCGGTCACGGGCACATACGGCTCCCTGACCATCGATCCCGTTACCGGCAAGTACGTCTACACGCTGGACACCGCCAAGAACGGCGCTGCGGACAAGCTCGGCCTCAACGCCGACGGCACGCCGCAGACCGGAACCGACACGTTCACCATCTATGTGCGCGACGAGCACGGCGCATGGTCTGAACAGACCGTCACCATCACCGTCAACGGCTCCAACGATGCGCCCGTCATCGCCAAGACCGAAAATACGCTCACGGTGACGGAATCCGGTTTCAAGGCGGACAATACCGCCGTCGACACCACCCATGACGTAAGCAAGGGTTCGGTGAACGCCACCGACGTGGACACCAGCGATCAGGGCAAGCTGACGTATTACTTCTCCGACAAGGCTCACAACCCCGTCACGTTCGGGAAGGGCGACGTGATCGGCCATCTGACGCTCGCCGATGGTACGAAGACCGAGATCTCGGTTACCTCCGTCAAGCCGGACGGAACCATCGTAACCGACTACGGCACGTTCCATCTGGACACCAAGACCGGCGAGTACACGTTCACGAAGGCCGAATCCACCGGCAACGCCACCGATCAGCTCCAGCTCGGCGACAAGGTGGAACTCGACTTCTCCATCAGCGTGAAGGATTCCCACGGCGAAACGGCTTCGAGCACGCATGACGTCACCGTCGTGATCAACGGCTCCAACGACCGGCCTTCCGCCACGATGCAGGGCATCACCGTCAAGGAGGCGGGTGTCCATGACGGCAACACCGCGACCACGGCCGATACGGACGGCACCCTCGGCGCTGGCGAGCACCGGGTCACCTCCGGTACGCTGAATATAACGAACCTCAAGGACGTGGACGACGACATCAGCAAGGGGTTCGGAACCGGAGAGGATCAGTTCAAGATCAGCTTGCGGGGCTCGGGCAATTGCGGCACGCCGAGCCACAATGCCGACGGCACGTGGACCATGACTCACCTGCTGAGCAATGGCGGAGACTTCAACAACGTCAGGGCCACCCTCTTCAACTCCAACTTCCCGAAGGACGCCTTCGACAAGCTCGAAGCGCAGCTTCGAGCCGAAGGGCTGCTGGGACAGAATCAGGATCTCACTTACGGCAACGCGGCTTCCATCCTCTCTCAGGTGGCGCTCGGCACCCTGACCGTCAACCCGGACGGTTCATACTCCTTTACCCTGCCACCGGACGGCTCGGCGGGCAGCATGATCGTGAACATGTTCGGCGCGGACAACTCCTCCAACCGGACCATCAACTTCTCAGTCACCGACCCGCACGGCGGCGTTTTCAACGGTTCATTCGGCGTCACCATCAAGGGCACCAACGATCGGCCCGAACTGGAACTGCTCGGCGGCGATGATCACCGCCTCGTTATTTCCACGGGTACGACGCCCGACGGAAACGCGACGACCCACGCCACAATCACCATGACCGAAGATGACAAGTCCTTCTCGGCCAATGCCAAGGGAACGGACGTGGACTTCGGTTCCAGGCTGACCTACGGCATCGCCGGAGGCCATATCGGCGACGCGGACAGTGCCGACATCAATGACCTGAAGGCGGCCTTTGACGGCGACAAGGGCATGGGCAACGCGCATACCCGGATCGAAACCGAGCACGGCGTGTTCACCATCGACTCGTCCACCGGCAAGTATACCTACACGCCGAACGAAGACCTGGTCTACGGCGAAAAGTACACGGATGAATTCACCATCTTCGTGCGCGACGAAAAGGGTGCGTGGTCGCAGCAGCACGTCACCATCAACGTGACGGGCGGCGCTGACGCCCCGATCCTCGTGGGCAAGCTCCCCAACGCGATCATGGCCGAAATCACCGAGGCGGGCGTCGTGCCCAACACTAATACGGACGTGGACGGCTCCATCCACGTCAACGGCCAGCTCGTGGACGGCCACTTCAACAGCGGCGGGCACGCGCTCGGCTCGTTCGAGGTCAAGCAGGTCGACACAGGAGAGGGCGCGGGGCATCTGATCGCCGGGTTCGTCGTGGGCGGCAAGTTCTACGCGGGCGACCTGCACACCGACTACGGGACCCTGCACGCCGAAGTCGTCACCGAGAACGGCGTGTCCAAGATCGTCTACTCCTTCATCCTGCCGGAACCGGGCACGAAGGAAGCCGCGAACCTCGACGCCCTCGACGCGGGCCAGCGTGAAAAGCTGTTCGACAACCTCAAGGTCGGCGTCTACGATTCCGCCCACGAATCCCTCGTGAACGGCGGCGCCAACGCGGACGGCTCGTTCAACATCAATACCGGCAACTCGAACCTCATCCCCACGCAGGACGTGGATGTCTACGTGAAGGGCACCAATGACCGGCCCGTCTTCACCGACGAAAACGGGAACGTCATCGCCGAAGTCGTCACCGACGCGAACGGGAAGACCTTCACGCAGATCACTTCCGACCAGACCAGTGAAGGCGTGTTGCAGGAAGACGGCAGCCACACCCTTTCGGGAAACCTGAGCGCCCACGACCCCGACAAGAGCCACGGCGACGCGGCGGGCAACCTCAGCTACAGCATCGAGAGCGGCGGCAAGCTGGTGCAGATCATCGAAGGCAAGTACGGCATCCTCAAGCTCAATCAGGATGGCAGCTACACCTACGAGATCACCAAGCCCGAGCTGCTGAAGGAGCTGAATGCAGGCCAGAGCCTCACCGATTCCAAGCTCCCACAGGAAGTGTTCGACGTCCGCGTCACCGACCCGCTCGGGGCCCACAGCTCCGGCAAGCTGGTCATCGATGTTACCGGAACGGCGGATATGCCGACCATCAGCTTCAATAACACGGTGATATCTGAGGATAACGGCGCGATCGTAACGCCTTCGGAAGGCGATCACAGCCATGATCCCTCCATCACCGGACAGTTGACGCTGGGCGACAGGGTCGACGCCGAAGACATCGGCGGCAGCCTGACGTGGACGAACAAGGGACAGACCGGCTTCGCCACGGGCGCGGACGGCAAGCCGCTCGGCACGCTGAACATCGATCCGGAAACGGGCGAGTATACCTATACGCTGACCGAAAACGGCTCGAAGATCGTCCAGTCCATGAACGATGGCGACGTCAAGACCGAAACCTTCAAGGTGCAGGTGGAGATCGAAGGCGGCAAGATCGTCGAGAAGGACATCACCATCACCATCAAGGGCACCAACGACGCCCCGACCTTTACGGATACGGTTACCGGCCTTGAGGGCGACGTGAAGCAGGACGCCTTCGAGCCCGAGAATGGCAAGCCCGGTGTGACCTACACCGGCACCATCGAGGGCGCGACCGACGTGGACAACGCCAGCGGGCTCAAGTTCATGCTGGTCGGCAAGGACGGAAAGCCCGTTACCGAACTCAAGACCGAGTACGGCACCATCGTCCTCACCTACGAGACGGCGGCGGACGGCACGATCACCGACACGCATTACACGTACACGCTGGACAACGAGAGCACGAAGCTCGACGACGCCCTGAAAGAGCTCGCCGACGGCGGGTTCCTGAAAGACAAAGTGATGGTCGTGGTGGTCGACCCCCTCGGCGCGATTTCCAAGGAGCAGAAGGAGCTCACCATCAACATCCATAAGCCCGACAACGAGGGTGGATGGGACGGCGGAGCGGGCCTCATCATCGACGCCGACAAGAGTGAGTTCAACGGCGCGGTGGTCGAGGACGGCAAGGATCTGTCGCAAACGCCTGATGTCACGGAAGGCCTGATCTTCGAAGGCCAGCTCCATGCCAAGTGGGACGGCGAAGGCCACACCGGAACGCCTCCCGACCGCGTCTTCGGCATCGAAGAAAAGGATGAGTTTGGGCTCGGAACCGGAAAGCAAATCCAGAGCAGCGCCGCCGACGGTTTCGTAACCGCGGAAGGCAAGTACGGCTACCTCATCATCGATCCCGTTACCGGGAAGTATACGTACACCCTGTACAACGGCGAAGACGGCAAGCCGGGCACGGTGCAAGACCTTGCCGAAGGACAGGTGGAGCAGGATGAGTTCGCCGTCATGCTCAACGGTCAGAAGACGAACTCCACCATCACCATCAACATCCACGGCACCAACGACGCACCGGTCATCGACAGCTACCAGAATATGACGATTCAGGAAGGCGACGATGGGCTGGGCAATCTGACGACCTCAGGAACCCTGAAGGCGCATGACATCGACAAGCTTTTGGGAACTGACGGGAAGCCCCTCCCTGAGGGAACCGAAACCTCGACGCTCAAGTACTACTTCGAGGGCGGAACCAACACGCTGACGACCCAGTACGGCACTGTCACGCTGACCTTCGATAAGGACGGCAACTGCACCTACACCTACACGACCGACGGGGCAAAGTTGCCCGACCATCTGCCAAAGGGCGAGTCACTTCCCGATTCGTTCATCATCTACGTGCGTGACGCACACGGCGAGGTGGTTAAGCAGGAGATTACCGTCACCATCAACGGCACCAACCACGGCCCCGAAGTGGTTCTGGGCGAGCACGTCCTGAACGTTGTGGAGGACGTGACCGTCTCGCAGGAAGGCAACCTGAACGATATCATCAAGGATGACGAAGGGCTGAACAACCTGCACTTTTCCATCAACGGCAAGGGAACGGTCGTGGAAGGCGAGTACGGTACGCTGCACATCGATCCGGCTACCGGAAAGTATATCTACACCCTGAACAATGCCGACCCGGAGGTGCAGGGCCTCGACGCCAAGAGCAGCATTAAGGAAACTTTCACGATCACTGTGACGGATAAGCACGGGGAAACGACGACCGTTGATGTCAAGGTCAACGTCAAGGGCACCGACGACACGCCCGAGCTCACACTCGGCAAGGTCCTCTCAGTGCGCGAAGGCGACGCTGACGCCGTTGGTGACACCGCCGTGGGCTTCGACAAGGATATCGCGGATCAGGGGCACCTGACCTACTCCTTCGGTAAGGATGCCGGCAATCCTCTTACTGAAATAACCAACGAATACGGTACGTTCACCATCGATCCCAAGACCGGTGCATACACGTTCACGCTCGACAACACGTCCGAAACCGTGCTCAAGATGGCGGCGGGCCGTTTGTACGAGACTTCTATTAATGTGACCGTCACTGACACGTCAGGACTGTCAGATACAAAGGAACTCGTCGTCAATATCGAAGGCACCAACACCGCCCCCGTCATCACGAGCGGCGAGCACGGCGTCATCATCGCCAATCCGGCTCCGCTGGTTGAAGACGGCGGCGTCTCCAAGGTGACCGGACAGGTGACGGCCCGCGAATACGACGAAGGCGACCACGTCGTTGCCTTCAAGTTCGTGAACGACAAGGGCGAGCTTGTCGACTCGCTCACCGGCAAGTATGGCACCATCAGTATCGATAAGGACGGCAACTACACCTACACGTTCAACAACGGGCAGGCGCAGCATCTTGGCGCTGGCGAAATGGCCGCCGAGCACTTCAACGTCGTCGCCGTCGACACCTACGGAGCGCAAACCACGACGCCTTCCGACCTGCAGATCCAGATTCAGGGCACCAACGACGCCCCTGTGATCACCAGCCCTACCCCCGTACTCAACCTGACGGAACTGGCCAGCGGGCAGGCCGAAATAACCGGTACCATCACGTTCAACGATGCGGACAAGAAGGCCGACGGAACCTTCTATGACACGCACACCTTCTCGGTCAGGCCCGCCGGAGCGGCCGAGGCGGAAAACGGTGCAGCAGCCGAAGGCAAGTACGGTACGCTGACCATCGATGAACACGGCAACTACAAGTACACCCTGACCAGCGACGCGCTCGGGGTGGGAGAAAGGGGCACGGAAACGTTCACGGTCACCGTGGACGACGGCAGGGGCGGAACCGCCACCCAGACCATCACCGTCAATCTCACCGGCACCAACGACGCCCCGGTGATCACGGAGTCGCACACCGACAACGGAACCACGGGGTCCTTCATCTTCACCGATGCCGATGTAAAGGCCGATGGTTCCTTCTACGATACGCATTCCTTCGCCATCAGCGTCGACGGCAAGGCACACGGCGTAACGCTGGATTCCACCGGCACGCACGGCACCGTCACCATCGACGGCCTGGGCACGTTCGAGCTGACGCAGGGCCACGGCGGCAACTGGCACTACGCCTTCACCGCCAGCCCAGAGGCCATAGCCGGGGCCGCTTTGGGGAGCCTCGTGACGCATGACTTCCAGATCATCGTCAATGACGGCCATGCCACGGCGATGACCCCGGCAGGCGAAGATTCCCTGTCTGTGAGCTTCATGGGCACGGGTACACCCCCTACGGACATGGATCTGGGCAACCTGACGCCGGGCATGGCCCAGGGCGATCATCTGCCCGGAATGGATGCGGACGGACACCAGCTCGCCTACGCCTTCGACAAGGCCGTGGACGGCAACATCCAGGGAGAATTCGGGAGCCTGCATTTCAATGCGGAAACCGGACAGTACACCTACACTCTGGACACCTCGGAGGACGGCCTCCACAAGCTGGCGCAGGCACAAGCCGACGGTTCCGCCCTGAAGGAATCCTTCGGATATACCGTAAGCGGTCATGAGGGCCATTCCAACGGCTCGCTGGAAATCAACCTGACGGATCTGCACACGCAGCTCGGCCACGCCGGAGCCGATACGCTCGGCGACCAGACAGCGGCGCATTCACAGGTGATCTTCGGCGAAGGCGGCGATGACGTCATCCACGGCGGCGCGGGCAACGATTGGCTGTTCGGCGGCGAAGGGGACGATCAGATCTTCGGCGGCACGGGCGACGACATCCTGTACGGCGGCGCGGGTAACGATTACCTCGACGGCGGGACGGGCCACAACTCGCTCTACGGCGGGGCCGGAAACGATATCCTCGTCTACAACCAGGGCATGGCCCACGCCAGCGGCGGTGAAGGCATCGACTTCCTCGTCGGAGCCGAAAAGGACACGTTGGACAGCCTGTTCGCCAACCCGGACAACAATCCCATCCAGAGCGATATCGAAAAGCTCATCACGTCCAAGCCGGACAGCCTGAGCCTTACGAATCTGGATGATCTGAAGAGCATCGGCATCTCCATAGAGGGCGATAAGCTCCACCTCTCCGGGGATTGGACACCGACGGCTATCGGAGGAGAGGAACACGGAATCAGCCTCGGCAATTACGCCGAGTTCACCCATCACAGCGACCACGGAGACATTACGATCCTCGTGCAGTCCGGTACGCCGGCCACTGACGACCTGGCGCAACAGATCGTCCAGAACACGCTGAACCACGGACAAGGCTGATCCTGAAACGCAGCCGGAAGCCTTCCGGCTGCACCAAACACCTTATCCATCAATCCTGAAACAAAGGGTCCCGTCCCGACGCTTTTGCCGCGACGGGACCCCTTTCTCAAACATCGCCGACCCGCTTTACCCAACCTTCACAGCAACAAAAAAAACGGGGAAATCGCATCCCGCCCTATCGGCAATAATCCGTTTTGGGGCGCCGCGAGAGCCTGGCCAGCCCACTCCCTCTATGCACACGGGGTAATCGCCACTTGACGCTCTCCCCTTCCTTGCCCACGGAGGATGGGCATATCCCACGGCCCCGAGTGAAGCCGCAGTCCACGCTCTTCGCCCAGACTTCTTCAAAAAAAGCCATTGATCCTGCTCGAATCAATGGCTTGCCTGTCTGCGCCGGGGCAGGAAAAAGGGCATAGGCGGTGTGACGGGACGCGGCGGCATTGTACGCCGGGGACGCGGAGCGTCAAATGATCCGGTGATGACCACGGCCCGCTCCTCTTCTTCGAGTTCCTGCTGGCAAGCCACGCAGTACCGTACCGAAGGCGACGCCAAGAGCCGCAGGAGCGGTATGGGCTCCCCACACGCCTCACAGACGCCGTAATCCATGACCTCGATACGCCGCAGGGCGTTCTCCAGATCCCGGATACGCTCGACGCGCCGGGCGGTCAGCCGCTCATCCACCGCACGCTCGCTCAGACGCGAGGCCAGTTCGTTTTCATCGGGACATTTGAGAGAAATCTCCGGAGACATCCGGGGCGACCGCAACGCCGAAAGTTCCCGTTCCATCATCCATCGCAATGCAGCCAATTGAGAGGTGTTCATACCGTTCCTCACTTGCGGGGGTTGTTCCGTGGATTCGGATGTATCCCCCACAACGCGACGGCTTCATGACGCCCCTATGGCTTTTTTGTGCAACACATGAAAACTGTTGGCACGGATGGCGGAGTTTTCCTGTCCTGCGCTCTGCGCATAGGCATCGCGCAAAACGGCCACAAGGCCCTCAACCGTCCGAAGAACTCAGCATTTCCCGCAGATCCGCAACGCTTGCCGCAAGCCGCGTGGCACCGGCCTCCACGAGTTCCTCCCGCGATCCGTAGCCGTACAGCACGCCTATGTCCGCAAGCCCGGCCTCACGCGCACCCGTGATGTCGTACTTCCGATCGCCCACCATGACCGCACTCGACGGGGTTATGCCCCGCTCCCGCATGGCATAGCGGATCACGTCGATTTTGGAGGAACGTTTCCCTTCCATATCCGCGCCGTATACGCCCTCCAGCGCCCCCGCAAACCCGAAATGCTCCGCGATGCGTTTGGCGAACACCTCCGGTTTCGAGGTCGCCACGATGAGCCGCCTACCCGCAGCGCGCAAGGCTTCAAGCATTTCAGGCACCCCCGGATACGGAGCGTTCTCGAAAATCCCCTTATCGCGGAAATACACGCGGTAGGTGTCCACGGCGCGTTTCGCATCCGCGTCACTCATGCCCATTGTGCCCCGGAACGAGTCGTACAGCGGCGGCCCGATGAACGACCGCAGCGTCGCCGGTTCCGCTTCCATCCCGAAGCTCCGCAACGCGTACCGCACCGAATTGACGATCCCCGGCTCCGAGTCCGTCAGCGTCCCGTCCAGATCAAAGAGTATTGTTTTGTATTGCATGGCTCGCTTGTACGTCCCCCCGGGCCTTTGCGCAACCGTGGCCGGGGTAGGGATGATGCCTCCGGCGGCAAGGGCTGCCGCCCCTTGACCCTGCCCGGGGGGGCAAACGCCCCCCCGGACCCCGGCGAGTGTGATCCGTCTCCTTCCGCACTTCGTTTGGAAGGAAACGGATCGCTTCTGCCTGCATCAGGTGATTACCTGCAAAAATGTTTATTATTTTCAATAAATACAAAAAAAATACAAAAACATGACTATCGTTCCGAGCAACCCGCACCGTATCAGAAGCTTTTCTCCCCAAAATGCAGCCATTCCCCCGCTTGAGA
>ERZ779894.2889-NODE-2889-length-14347-cov-5.346627_pt1 | contig 14347 bp, 19 predicted proteins | sample MGYA00511587_ERZ779894 | MGnify/ENA primary metagenome ERZ779894 (study PRJEB29588, sample SAMEA2160490) | human gut metagenome | biome: human gut; feature: human-associated habitat; material: faeces | place: Denmark | collected 2008/2010 ... | reverse complement strand
CTACCGGCAAGCGGTATCAGAGCCATGCAGCAACCATCCGGTGTTGGGCCTGTGAGGACGTTAAAAAAACGGTCACACACTCATGCAACCGGGATGACAGCGTAAAGGAGGATGAAACTGTACGATTGAGATTACCGCAGAAATCCGGGCGTTCATCCAGCCATTATCAAGGTCGCTTTTCTTTGGAGGTTTTAAACTCATGCGAAATCACCTCTGAGCATGTTGGAAAGGTATGGATCAGCTCCATAGCGTCCTTCCAGATACTGTTTATCGTAGGCCGCGGTATTTTTGACGCGGTCGTTATCTTCCCCACGGATTTCATGCAACGAATAGATTTCGCTTTCGTGGGAAGCATTCTCCGCGGCAAACCAGATCTCGTCACGGCGGAATATGGTATTTTTTAAAGTATACATATCATGGGATGTGAATAAAAGCTGGGCCCCATATTTGTTGATCTCTTTATTTTTGAACAGGGAAATGACATAGCGCAAAAGCTTCGGATGAAGCTTTGCATCCAGCTCATCAATGATCACCATGCGTCCTTCTCTGAGGGCAAGCAAGATCACCGGAAGGGCCGCGATAAGCTTCTTGGTTCCATCGGATTCCTGGGAGAATGGCAATTCATATTCCTGGGAAGATAACGTGCGCTGCATGAAGAGCTGCTTTGTATCTTCATCATAGCGGTACCCGGTGATATCAATATCCATATCATTTAAAGCGCGGATGAACTGCTCCTTATATGGCGCATCTTTGGCTAACAGAATCTGATGTTCCACTACGGGATTTGCATAGCTGCGGATAATGCAGCTTTCAAACCATGTAATAACCTCGCTGATGACCGGAATGTCATAGTTAATGGCCAGGAAAGAAAGATACGGCATCTTAGGGTTAATGCTGGTGTTCAGGCTTTTTTTATTAATCGTATAGCCAAGGGAAATGCTGTCAGCCTCACGTTCAAAAATCATGGCAGTTTTCTTCCCAGTGACTGCTTTTCTGTAAAGGGATTCCGATATAACCTCATCATTTTTTAAGGCGAGATAGTAGCAGTATTCATTCTTCTCAATCCTGAAAAATATCCGGAATTCGATAGGTTCATTTTTGGAAATCTCATCAAACAGAAAGGGAACTGCATCAATTTTCTGCTGGAGGATGAAACCCTGTCTGTTTTTCCCTAATTCATTCACCGGTTTTACGATCGTAGAGATGACGCAAGCAAGCGCCTGCAACAGGTTTGACTTTCCACCGCCATTTGGGCCATAGACGACATTAACTGGCAGAAGATCAGAGGCAGAAGTCTCAGTGATCAGTGTATTTTTGAATTCAGGAAGTACTGTAGCCTGATAATCTAAAGTAGTTTCATTTTTGTAAGACTTAAAATTTTGAAAAGTAAACTGGCATAACATGATTGGAAGCCTCCTTTCCCCTATAGTATGACCACAAAAAATCAAAACATCAAGTTATATATTCGATATAAGGAAATAAATTTATGAAATGGATTATAAAACGATAATTTTGCGACTTTTTACGACCTTATTCATAAGTCAGATAGACATTAAAAAATTAATGAAAAATTTTTAGAGCTTTTGAAACTTTTCAGGGTTTCAATACGTCTAATTAGTGTAATTAAAAAATCAAATCTATTTAGTTTGGAGGCTTTATTATGAAAAAAAGAAATCTTATTGCAGTTTTGATGATGACCGCGGCTTTGGCTGCTGGATGCGGTGCCAAGGCTGAGACAACCACAGCAGCGCCTACCCAGGCGGAAACGACCAAGGCAGAAACAACGCAGGCAGGAACCACCCAGAGCGAGACAACTCAGTCTGAATCGCAGAAAACAGAGGAAAAAACGGAATCTGTGACAGGAAAGATTGAGGAGATCAAGGATTTTATGTTCACGATCGAAAGCGATAAGGGTACCTATGCAATGACATTTGATACCGCACCGGAAGGCTTATCAGATGTTAAAGAAGGAGATGAGGTAACGGTAACCTATACGGGAGAGCTCAGCGAAGTGGATGCGTTTACAGGAACCATTATTTCTGTGGAGAAAGCAAATTAATGTGATGAGAAAACGCTAAAATTTATCACTGGATGCCAGGAATATTCATAGGCCCGGCTGGGATATGTATTGAAGCTTTTTTGCAAAGAATTACGGCCAAAAACCCGCTGCTATATGGAAATCATGCAACAGCGGGTTTTTGGCTGTTTTTTATATGGCCGGTAATGTTCTACACTAAAATATATAGGTGTGTATGAATGCTGAGAAAATCATATGTATTTATTTTCGCCATATGCAAGCGGATATTCCCCAATTTCCATTGCTCCCTCGACTTTTTTATTAAATGGGAGAGAGAATTGGCTGCATAAATTCCTTGATTGCTGGCGCAGCAGCGCCGTTTTTCATTTTCCCTTCCATTTATTTTTCTTTTTATCCATTGAGTGCGCCGCCTGATGGCGGCAAACGCCTGACGGCGAGCGAACAAATTAGGGGAGCCTAGTAGAGAAATATTTTTTCGAGAGGTCAGGAAAATAGCGAGAGAGAAGAGAATGGAATTGAGTTTCGGAGTTGCATATGGCGAAAATAGATACATATAATTTGTCTACACTACTCTCTTTCGAATATGAGGCGGTATTATTAAGCAAAAATATGGCAATATCCATCATGATGCCACTTTTCCTTGCTATCTTTACGGTTTTGCATTAGAATGAAGAAGCACTTAAATTCATACTATCTAAAAAAGTAATCGTTCTCGTTTCTGAGTCGGTTACTTTTTTATAAGTAAGCAATGCTATATTGTTGCGTTATTTCATCTTTTACAATCATTACACATACCGCATTGAAAATTTTAAAGAAGTAGAGAAAGCCTGGATTACTAATTCTTCCAGGCTTTCTTTACTTCTTTTATGGAGTCGAAAATATAAGTTGGAGAGTACGTATGAATCATAGTATCTGTTTTTTTCGCTTCACCGGTTAGTACCAGGACTGTCTCTACCCCAGAAGCGTTCCCGCATGCAATGTCAGTGTAAAACCTGTCACCCACTATCACGGTTTCCTCTTTGGAAAACGGATTTTCCCGGAGTGCAATATCCACCATATCGGTAGAAGGTTTTCCGATATAATGTGGTACCTGGCCTGTGGCATTAGTGATCATCTGACATATGGAGCCACAGTCGGGTACATAGCCAAATGGGACCGGGCAGACCAGATCCGGGTTGGTGGCCAGGAAGGTGACAGGGCGGGTCTGCAGGATGCGGCAGGTGTCAGTCAGCTTCTTGTAGGTAAGTTCGCTGTCGTAGGCAACCAGCACAAAGGAAATATCCTGGGTGTCCGGATCCGTGGTGACGCGGATTCCATGTCCTTCAAGCTCTCGAATCAGTGATCGTGTTCCAAGTGTATAGATAGTCTTTCCAGCTGCGTGTTGCCGCAGCCAGCTGGCAGAAGCGGTGGAGGCAGTTACAAAATTCTGAGGATCGGTTGAGACACCCATCTGACGGAATTTTTTGATGTAGTCCGCAATGCTTTTGGTGGAGTTATTGGTAATGAATACAAACTGCCCGCCGCGCTCTTTAATTTCCTGGAAGAATTCCGCCGCTCCGGGCAGCAGGACATCGCCCAAGGCCACGGTTCCGTCAATATCAAATAAGAAGAGTTTCTTTTCGGAAAGCATAAGCTACCTCCGGATCTGCTCCAGAAGCCAGGAAATGTCTTCTTGGATTTCGGATTCATCATCTGCCACATTCGGGCTGTATTCCAGAACCAGATCTGCGTTTGGAGTCAGTCTCTGATAATCAGACAGAAACAGGGGAAAATCCAGGGTCCCGTGGAAAATCCGCTGATGGCTGTCGTGAACACCGTCGTTGTTGTGAAGATGGTAAGCCACGATCTGATCCTTTAACGCTTCCATGGTCTGTGCCAGGTCCCAGCCGTTGGCGTAAGCATGGCCAATGTCGATCAGCACGGGATAATGCTCTTCCCTGCAGAGCTGGATAAACGCATCCTGGTCAAACAGCATGTTGCCGCGGTCCAGGACACCGGCATTCTCCACCACCACCGGGATCTGGTGCGGCTTGAACAGCTCCGCAATTTCCCTGTAGTTTTCTCTGGAAACACGGATCATCTCTTCCCGGCGTTCTTCCGTCACCGGGATGTTGTTGTGATGAAAGACCAGATACTGGCTTTGAAGGCGCACACAGTAAGGCAGGGTTTGGCGGATCAGGTCCATGGAGTGCGCATATTCCGGGGTGCCGGGGGCTGCGCTGTGCTCGGTTTCATAGTACGGGCCATGAAAACTAACTGGGATTCCTTCAAACTCCGGCAGGCAATGAAGAAGCTCTTCCTCATAGCAGTCTGCGTCAAACATAGGGAACAGCTCGACGCCAATCTGACCACGGAAGGCATGTAAATGCGGGATGACCCGGGCAAGCTGACCCGGTTTATACACATTGGTACTGACCAAAAGATTCATGATATTTACCTCCTGTTTTCTGGTTTTTATTCTGGGCATCCGGCATGGAAAAATCCAGGGCTGCGTTCAGACGGCGGATTTCTTCTGGATATCCAAGGGACTTCTCGCTCTGGGCATCAAACAGATGCAGTTTGCGGAAATCAATATTCATGAAAATGTTTTCGCCTGGGCGCGGGACCGAGTCATTGCAGATGGCAATCAACTCACTCTTTTCACCCTTGACATCAATATAAACGCCGTAGCGATTGCCATAGTCCTCCACATATTTTACGGTTCCGCAGATGGAAGTTTCCGTTGGACGGCTGCTTAAGGCTACATGTTCCGGGCGGATGCCGACGCAGTATTTTCCGGATGGACAGGCATCTGCGATCGGACGCCACATCGGAGCCAGTCTGATCATCTGGTCTCCGATGGAGAGATTGCCGTTTTCATACTGGCAGGAGATGATGTTCATGGACGGAGAGCCAATGAAGCGGGCACAGAAGATACTTGCCGGCATATTGTATACATGACTTGGCGTGTCCAGCATTTCCATATTTCCGCGATACATGATGGCAACACGCTGTCCCACGGTCATGGCCTCAATCTGGTCATGAGTGACATAAACCATGGTCGGACGGTACATCTCGTGGATCTTGACCAGCTCTTTTCGCGCACGCAGGCGGAGCTGTGCATCCAGGTTGGAAAGCGGTTCATCCAGAAGAAAGTAGTCAGAGCGTTTTACGACGGCGCGGGCCAGGGCAACACGCTGGCGCTGTCCACCGGAAAGATCCTTCGGCTTGCGGTCCTCCAGACCTTTCAGCTGCAGCATTTCCAGTACTTCCTCCAGGCGGCGGTTAATCTCAGCCGCTTCCATTTTGTGGGCTTTCAGACCGTAGATGATGTTATTTTTTACAGTCATATGCGGGAAAAGGGCGTAGTTCTGGAATACCATGGATACGCCGCGGTCTCCGCAGGCAACGTTGTTGACTACCTGGCCTCGCATATGCAGGGAGCCGGAGGTGATATCCTCCAGACCGGCGATCATGCGCAGGGTGGTGGATTTTCCGCAGCCGGACGGGCCCAGCAGAATCAGCCGCTCCCCTTCCCGGATTTCCATATTCAGATTATTGACGATCACATTTTTTCCGTATGCTTTTACGACGTGTTCAAAAACGATATTATTCATAAATCCTCCTGACAGATTAACCTTTTACGCCAGATGCGGCAAAGGTGTTGATGATATAGCGCTGGAAAATAAGATACAGAGCCAGCGGAATGATCATGGTGATGACGGATACGGCCATGGCAATGGTAAATTCGGTGCCGCCCTCAGCGCTGATGTACATCTGGAGCGCCAGGGAAAGCGTGTAGTTTTCCTTGCTCTTTAAGATGAGCACCGGCCATACATACTCGTTCCAGGAATTGATAAAAAAAATGATCCCGGTTGTAAGAATGGACGGGCGTACCAGTGGCAGGATGATATCGCGCATGATCTTGAGGCTGCCGATGCCTTCCATCCGCGCAGCCTCAATGAGGGCCTTCGGGATTCCGCGCATGGCCTGGCGCAGCAGGAAGATACCTAAAACATCCGCAAACTGCGGAAGTGCCACGCCCCAGATGCAATCCCGCAGACCGAGTTTTGAAATCATCAGGTAGTTTGGAATCATGGTCACGGTGAACGGAATAAACATGGTACTCAGCATGATAAAGTAGAAAAACTGTTTTCCCTTGTACTCAAAATAGACAAAGGAATAGGCGGCAAACAGGCTGGTAATGGTTTTGAAGGCGGTAACGGATGCCGCGATCAGAAATGTATTTAAGGTTATCTGGACAAAAGGCAGTTTTTCAAATACATGTCGGTAGTTTTCCAGGGTCGGATGAGACGGAATGATCTCAAAAATGGTATTAAATGCGTCCTGCAGAGTCTTGAAGGAGTTGGACAGAGCGAACACGATGGGAACCAGCATGAGGAAGACGATGGCACCCAGGATCATGTGCCAGCCAATTTCCGAATGATTGTTAGTTTTCATAGTAGACTCCCTTCTCCACAAATTTAAATTCCAGAAGTAAAAGGACAATGAACAGCAGCATGGTCAGAATGGAAATGGCCGATGAGGTGCCGGTCCGATACAAGGTAAAGGCCTCGTGGTAGGAAGCGTAGATCAGGTTGGAACTGGCGTAGTTCGGTCCGCCCTGGGTAATGACCTTGATGGGGGTGAACACATACTGGAGTCCCTGGACAATGGTGGTGATGAACACGTAAATTCCGGTAGCGGAGCTCATTGGCACAATGATGTCCAGAAAGATTTTCCACATGGGAACCTGATCCAGCCGTGCAGCCTCAATAACTTCCTGGGATACGCCGGAGACACCGGCTAAAATATTGATGAAGTTGTAGCCGAAGGTCTTCCAGGTGGTAATGATGCAGAGCACGGCAATGACCCATCCGTCGGTTTTGGACCAGAAGGGCATCTGGATGCCGAATTTACCGAGAATGATGGCCACCGGTCCGGAAATCGGGTTTAAGATCCAGGTATAGAGGATGGAGCCGACCACCAGGGAGATGACGCTGGGAAGGAAGAACACAGCCTTGTAAAAACTCTTTCCATGCCGGATCACGGCGGAGAGGATAAAGGAGAGAATATAGGGCAGCACAAAGTTCAGGACCAGCAGAACCAGAATGTAAGCAAGGGTATTGCCCAGAATCTTAAAGGTATTCGGATCTCGGAATACGGCAATGTAGTTGTTCAGACCGACAAATTTTTTGACAGGCTTTACCATGTTCCACTCAAAAAAGCTTAAGTAAAAGGTATAAAGGAGTGGGTAAAACATAAAGACTGCGAACACGGCTAGGGACGGGATCAGAAACAGATATCCCAGAATCGTTTGTTTTTTTGTTTCTTTATTCAAGTGATTACCTCCGTAAATTCAGGAAAACCGGTACTTTCCCGTGAGCAAAAGGGAAAGTACCGGTCTGCATCTGGAATGTCAGCTTACTGTGCGTCTAACAGGGCATTGATGGCATCCTGGGTGGAAGTCATACCCTCCTCGGCAGTTACCTGTCCACCGAAGATCTGATCTCTCATATCCAGGAGCATCTGCTCAGCCTGAAGACCTGCATCACCCGGGAAGGATGTCCAGGAAACCACGCCGTCCATCTGCTCAATGGCAGCCTTCATCATCTCATTTTCAGCCAGGAAGGATTTCAGTCCGTTCTCTGCGTCTGCAACGTCCTTTCTTGGCGGTACATAACCGGTTCCGATGGTCCATGCAGCCATGGATTCCACGCTGTACAGGTATTTCTCAAACTCCCATGCGGCTTCCTTCTGCTCATCGGTCTGTGCGGTGATAGCTAAGAAGCATCCGCCTGCCGGAACTTTACGCGGGCTGCTGCCCCATGTCGGGGATTTTACGGTAGCGACATCGAACTGCGCGCTCTTCTGAACGGATGCGCGACGGGCAATGGTGGTGTAGAGCATTGCGCAGTTGCCATCAATGAAGCTCTGGCAGCCTTCATCCCAGGAAACATGGAGAGCGGCTCCGTCCTTGATGAGGTCAGCAACCATCTGCATAGCCTGAATGCCTTCCGGGCTTGCGAAGCTTGCCTGGATCTTGCCATCTGCGGTCTTGGTCAGCATGGAAGTGTTATTGCTCTCGATGAGTCCCTGCTGTGCCCAGAAGTCTGCCGGCTCTTGCATATAGAAACCATATTTTCCGGTCTTTTCCTGAACAATTCTGGCAAAGGAATCAACCTCTTCCCAGGTCTTCGGTCCCTCTTCGGAAAGTCCTGCTTCCTTCAGCAGATCGCGGTTGATGTAGAGAACCGGGCTGCTTAAAGAATACGGTATTCCGACCTGTACGCCATCACTGTTTACCGCCAGATCCAGGACGTTTGGCAGGAAATTGTCGGTCAGGAAGGTTTTGTCAGAAGCATCATACTGGTCGATGATCTCCTGTGGGGAGGTGTAGGAAAAGTTGTTGGAAAAATAATCCAGGAAAGCCCAGCCGATCTGAACCAGTGCCGGGGTATTGCCGGTAGCGGCTTCAGCCTGCAGGTTCTGCATCAGTCCCTTATACATATCCGGGTTATATTTAGCAACAACTTCAATGTGGTCATTGTTCTCATTAAAGTTTTTTACCAGTTCATCTACGGTCAGTCCGCCCTGGTTCTCTGCATTACAGTGCCAGTACTCGATAACGGTTTTGGAACCATTGCCGGAAGCGGTGCTCTCGGCGGAAGTGGTGGCTTCGGAAGAGGCGGAACCTGCTGTGGTATCTGCGGAAGTAGACTGACTGGATGAACCGCATCCGGTCAGAGAGATCATGGCACCAGCCATGCAAAGTGCTGTGAGACATTTTAGATTTTTTTTCATAATGTTTTTCTCCTCGTGTTAGTCTGGCAATAGGATTGGTTATGTGTTTCACAGTTTCCGATTATAGTGTTGTATGGTCTTGACATCTATCATGAAACAGTAAAAACATTGTAAGTTTTTAAACAAGAAACTAGGAAAAATGCAAATAATTGTTAAGTATGTTAATTCTAAGAAAAATACCAAATTTGCAAGTTTGAAATTTTTGATTTTAGTGGAATGTTAAGATTAGCGAACGGGCAATAGATTATTTCCGCAAAACACCAATATCATCAGCATCGAGTACGATGATAATGAATACGGATTTTCTTCGATGTGAGAGTTCGGAAAAGATTGGATTAAAGATTCGATTCTTATACTGCAGTCAAAATCAAATATTCGGAGAAATCTTCTGATTTTGACTGTTCTGGGGAAATTCTAATAATTTGAGTTCAAATCTTTAGTTTGATATTGTTGCACTTGTGTAATAAACCATTCTGTGATAAGTTGTATCTATCTGCACTTTCTATACTTAGATAAGGGGGATTTTTTCATGTCTCAAGAATACATTACCTTTACAATCGGCCAGAAAAAGAATATTGCCCTGATTGCTCATGACAACGAAAAACAGAAACTGATTGCATGGTGTAAAGAACACAAAGCTGAGCTAGAGAAGCATAATCTTTACGGAACAGGTACAACGGCCCGCATGATCACAGATCAGACTGGACTTACAGTAAAAGGTTATAACAGCGGCCCATTAGGTGGAGACCAACAGATCGGTGCTAAGATTGTGGAGGGTGTCATTGACTTCGTGATTTTCTTTTCGGATCCGCTGACAGCGCAACCTCATGATCCAGATGTAAAAGCCCTGATGAGGATTTCCCAGGTCTACGATATTCCAATGGCCGTCAATAAATCCACTGCGGATTTTATGATTACATCCTGTTATATGAATCTTGATTACAAGCATGAAGTGATCAATTTCAAACAGCATATTGCAGATCGGGCAGAAACACTGTAAGTACCTGCCTGAACCACGCAATGAGACCGGTCCGTCACGCCGGTCTTATATTTTTCTTTATCAGAGATATGCTGTAGCCCGGGTCATACATTTTAGCTGTTTCTGTTGCTTCTGAAGAGCTCATTCAGGAGCCAATTCCAATACTTTTTTCCTTTCAGAATGCCCGTATATGAAAAATTTGAATTATTGGAAGCAACTAAGCGTGGAAAAGAATCATTTAAGCGCTAACGAGGTTTCACCCGCTTTGGTTCATTTCGAGGAAAAAGAATGGCACCGGAACCGAAACTCCGATGCCTGTACATTTTCCTGTTTCATTTTGCGCCGTTAATCCTCTAATTCCCGGTCTATGAATTTTGCGGTTTTTAATACAAACTGAGCCACCTATTCTTTTGTCCAATCTTCAACTTCTAAGTCATCAACTCGGAAGAACTCTCTGGTATTATTTGTCACAAGAACCAACCCTTCTGATCTCGCATGACCGGCAATCAGCATATCCATCGGACCAATTGGTGTTCCCTTTCGTTCAAGGTCTGCACGAACCTTTCCGTATTCTTCTGCAGCATAATTGTCAAACTGAAGAATAGAAATAAACGACAAGAACAATGTAATTGCTACACGGTTGCGTTCCACCGCCTGACTCTTTTCCACTCCATGCATCAGTTCTCCATAAGTAATGGACGAGATACACATATCGTCTGGATCATGCTTCAGAAAATTTTTTATGACTTCGGGCGGCTTATGCTTGATTGCATAGATACAAATATTAGTGTCCAGCATATACTTCATAGAGCTTCACGCTCCTGTACCGCAGGCTGTTCTCTGCCATCACTCATGAAGTCATCCGAGAACAGTTCCAAGCTGTTCAGGAAAGCGGACCACTTGTTTTCCTTCGGCATCAGAATAACAATATCACCGACCTTATTAATCGCCACTTCATCACCATTGAAGCGATATTCCTTCGGAAGTCGAACCGCTTGGCTCCGACCATTTTCAAATAACTTTGCAGTCATCATAGTAATGCACCTCCTTATATTATTAGTATATATCGTGGTATATATTTTGTCAAGTTATTCTCTGCGTTTCCAGGGATTTCGCTTTTAGCACTGTATATTTATAAATAGTGCCCCTCCAACACTATTTTTCTTTTGCTTCCTGAATAGCTGAATGCAAACAAAGTTCCCCCTTAGCTCGTTTCAAGGCGCCTGTTCTTATTTTCCCACTGACATACTATCCGCCTTTTTCATACAAGATACATTTTACTTTTTCCAACAATAGCTCATCACAAAACTTCCGGTTTACACTTTTTCGGCTGTTCACACTTTCTTTAAATCTTTGAATACAACGATACGGCAATTTCTGAAGAACTCCTTCCTGAGTCCATTCTAACATTTTTTTGCTTTCCGAATGCCCGTATATGTAAAATTTGATAATTCTGCCCAATAAACAGAAATATGTAAGAAATTGTTAATCTCATCTTTCTTGTCAGATATTCCTATTATTTCTATAATGAAAGTAAATACAAAATTGGAAATTCGCCTGTTTTCCGGAAAGGAGATGACATGATGAAACAAAAGAAGCGAGTCTGGATGTCCTTTAATTTATGGGAAGCAAATGTATTTGAACAGTACCTGGAAGAAATGGCAGCGCAGGGCTGGTTTCTGGAGAGCGTTGGCGGTTCTGTCATGAAGTTTCATAGAGCAGAACCTGCAAAGAGAAGATATGCAGCCCTTCTGGTTCCGGGAAGTTCTTCCCTCACAGGCGCGGACAGCTGGAAAGCAGAGCAGTTCCGTAAGCAGTGCCAGGAAGCCGGCTGGAATTTTGAATGCAGCGGTACTTTCTGGCAGATTTTTTATACGACGGATGATGCAGTGGAGCGTACAGGGGACATGACCGAAGAAAAGCAGTTCCTGATCCAGAAATCGCTTTCCTGGACCTGGTCTGTGAAGCTTTGTTACCCTGTTCTGATCGTATTAGAGGCATGGGCGGTATACCGATACTTGCAAAATCCAGGGAAACTGTTTTCCGATTCCATGCTGCTTCTTCTTAATCTTCTTATGGTTGGGATCTTTGTGTCCTGGATCGTTTCATATGTACGGATTTTCTGGTGGGTTTATAAGACTACCTCTGCTTTCAAAAAAGGGGAACCACTTCCGAAAATGGATCTTAGGCGAAAGGTAAACTTTAAAAAGCGCATTATTCTATTTGACGGCATCCTGATACTGGGGGGCCTGGCATTTTCTTCTTCCATGAGTGCCTTTGTCGGATTTATGATCTCTTCCGTACTCATTGTAGCGATTTCATTTTTTATGAGAAACTGGATCCGAAATAATGGAAGTGGTGATAACCGCGATGACTGGATTGGATACCTGGTTGGCGTCGCTGTGGTCTGCATAATCACCATTCCCCTGTGTAACGCGGCCACGTCACATTTTCTGGGAGAGGAAGAACCTGACGCTGATAAAAAGCAGACCATATTTGCAAGCTGCCAGAATGATGAATTTAAAATAAATGGTTCTGGAACGCCGGTAGGCGTTACCATATACAAAAGTCCCATTCCATGGATCATTCGCAAAACCAGCGAGTGTTATCCAAAAGACATGTCCGATTTGTGGGACCAGACAGAGCAGAAGCTTCCGGCCGAAATGGAAAGTCTTTCAAATGGTATGGAAGTGGCCTGGTACCGCTATATGTTCCGGAAAGATGAAACTAATCCGGATCCAGAAAGCAATGCTTCCGTGAATAAGGAGGAACCTGCTCTGGATGAGGTAATTTTAAAAGATAAATCACACCTGATCATTCTGGATTTCGGTGGTGGAACAGATCTGGCCGGCCTGAAGGAAGCAGTGGCTGCTTTCGAAGAGGATGATAAACCATATATGGGGGCACCGAAAATAGTTCTTGATGGACATAACTATTTTGCAACGGAATTATGTATTGTGAACGAGGTGCCTGAAAGGTATTTATATGCCGGCGAATTAACTGACCAGGAGAAGAAATATGCTTTCATTGATGGAAGCAAGTACTATACACCAAATAGTGATGGAGTGCCTGAAGACTTTTATATTTATCAGGAGTGTGGGACTCCAGTAAGCGAACACGAAGTGGATAATACTAAACGTCAGTGGGCGTATGTCAAATGGAGACTGGAAGATTAACAATATTGAGAGGTATCTATATGGAAAATAAGAGATTTGAAATTACTGAAACCGCTGGAAGTGTAAAGGGTTTTTATGTGGTAGTAGATAAAGAAACCGGTGTCAATTATGTTGTTGCAAAGTTTGGCACTGGTGTTGGCATTTGCCCTTTAATTGATAAAAATGGAAAACCCATTGTTACAGAGTAATTGCCTATAGAAAAGAGGTTTCCCACGCAACATGAACATCGGTTGCCTTCGAAATGAGTGATCAGCAAGCCGATGTCTCCTTTGATAGATATTGCCGTTTTGAACTGGAATCAACTGTATTCCTTTATTGTGAACGATTCCAATTGTATTTCTGTAAAGATTACGGATGAAACCAGGTACTCATGAAGAAATTATTATAGAAGAAGATGCTTATCCGTATGTATTCTATTTGGCATCTATTCCTTCGGAGTACATTTTTATTGATGCCGAAGGAAATGCACTTAATGACAACTACTGGCTTATAGGACTGTGAAATCGGGATTTGGAGGTAAAAAGCATGATGAAGCTCGATAATTTTATTAATATGATGACAGGACACTTTAATAACAAAGAGCAGTTTGATAATATGCAGAGAGAAGGGAAAACATATCCTTATGCAGAACACATTAATACAATCTGTAATGAGAAAATTATGAACCTTCCTAAAGATTTTAATGGTAAATTTGTTGTTGAAGAAAGCTACTATGAGACAAATGGTAAACGCCATGCTTCCCCACATCTTTTCCTTATTACAGAGAAAGAAGATGGAATTGTGTTATATTCTTATGAAATACCAGAAGGAGAAGATAAAAGTACGTTTTCATATGATTCTATGAAAAATGCTGACTACACTGAATTGAAAAAATCTGAAAAATTCACTCCGGCGCTCTATCATGAAAAAGATGGAATCTGGGAAGGAGGCAGTACAAGCCAGTTTTCACCGGTAATGACATTTAAACTTTGGGAAAAGTTTTCTGATAGTTGTCTGGAGGTATCTGAAAGCATGGAAGTTAATGGAAAGAAAACTTTTGGATATGATGAACCAATTATCTATAAGCGAGTATAATCCACGGCTGGAATATTGCGATAAATTCCAAATTTGCAGAATCAAGAAAATCTGAATTATGAAAGAAGAGTTTGCTTATGGGACAGATAGCAAATCAAATGGCATTAGAATTATTTTTTAAGATTAAAGAGCGAATAAAAGAAAAAAAGAAGCAAAAACAAGCCAATAAAAACAATGGTTCAAAGAAATAGACAACTTACAGTTTGCCGATGCCAAAAAGTAAAAACAGTATATCGCGGAGGCGATGGCATGAATAAACTATACGATTTATTAAAATATATTATCTATGCGAGTTTC
>ERZ779894.2887-NODE-2887-length-14354-cov-7.182880_pt1 | contig 14354 bp, 13 predicted proteins | sample MGYA00511587_ERZ779894 | MGnify/ENA primary metagenome ERZ779894 (study PRJEB29588, sample SAMEA2160490) | human gut metagenome | biome: human gut; feature: human-associated habitat; material: faeces | place: Denmark | collected 2008/2010 ... | reverse complement strand
AAAGTAGGACTGGCCGCCCATCGACAACCTGCCCCCGCAAGCCTCGAGTTCTGCGATATTGCCCTCGCCCATCAAAACCATGAGACATGCCACGCAAAACAGCGCATTATTGTCGAGCGAAGCCAGATCGGCAAGTGCCGCGCCATATACGTTCACAATCTCGTTTTCGAGCAGGCCGGCTACGTCGCCTTGGCCATACAGACCTGTCTGCAATGCCGAAACGAGCTCGGGCACGCCCTGCGTGAGCTGATAAAAGTCGAGCGATGTGCTGATCGAAAACGCCGATGCCCACGCCGAATACTCATAGGCATGCACCTTGAGCATCTGCGCATTGATCTTAACCGAATCGCCCAGCCCATGAATCAGCTGACGATTTGAAGGACGGCAGGAGATAAAGACCCCTACCCCCATAGCGCGCAGGCCGCGAATCCTGTCGATGAGGTCTTCGGTATCGTGCTGATCGAGGTTTGGCACATTATCAATCGCGATAAGGGAGTGCGGTTTGTCTTTGAGTTCTTCGGTAACCACCTCGAGCTGCATAAACACCTCGCGCCCAATGGCGCGATCGGCCTCGATAATCCGCACGGGGCCTCGCGTCGGGTCGCATTTAACCTCATGGGTGTACTGCAGCAACATCGAGGTCTTCCCAAACCCGTCGGGCGCATAAAGAACCACGATGCCGGCCTTTCGGCCCTTGGCGATAAGCTCATTCATCAAGCGTTCGCGTCGCACCATATAGCCTCCGCCCAGCGGCATCAGCTCGAGGTCGTCTATACCGCTCAAATCGTTTACCATGCCCGCTCCTCAACTCGACCGTATGGACACTGTAGCCGCAAGACCATACAAGCCGCGCTATGAATAGAGCGACCTTGTGTTTTAGGTTGTCTTTTGGTACGCAAGCGGCAAGTTTTTGTACAGCAAGGGCCGATTGTTATTAATCCCCCGACTAATCGGTCTTTAAGCAGGTAAATGAGCTTGTCAGCTTGTCCCATCTAAGCGGCAGTGTAACGCAGATGAACAAGGTTCAGCCATGTCATTCAACTCGCCTAGCACCCGCTACCGTCTACGACCTTCTAGTGGCATTTTTGCATAGAATCTGATATAGAATGAATCAAGCTGTTGGGCATCCGGCATTCGTCAAGCTTGCGGCAAGATTTTGGTCAAGTGGGCGAAATGGGATAGCAAAAAGGCCCCCGCAAAGCGGAGGCCTTAGGCAAGGCTATGTCGAGCTGCAGGATTCGCGCTACTCGCAGAGCGAAAGGGCGGCCTCGTCGGCAACGACAACGCAGTTGGTGTGCAGCTGCAGGATCGAAGCCGGGCACTCGGGCGTAACCGGACCATAGCACATGTCATGCACGGCCTGAGCCTTGGCCTCGCCGTTGGCGACGACCAGGATCATGCGGGCATACATGATGGTCTGGGTACCCATGGTGTAGGCCTGACGGGGAACATCGTCGATGCTGTCGAACAGGCGGCTGTTGGCCTGAATGGTGCTCTCGGTGAGGTCGACGCAGTGCGTGCCCTTGGAGAAGTGGTCATCGGGCTCGTTGAAGCCAATGTGGCCGTTGTTGCCAATGCCGAGCAGCTGCAGATCCGGATAACCGGCGTCGGCGACAATCTTGTCGTACTCAGAGCAGGCAGCGGCGGCGTCGGGGTTGGAACCGTCGGGCACATGCGTGTTGTTCAGGTCGATGTTGATGTGATCGAAGAAGTTCTCACGCATGAAGTAGTGATAGCTCTGGGGATCGTCGTGCGAAAGGCCGCGATACTCGTCCAGGTTGTAGGTGCTGACCTCGGCAAAGTCGACGTCGCCCTTCTTGTACCAAGCAGCGAGCTGCTTGTAGGCACCGATCGGGGTGGAGCCGGTGGCAAGACCCAGCACACAGTCGGGCTTGAGGATAACCTGGGCCGAGATGATATTAGCGGCCTTGCGGCTCATATCCTCGTAGTCTTTAGCTTTAATGATCTTCATTACGCGTCCTTTCTCGTACAAGAGAGGCAAGGCTCCCTTACAAGCACTTGCCCGCGGCCCGCGTCGGCCGCAACCAACGTGTGCGGCCACCAGGGCGAGGTCGCGTAATGTATGTGTCTCGTGTCTAACCGCGTCGAGGCCCCTGCCCGTCCACGGTGACCCAAAGCCTTTTAGCTTCGGACAAATCCCATCTTGCCACGGAGGGCGTCCTCTTTCAAGGGCGCCCTCCGTAAACGTGTTTGAATTGTAGGCTAATGGCCACGTGCACTTGCTAGCGCTCGCGAGCAACGATGAGCTGGTCCATCTCTTCGACATGCACGCCAACGGAGCCCTTGATGCTCGAGAACTCAACGGAGTTGCACACCAAGATGGGAACCGTCACATCGTAGCCCTCGGCAGCAATTGCCTCGCGATCGAACTCAATGAGTACATCACCCTTATGGACGATGTCACCCACTTGCGCATGTACGGTAAAGTGCTTGCCCTCGAGCTGAACAGTGTCCAAACCAACGTGGATGAGCACGTCCAAGCCATCGACCGTGTTAAGCGCAACAGCGTGTCCCGTGGGAAAAATGGCCTCGACCTTGGCATCAGCCGGTGCAATCACACGCGTTCCGGTGGGCCGAATCGCCACGCCCTGGCCCAAAAGGCCGGTGGCAAACGTCTGGTCGTTTACCTCGGAAAGCGGAATGACATCGCCCGAGATGGGAGCATCCAGCGTAAGGACTCGACCACGCATACCAAAAGACCTTAGGACTTTAGTGAACATGCTCCCCCTCGGACATACCAATCAATCAAAATAACCTTAACAGTTTACCACTTGGCAACGGTTTTTGACCATTAGGGAAGTTCGCGCTTGACAACCTCGACGATGTCGTCGACAACGCGCTGGGTCAGCTCGTGCGTCTCGGCCTCGGCCATCACGCGGACCAGCCGCTCGGGCGCACCAGAATGCGGCCGCGGCCGTCAAGCTCCTTCTCGGCAGCAGCGACGGCATCCCAGATGGGCTGGCAATCGTCCAGACCAGCCTTGTTGTCGGAATGCACGTTGACGAGCACCTGCGGGTACTTCTTCATGATGCCGGCAAGATCGGTGAGGGTACGACCGGTGCGCTTGAGCACGGCCAGCAGCTGCAGAGCCGTCACCAGGCCGTCACCGGTGGTGTTGTGCTCCAGGAAGATGATGTGGCCGGACTGCTCGCCGCCGAGCGAATAATCGCCTCGCAGCATCTCTTCAAGCACGTAACGGTCGCCCACGTTGGTCTGCACGGTCTTGATGCCCATGGAACGCAGGGCCAACTTCAGACCGAGATTGCTCATCACCGTCACGACGAGGGTGTCATGGTTGAGCTTGCCCGCGTTCTTCTTGGCGCGTGCCAGAATGCCCATGATCTGATCGCCGTTGACCATGTTGCCATCCTCATCCACGGCAAGTCAACGGTCGGCATCGCCATCGAAGGCAACGCCCATGACGGCGCCGGAGGCCTTGACCATGGCCTGCAGCTGCTCGGGGTGGGTGGAACCGGCGTTCTTGTTGATGTTGTAGCCGTCCGGCGAGGCGTTGATCACGATTACATCCGCACCGGCACGGCGCAGGGCTTCGGCGCCTGCCTTGCGGGCGGCGTTCATCGCAGCCAGCGCCTCGTCGGGCGACGCGGCCGAGAGAGAGCCGTGGAACCCGTAGTGGAACCACAGTTCGCCGTCGAAGTCCAGCTCGGAATGCTGTACGGGCGCCTCGTCCGCATAGCTGCGCAGCGCGGCGGCGATGGAGAGCGGGTTGAACAGGATGCCCGTGGGGTTTGTGACGATGCGGAACCGGGCTTCGGCGAGCCGTCCCGCGATGTGTTCGGCGAAGCAGGAACCGAGGGCCAGGATGCGGTTCCCGTATCCGATTTTTACCCCGAGGGGCGCAATGTCGATTTCGGTGCGGAATTTCATACCGCAAAAGTACAAATTTTATATCTTTGCCGTATGATCCTGCATGCAAACTGCAAAATAAATCTGGGGCTGGATGTCCTGCGCCGCCGTGAGGACGGCTACCACGAGTTGTCGACCGTGATGTTCCCCGTGCGGGGACTGTACGACGTGGTCGGGGTGACGCGCACGGCCGTGCCCGGCGTGCGGTTCCTCTCCGAAGGGCTGGCGGTGGATTGCGCCCCCGGGGAGAACATCTGCGTCAAGGCATTCCAGCTGATGCGGGAGCGCTACGGCGTGGACGGCGTGGAGATACGCCTCGACAAGCGGGTGCCTTTCGGTGCCGGACTCGGGGGCGGTTCGTCCGACGGCACCGCCGTACTGCTGGCGCTCGACGGGCTTTTCGGCCTGCGGCTCTCGGAGGCGGAGCTGATCGACCTTGCCGCCGGATTGGGTAGCGACACGGCTTTTTTCGTGCGCAATACCCCGCAGCTTTGCACCGGGAGGGGCGAGATCATGGAGCCTTACCCGCTCTGCCTGGCGGGAATGACGCTCGTTGTCGTAAAACCCGACGTGGGCGTTTCGACGCGCGAGGCTTACGCAGGGGTACGTCCGCATGTGCCCGAAGTGCCCCTCGCGGAGCGCTTGCGGCGGCCTGTGGTGGAGTGGCAGGGTTTGGTGACCAACGATTTCGAACCGCATATCTTCGCGGCGCATCCTGCCATCCGCGAAGCCCGTGACAGCCTGCTTGCGGCCGGAGCGGTCTATGCCTCGATGTCGGGCAGCGGCTCGGCCGTGTTCGGACTTTTCGACGATGCGCAAAAAGCAGGGAGCCTGCGGCTGCAGACCCCCTTTGTCTATATGTTGTAGCGAGGGACAACCCCTTTGTTAGCCTGGTTTTCCGCCCTTTTCCGCATCTCGGTTTTCCTTTATCCCGGGTTGTATGCCCGTCTGAACTTGCGCGCGTTTAGCAATTCGCCGCTTTCCCGGGCTACCGCTTTGCCGCATCGCCGCTTCGGGGTGCTCCCCGCAACTTACTTTCCAGGCAAGGTCTTCCCGCCGCCCTGACGACCTGCGGTGTTTCCCGCAGGGGGATTGTCCCCTGCTGCTGCGGTTTTTTCCGTTTCCGGTCTGTTTTCCGGGACATCTTTTTGTGGTTCATCTATTGTGCCTGCGGTGTCCTCCCCGTCCTTTCCGGAGCTTTTATCCGCTTCGTCCTCATGGAGGAGTCCGTCCAAGAATCCGTTCAGGATGTCGTTCAGCGCGCCTTCTCCCTGCTGCGACCCTTCGACCTGTTCTGTCCTGGCGTCCCTGTTGCGGATATTGAGCTTCTCCTTGAATTTTTCGGGGGCGACCAGATAATAGATGCCCAGCGACAGCGTCAACAAGCCCAGGGCTGCGAAAAATGCATAAACATATTGCAGTCCGTTCGCCAGCAGCGTGCGCAGGACGGCGCCTTTCTTCTTCAGCCCGAACAGTTTCCGGAATACGAATCCCGTATAGATGAAAACGGGCAGCATCTGCATGTAGAAGGAACTGTACCACGGGATGAACAGTTCGGCGGGCAGCGCGAGGATCATCAGCGTGATTTCGAACACCGACAGGAAGATGCCTATGTAGAGGTATTCCACATATTTGAGGTCGGAGCGCCTGCGGAACACGGTTTTCATCGCCAGTGCATAGAACGGCAGCATCAGCAGCATGTTGGCCGCGGGGTGCAGCGTGGCGTAGTCGTAGTAGGAGCAGATAAGCCACCGGAACAGGGGGGAGTCGGCCCGGGCCGTAGGGGTGAACTCCTTGCCCACGAGGGCGAACACTACGGCGTAGAAGGTCGAGAGCATGAGCAGGATCGCCACCGGGTTGAAATATTTGCGGCGGTGCCCGAGGATGAACTCCGAGACCGAAACGTAGGGGCGTATCAGGATCGCCAGCCATGTCATCACGGCGCCCTTGCGCATGTTGATGCCCCGCAGGCCGTACGCTTCGTCGCCGATGAAGGTCGAAGAGACGCTGTCCACCAGCGACGCCCAGGTCAGCCGGTCGGTCGTCGTGCGTTGTCCGCATGCCGGACAGTAGTTGTGGTCGATTTCGTGGCCGCAGTTGCGGCAGAGTTGGTGTTTGGGCATGTTCGTTTTGTTATGCTGCTTCCCGGGACACAGTTCCCGGGAAGCGTGCCTTGCCGTAGCGCAGTCCGCAGTACGGGCAATAAGCCGTACTGACCGTGCGCCCGCAGTCGGGACATACGATTTCCTTTATCCGTCGGGGATGTTTGGGGCCGGTCGCTGCCCGACCTGGCGCGCGGAATAATCCGCGCCCGCAGGTTTTGTCCCTTATTTTGCCGCGTCCCCGGCTGCGCCGCAGGGGATCGCCATCTTTTCGATGCGGTGTTCGTGGCGTCCGCCTTCGAACTGGGCTGCGAAATATGCGTCGAGCATTGCCACGGCTTCGTCGTTGGTGATAAAACGCGCCGGGAAGACGATGATGTTGGCATTGTTGTGGCGGCGGATGAGCGACGCGATTTCGGGCTCCCAGGCCAGGCCGGCGCGGATGCCCTGGTGCTTGTTGAGGGTCATCGTCATCCCTTCGCCCGAGCCGCAGAGGGCGATGCCGCGTTCGAGTTCGCCGTTTTCGATCGCCTCGGCCAGCGGATGCGCGAAGTCGGCATAGTCGACGCTGTCGGGCGAATGCGTGCCGAAATCAAGCACCTCGTAACCCATGGCGTCGAGGTAACCTACCAGAAATTCTTTCATTTCATAGCCTGCGTGGTCGCTGGCAATACCTATTTTACTCATCGTATTTTGGTTTTGTATCGTATTCCGTTTCTATTCTACAAATATAAGGAAAAATAACCGTCGCCGTGCTTCCGGCTCCCGAATTTGTGCTATTTTTGCCCCATGAAAATTCTTCTCGTCGTATTGGGATGCATCTCGTGCGTGCTGGGCATCGTCGGCATATTCGTCCCCCTGCTGCCTACCACGCCGTTCCTGTTGCTATCGGCGGCCTTTTGGGTGCGTTCTTCGCCCCGGCTTTACGGTTGGCTGCTCGAACACCCCTGTTTCGGCGAGTATGTACGGAACTTCCGCGAAAATCGCGCCATACCGCTCCGTGCCAAGATCATTTCCCTGACGCTCATGTGGGGGACGATGCTTTACTGCATTTTCGCGCTGCTTACCGCCTGGTGGTGGGCGCAGGCGGCCTTGCTTGCCGTCGCCATTGGCGTGACGTGGCATATCCTTTCGTTCGCCACCCTGAAAAAGGGGGTGCCGGTGCAGGAAGACTCCGAAGGGGAATAACCTCCGCCGCAAGGGGTGGCAACGCGGCTGAAGGGGGCTCACGAGAGAGGAACGATTGCCCGCATGAAAAAACGACCCGGAAGGGTCGTTTGTGTGTTCAGAATCGTCGGCATTTTTCGTCCGGTTTCCCTTGCGTTTAGTCCTCTGCGGGCTGCCTGTCCATGTCGAGCATCGAGTAGCGAACGGAGTAATAGCCCGCGGGGCTGTCCGGTGCCGGGACGACCGAAGTCCCGATGCGGAGCCGGTAGACGTATCCCGGTTCGTATTCGAACCCTTCGATGCGGAACGGCCATGGCTGCCATTCGTTCAGCCCGGACTCGGGGAACCGTACGCTCAGAAACCGTTGTCCCCGGTAATTCATCGGCTGCGGGGCGACCTCCATCGTGAAAGCCGGGAAGAACCGCTCGGGGATGACCGAGGTCGCCGGGGTCTTCGAAATTTGCTCCAGCAGGGTGTAGCGGATCGAAGAGCCGTCCTGGGGCGTGTCGGGCAGTTGTTCGGCCTTTATGCGGAGCCGGTATTCGTAACCCGCCTCGAAGTCGAATCCCTCGATGCCCTGATATACGGCACGCCACGACGTGTCGTCGTTGGCCTTGACCAGCAGCACGGGTTGCAGCGTATGCGGCCCGTGGGCGATTCCCAGTTGCGAGGCGACCGTCCATTCGCGAATTTCATATTCGTCGTCTTTATCGCATGCCGTGCATGCGAAGGCCGCCAGCAGGAGTGTCAGTATATATCTTTTCATGTCTGTCCCTTTCCGTTTGCGTTCTTTTCTATAAACGGAGAAATCTCCTGGTACTGCATGCGATAGGTGAAAAAACGGATGCCTCAGGCCAGGTATTTTTCCGCGGCGCTGATCAGGAACCCGAACAGCAGGGCGTTGAACAGCACCACCGGGATGGCTTTGCGCTCCTTGCCCGAGAAGGTGAAGAGTACGGGGAGCATCAGCATCAGCGTGACGGCCATGCCGTCCGCCCACCAAGGCAGGTAGGGCAGGTTGCTGTAAAAGACGATGACCGCCGCAAAGAAGTAGATGAAGAATGCCGACAGGCACGAACGCAACGGCAGCCGCTGGAAAATCATCGGGATGATGTCCAGCGTCCCTGCGACGGCGCCGACGGCCAGCGATAAGGTGAAATGATCCATTTTCCGGGTTCGGTTTATGCGTTATGCGGCGGCCGTTTACTTCGAAGCGCGTTTGCGGTCTACCTCGTGCAGCAATATCTTGCGCAGGCGCATGGCGTGGGGCGTAACCTCGACGTATTCGTCCGCCTGGATGTATTCCAATGCCTCTTCGAGCGTAAAGACCTTCGGCGGGGCGATCGAGGTCTTGTCATCCGACCCCGAAGCGCGCATGTTGGTGAGCTGCTTGGCCTTGGTGACATTGACCGTGATGTCGTTCTGGCGCGTGTGCTCGCCGATCACCTGCCCCTCGTAGACCTGATCCATCGGGCTGATGAAGAAGCGTCCGCGATCCTGCAGCTTGTCGATCGAGTAGGCGAAGGCCGTGCCGGTCTCGCCCGAGATGATCGAGCCGTTGGTGCGCATCTCGATTTCGCCGACCCACGGTTCGAAATCCTTCAGGCGGTGCGTCATGATCGCCTCGCCGGCCGTTGCCGTCAGCATGTTCGACCTCAGGCCGATGATGCCGCGCGAGGGGATGTCGAACTCCAGCCGCACGCGGTCGCCGTTCGACGTCATGTTCCTGAGCGTGCCTTTGCGCTTGGTGGCCAGTTCGATCACCGTGCCCGAGCAGGTTTCGGGGCAGTCGACGGTCAGTTCCTCGACCGGTTCGCATTTCTTGCCGTCGATCTCCTTGACGATCACGCGGGGCTGTCCGACCTGCAATTCGTATCCTTCGCGGCGCATGGTCTCGATCAGCACCGAGAGGTGCAATACGCCGCGGCCGAATACGTTGAAACTGTCGGCCGAGGGGCCGGGCGTCACGCGCAGCGCGAGGTTCTTCTCCAGTTCGCGGTCGAGGCGCTCCTTGATGTGGCGCGAGGTGACGTATTTGCCGTCCTTGCCGAAGAAAGGCGAGTTGTTGATCGTGAAGAGCATCGACATGGTCGGTTCGTCGATGGCGATGGGGGGCAGCGGTTCGGGGTTCTCGTAGTCGCAGATCGTGTCGCCGATCTCGAACCCTTCGATGCCCATGATGGCGCAAATCTCGCCGCACGGCACTTCGTCGACCTTCTTTTTGCCGAGACCTTCGAAGACCATCAGGTCTTTGATCCTGGTCTTCTGCATCGTTGTGCCGTCGCGCTTGGCCAGCGTGACGTTCTGTCCCGCCCGGAGCGAGCCGCGCGTCACCTTGCCCACGGCGATACGCCCCGTGTAGGAGGAGTATTCGAGCGAGGTGATGAGCATCTGGGGCGTGCCTTCTACCACGGCCGGTTCGGGTATCTCGTCGATGATGGCGTCCAACAGCGGGACGAGCGAGTCGGTCGGCTCGTTCCATTTGTGCGACATCCAGCCCTGTTTGGCCGAGCCGTAGATAGTCTTGTAGTCGAGCTGCTCCTCGGTGGCGTCGAGCGTGAACATCAGGTCGAAAACCTGTTCGTTGACCACTTCGGGACGGCAGTTGGGCTTGTCGACCTTGTTGATTACCACGATGGGCTTCTTGCCCAGCGCCAGCGCCTTTTGCAGCACGAACCGGGTCTGGGGCATGGTGCCTTCGAAGGCGTCGACCAGCAGCAGTACGCCGTCGCACATGTTCAGCACGCGCTCGACCTCGCCGCCGAAATCGGCGTGGCCCGGGGTGTCGATGATGTTGATTTTATAATCCTTGTAAATTACCGAGACGTTCTTCGAGAGGATCGTGATACCGCGTTCGCGTTCGAGGTCGTTGTTGTCGAGGATCAGCTCGCCGGTTTGCTTGGCGTTGTCGCGCAGGATGTTGCCGGCCAGGATCATCTTGTCTACGAGCGTGGTCTTGCCGTGATCCACGTGTGCAATAATTGCAATATTGCGTAGTTTTTGCATGTGAAAAGAATTTGTGGTGCAAAGGTAACAATTTCTCGGGAAAATATACTAAATTTGTTGGCTTATTAAAAAAGTTTAATTATTATGGAACCCATCTTCAATGTCCGGCAGCAGAGCGAGATTTATATCGGGCCCACGTCCGACATCCTGCCGGGAGTACTGCCCGAGGGACGCGTGGTCGTCGTGTCCGATGCCACGATAGACCGGCTCTACCATCCGATGCTGGCTCCTTACGATACGGTGCTGATCGGCCTCGGGGAGAGTATCAAGACCCTGCAAACCGTCGAATCGATCTACCGCCGCTTCATCGAACTGGGCGTCGACCGGTCGACTTTCGTGCTGGGGATCGGGGGCGGTATCGTGACCGACGTGGCGGGTTTCGCCGCCGCGACCTACATGCGCGGCCTCGATTTCGGGTTCGTCTCGACGACTCTGCTGGGACAGGTCGACGCCAGCGTGGGCGGCAAGAACGGCGTGAATGTCGACGGCTACAAGAATATGGCGGGGACATTCTCGCAGCCCAGGTTCGTGATCTGCGACCCCGGGATGCTGCGCACGCTCTCCGACCGGGAGTTCCGCGCCGGGCTGGCCGAAGTCGTCAAGGCGGCCATCATCGCCGATGCCGACCTCTTCGCGCGGATCGAAGCCACGACCTTCGACGACCTGCGTTCCAATACCGACCTGCTTACGGATGCCGTCTCGGCGTCGATCCGCGTGAAGGCCGACATTGTCGAACGCGACGAGCGCGAGTCGGGCGACCGCCGCAAGCTCAACCTCGGGCATACGCTGGCGCACGCCATCGAGAAGTGTACCAACCGCCTGAACCACGGCGAGGCCGTGGCGGTGGGCACGGCGCTGATCGCCGATGCCTCGGTGAAGCTCGGCGTACTGACGGCGGAAGACCGCGACCGGATCGCCGGGGTGCTGAAAAAACTGGGGTTCGACCTCACGCCGCCCGTCGATGTGAAGCGGCTGCTCAAAGAGGTGGGCAAGGACAAGAAGAATGAGGACGGCATGCTGCGTATCGTGGTGCCTATAGGCATTGGCGATTGCGACGTGCGGCCGATGAAGATGGATGCTTTTGCAGCGCTGTTTTGAGTCTCTGTTTTGAATCGTCAATACGCGTCTTTGCTGCTTTTTGAGCATGGAATGCAAGGAGGGCGGAGCTGATTTTGAAAACAAGAACCCGAGAAACAATGAAGAAAACAGTAATTCTTTTAGCGCTCTGTTTCCTGGCGGTAAGCTGCCTGAACAGAAAAAGCGACAAACCGACAACGGATACAACGCAGGCTGCTGACAGCGGGACGGCCGAGAAGGACACGTTACCGACGGAGTCAGAACTGGAAGGTTATCCGATAGACTATCATTCGGTTAAAGTCATCGAGACGGTTTATGTTACCGACAGGCGGGGCGTCGATGCCAGGCAGGAACCCGATGAAAATGCAAAGAGCCTGTTACATTACAACTACGGCGACCGCCTGGAGGTCATCGATACTGCGGCCGATTTTTATGGTATCAGGAGTTTAGTCGCACGGAAGTGGCAGGACGAACGGTCTTGGATAGAGGGTTCGAGATGGGAAAAGGTTTTCGTGAAAAAGAGCGCCGCGGGCGGCCTTTCGGAGATAAAACTCATTCCTGACGATTTGAACGTAGTCAGTTGTCTGGATGAGAACAATAATGAAAGTTCAAAAATCCTTGACAGGTATTTGGACGTGGAATTGATCGACAAAGAGACGTTCGACAGCCTGGCCAATAACAGAGTCGATTATTTCGTCGCGGATACGGCGACCTTTCGAAAGGTCGATGGTGTGATTACCCTGAAAGCCGAAGAAAAAGAGGTGCGGCTCGTCGATAGGCCGATCGTTGGCGATGGAGGAAACGAATTCAGCTATTTAGGGCAATATGAAATCCTGAACCAGTATGTGATTTATATACAAGGCAATGAATGGTGGGGATATGATTTCTATGATAAAACCACGGGCGAGGCATCGCTTCCGGGCTGGGATTTCGATGGATTTCCGTACCTCTCGCCCAATCGGAAATATATTATTTGTATTTCGGGCAATCCCTATGACCCCGAATCCAATGCGGAACTGTATGGAATAACGGACGGAGGAAAGATAGAAAGAATTATGACCGCGACTTATATGAACTGGATGCCGGTTGATGCCGGACATGCAGACATGTTTTGGGCTTCGGACGGCTGTTTCTACCTGAAAGTCATTCACACTCAACTCTTTTACGAGAAAAATCCGGATTGTCAATATTTACGGATAAAGTTGCTGGGCGTATAATGCTTTGAAGAGTCGTTTGATCGTACGCTACTGCGCAAGACGGCATCTGGACGCAGAAAAACCTACTCCTTTTATGACCTGCACCCCGAAAGTTCGACAAAAAACTTTCGGGGTGCATATCATTGGAGATCGTTTTTTTGTTATTCCGACTGATATTGATTGCGGAGTTTTTCCGTGTAGGCGTCCCAATCGGCGATGGGCTGCCGTGCGACGCCCGATTCGATCGCGGCGCGTGCCACGGCGGGCGCTACGGTACATAGCAACCGCGGGTCGAACGGCTTTGGAATCAGGTAGTCGCGGCCGAATTCGAGTTTTTCGAGCGCATAGGCCCGCAACACCATCGTCGGCACCGGTTCCTGGGCCAGCCCGGCGAGCGCATGCGCCGCGGCGAGTTTCATCGCTTCGTTGATCTTCGTGGCCCGGACATCGAGCGCCCCGCGGAAAATGTAGGGGAAGCCCAGCACGTTGTTGACCTGGTTGGGGTAGTCCGAGCGCCCCGTGGCGAAGATGATGTCCGGGCGCGATACGACGGCTTTGTCGTAGGCGATCTCGGGGTCGGGGTTGGCGAGCGCCATGACGATCGGGTCGCTCGACATCGTGCGCAGCATTTCGGGCGTCAGCACGTCGGCTGTCGAGACCCCGAGGAAGAGGTCGGCGCCGTGCAGCGCCTCGGCCAGCGTGGTGATGCGGCGCGTGGTGGCGAATTCACGTTTGATTTCGTTGATATCCGTACGGTAAGTCGTGACCACGCCGCGGCTGTCGCAGAAGACCATGTTCTCACGGCGGACGCCTACGGCGATGAACAGCCGTGCGCAGGCGATGGCCGCGGCCCCGGCGCCGTTGACCACCACGCGGAGTTTGTCGAGCGTCTTGCCGGCGATCTTTACGGCATTGAGCATCGCGGCGGTCGAGATGACGGCCGTGCCGTGCTGGTCGTCGTGCATCACGGGAATATCCAGTTCTTCGCTCAGCCTCCGGTCGATTTCGAAGCATTCCGGGGCTTTGATGTCCTCGAGGTTGATGCCCCCGAATGTCGGGGCTATCGCCTTCACCGTGCGGATGAATGCCTCGGGATCGGTTTCGTCGACTTCGATGTCGAAAGCGTCGATGTCGGCGAAAGTCTTGAAGAGCATGCTTTTACCTTCCATGACGGGCTTGCCTGCCAGAGCTCCGATATTGCCCAGTCCCAAAACGGCCGTGCCGTTCGAAATGACTGCTACCAGATTGCCTTTGTTCGTGTAACGGTAAACCTCTTCGGGGTTAGCTTCGATTTCGCGGCACGGAGCTGCGACGCCGGGCGAATAGGCCAGCGACAGGTCGTGCTGCGTGTGATAGGGCTTCGTCGGTACGACCGCGATTTTCCCTGGGCGGCCTTCGCTGTGATAGCGCAGAGCCTCCTGATCCATTTTACCTTTTCTCATTATCCTAACTGTTTTGCTTGTGTCTACAAGACACAACGTGAAAAAACCTGCAATTATTGCGCCCTTCCGTCCCGGAGCGGGCATCGTACGGGGCGGAGTTAAAAATAAACCCGCAGCCCTCCCCCGAACTGGAAGCGGAAGATGCCGAACAGGCTCAGTTCGGCGCCGTCGTCCACGTCCGGCGAGTCGACGATCAGCCATTGCCCGCTGATCCCCGCGCCCAGGCCGATGTGGCGTCCCAGCATGAACTCCACCGAGGCCGATTCATGGATGCCTACGCCGCCCCTGCTGCCCGATGTATCGCCGTAGCTGCGGATGTAGCGGCCGTAGCCGATGCCCGCGCTTTCCCGGAAGAGCCATCTGCGCCCTGCCCGTTGCCGGGCGACGAACTCCGGCGCGATGTAGTGGATACGGCTCGTGCGCCGGATCCCGTTGCGTTCGGCCGCGAGGAATCCGCCCGAGTAGACGATTCCGGC
>ERZ779894.2886-NODE-2886-length-14357-cov-3.353517_pt1 | contig 14357 bp, 25 predicted proteins | sample MGYA00511587_ERZ779894 | MGnify/ENA primary metagenome ERZ779894 (study PRJEB29588, sample SAMEA2160490) | human gut metagenome | biome: human gut; feature: human-associated habitat; material: faeces | place: Denmark | collected 2008/2010 ... | reverse complement strand
AAACAGCTACTTGGTAGTAGTTGCAGAGGGCGTTACAGATGCACCAAAACTGGCAGAAATAATTTGCAAGAAAACAGGCATAGAATCAAGAGTATCTGTGTTAGGCTACATACAGCGTGGTGGCAATCCAACAGCAAAGGACAGAATGTATGGTTCATTAATGGGTGCTTATGCTGTTGAAATTTTAACTCAGGGAAAACAAAACCGAATTGTTGCAATTAAAAATGACAAGCTTATCGACTATGATACAGCAGAAGCGATAAATATTCATAATAATATGTTAGATTCATTCCAATACGAATTGAGCCTGATGCTGTCAGATTAAAAAGATAAAAAATGAAGTATTGAGGTTGAGCTATGGAATATCAATTGTTGCCGCACCTTTATTATGAGAATAAAGATGAATACAATCAATTATATGAAAAAAGATTTCATGGGGAAAGCACTGTGCATCTCGATTTTTCCATTCATGATAATCCTGCATTTTACTGTCTTTGCCCGGAAATTCATCAAATGTATATTGATATTCTGAGATTAAACCAGAGTGTTTTACAGCTTATGGAAACGCTTCCGAGGCTGGCCTCTAAGCAATTCGCCAAACGTAGCTTGGTGGAAGAAATTGTTTTGACCAATAACATTGAAGGTGTTTACAGCACGCGGCGCGAGATAGACGGCATTTTAAATAACCTTAAGGGGGGAAATAAAAACAGGCGTTTTTTCGGGCTGGTCAACAAGTATAATATGTTATCTCACGTAGATGTTCCTTTAAACACGTGTGAAGATATCAGAAAAATATACGATGAATTGGTTTTGAATGAAGTAGCCGAAGACGCGCGTGAAAACATTCCGGACGGAGAAATATTCAGAAAAGGAATGGCTGAAATTACTACGGTTACTGATAAAGTAATTCACAAAGGCGTTTTTCCTGAGAGCGAGATCATTAAATGTATGAATCAGGCTTTGAAAATACTCAATAGTAATTTGCCGGCCGTAGAACGAATTGCCATATTCCACTATTTATTTGGTTTTATTCATCCTTTCTACGATGGAAACGGAAGAACATCGAGATTTATCAGCAGTTATATGCTATCAAAGCTATTACGGAATAATTTGATCGGTTACAGACTATCGTATACAATCAAAGTAAACATTAATGATTATTATAAAGCCTTCAAAATTTGTAATAATGTACGCAGCAAAGGAGATATAACACCTTTTATAATAACATTTATGGAGATCATTAGGAAATCTTTTGAAAATCTTGAATCTGCGCTTTCAAGAAGATTAAACAGCTTTATGGATTACCTGAAAAAAATCAGTACCATTAAAGAGTTTGCAAGAGAAGATATCAACACGCTTTGCAGTTATCTTATTCAGGCGCAGCTTTTTTCTGAGCAGGGGATTACAAAAAGGGAGCTGTGTTCCCTTATGAGGATTAGCACTGCCACACTTGATCACAAAATTGATGTTATTAGAAAGGCCGGATTTTTATGCGAGAAAAAAATAGGACGAACCCTTTATTTTAATTTTAATGTAGAAATGCTGTAAAGCGATTGGGAGCCCCCGGTGCATCAACACCGGGGGCTTTCTTTTTATACTTTTAATAATGTTTTTGTATTACGCTTTTTTCGCTGAAAATACGTCGACGAATTTTGTAACCCATCAATATGTTCAAAAAGATCATTATGTATATGAGCTTGCATTGGATCGAGTATAAAATCAACACCTTCTCTTCTGGCCTGTTTAGAAGCTGGTACAAAATCACTATCTCCGGCTACCAATATTATTTGTTGTACCTGCTTTTTAAAAGAAAGAGAAGATATATCTACACCAATTCTCATGTCTACTCCTTTTTGTTTAATCATTAGCTGAAAATCGTTTTCTGACAAATCGTCCATACTGATCTTTCCGCGGCAAAAATTTTTTAATACATCATATTTTAGCTGAAATTGAGTTTCAGTATCGCTTAATCGTCCCAATCGGAGAGCTACTTTTCTCAAGCGCTTCATTTCATTTAAAAAATTTGTCATCCATTCATATTCTTCACTGTTTTTTAAATTGATGCTTTTATTTAATAATGGATGATAAATCGTTTTATCAGATGGTGGACAGTCGTAGTAAAAAATTCTATAAAGGCTTCTATCTTCGAACTTACTGGCCAATAAACAATTGCAATATTCTTGCAATTCTAAGGCTCTTTCTTCGGGTGATTTTTTTCCAAAAAGGAATTTGGCTCGTTTACGATAAAAACCCCCGTCTATCAAAACAGCAGTTTTAACATGATCTCTTCCATATAGGTTTTTTTCATTCTTATCATTTTTTCGTTCATAGAACCGTTCCCTTTCAAAAAAATAGATCCTTATTTTCGTAAATCCCCATATGGTGGGGTAACTACTTCTAAGGATCCGTTAATAGTGTAACTAATGTTACGACTATAGTATACAACGTCTTAGCGTTTGTGTCAATAAAAAATTGTCTAGAACAATTACTTTTTGATTCACGTTTCCTTTTTCTTTTCTGATATCAAAGAATTAAAAATTTCAAAGTTATTGCCGCAGTTGTTTATTTTATATTCGATATACAAAAACGCCTTTTATTTTATCATGGATGATATACTTGACGCAACAAAAAATGCTACTCCATACAGCAAAACAGTTGGGATACCGCCAAGATGAATGCCGGCAGCCGCAAGGCCTGTGTTAATAGCCGCTGCCGCAAATAAGACACCGAACCAAACGCCGATTTTTTTCAATCCCCTATATTTGCTGGCATGACTGTTTTTTTCGTAATTTTCTTTTGCAGCTAAGATCAGCTCATGGCGTTCCTCCTCGTTCTTCGCCTGAAATTTTTCATAGCAATCGGGGCAAAGGGAAGCAAATACCGGAATTTCTTCATTGGTTTGAACAACGTGGAAGTCGTCTCTTGATGTATAGCCTTCACAATTCCAGCAGCGGTTATTAAAATATTGATTTTGAGGACCGGCCTGATCTGCGCTTTGCTTTAGTTGAATCGCAATCTTTTTTTGATCCTCAAGCGTTTTATTTTCAAATAGTTTATTACATTTATTGCAGAGCTTTATGTAGGGGGCTGATCCGTCTGATGGATTTGTAATATGCAGTTGATCGTTCGGAATATGACTTTTACACCAGTAGCATGTATTTTCAAGATGGCTCATAACACTTTACCTCATGATTTGTTTTTTAGGATCTATCATAGGAGGACAATAGCCGAAAAGCTCGGTTACTCTTTTGAAAAACTATTAACAATTACCAAAATTGAATAAAAAAGATTTTTTATTATACTTATAGCCTGCACTCCACTAAGGATATAAAAGAGAATGGCAAACACATCTTGCTTTCCTCCGATGGTGATGATTAATGCCCAGACATATAATATAGGCCTTACAAAGTTGTAAACATGCTGTATAATAAACTGCGCAACTAATGAGGGCATGATCATGATTAGTGACGACAGTAATAAAATTATAAAAATCAGGAGCGGTGGCGTATGAAGCATTATCAAAGCAATATAAATAGATGTTTCACGTAGAAAAATAATAAAGCGGGCATATCTTAGCTTGTTTGTTTGTATATTGTTCATAATGCCTCCATTAGACATAAAATATTTCGTTGACTAAATAGTTAAGGCTTTGTGATATTTGATTTATCATAACTAAAGAAAAATGTAGATATTTATCGAAGTCGACTATTTTGACAGGTGCATTTACATAGTCATCAGCACAAGATGGGTTGGTCAAAATATCACCAAGTGCAACTAATAAATTTAATATAATGTTATCTTTTGGATAATCTCCAAAGAACCAATCTCCTCTGGCTTCTGTCCCGCGAATAATCAAGGTGTAAAGATCTAGGCGTTTACCAAATTTTATCTTCATTTCATTCGTAAATAAATATTTTTCAGCGACAATCATGGCACTACCTGAGATAAAATCACGCCTACCGTCCGCTTTGCAAGCAGCAATAAAATCAATAACGATATAGATGAAAGGAAGAAGTTCAAATCTTGCATTTATAACATAATCAACTTCCTCAAGATATTTTAATGTATTTTGATATGTTTCTTCGAAAAGTCTCATAACATAAGCATCTGGCTCTGCTATTTGCTTTTTTTCGTTTGACGTTGTGTGTACTTGGGTATAGCCGGCGTGAGTTCCTGCTTTTTGTTTCGGTGTCTTTCTTGGGAGAAATACCCATAAAATGATACCAGAGAAGACAATGACATTTAACGCAATAACTACAACCCCAATCATGGTTCCCTCTCCCTAAAAAATATTTATCAGCCTATCCGCTTCCTTTTCAAGAATACCGATAGAGACATCTAAATAGAAATGATCCTTCTGGAGATGAGCCAATTCATGGAGCAGGATTTCCCGCTTTTTCTCAGCGCAGAAAACATCGTTAATATAAATATCAAAAGACCCATCGTTATTGGGGATCGTAACGCCCTCGACAGAAACTGGAAAATTTAAATACCTAACCTGCACATCGGGAATATTAAGTTTTGGATTCACCATCCGTTTTATCATTCCTGATCGCCTCGATAATACGCACGGCCTGCTCTACGTCTTCTTTCGTTGCCTTTGAAGACAATTTAAAAAGCATACGCATCTCAGGACGTGTTTTTAGTTCATATAAATACTCTGTAAGCTCCTCATCGTTATTGACGAGGGGCCTTTTTTGATTGGATGTGCCAAGCAAATAATCAACAGTGACGTCAAAATAATCTGCTATTTTTTGTAAAACTTCTGTTTTGGGGATTCTCCCATTTTTCCAGGCGGTAGCATTAGAAGAAGAAAGACCAAGCTCGAGTGTTAATTTTGTTACCGTAATACCTGATATTTTACATTCGTTATACAATCGCTCATAAAACATACCAAATAACCTCGCCTAATTTTGTTCAGAATAAACAAAATTCTTTTTTGCGAAGTTTTAGTGTTGACTTATTCGCAAAAGAGATGTAAAATAAAATCAACGATTCGCAAAAGAGAATTTATAATTCTGCCGATATTATTAACCCAAATAAATAATATCACGATTGCGAACAAAATGCAATAAAAAATTTACAAATGAGAAAGGAGAGTGATCACGTGGAATTATGGATTGATGATGTGGTTGCAAAAATGCATCGATATAGGATCAAACAACGCGAAATTGCTAAAGCTTATGGATGTTCGAGGGAACATATCGGTCGTATTTTAAATGGTAAGTGCAATCCCCCAAAAGGTGCAAGAGAACGCATTGAAAAAGCAATTGTCGATCTGATCGTAAATAAATCATAACATATTAGGTGTCCGATAAAAAGGACTGGAGGGAGATTACGTGGAGAAAAAGGCAAAAGAAAAAATCTGGATCGAAGACTTTTATAATGATCTTTCAATTGAAACAGAAAAGAAAGCAATGAAGGAAGCAGAGCAATCTTGCAATTCCGTGGAATTCGAACATCACCAACGATGCTTGATAGCGTTACAGGGAAGGGGACTGCAACTTAAGGATTTAAAGATTCGTCTGCGAACGCTGGAAGAGCCCTATCGCAAAAGGATGTTTCGCAGCTATAGCATAGCAATATGCTCTTTAGGGTTTGCACTTGGTATTTTTTTTCTGTTGATTTTATTTAACGGAACTTTGACAAAATGAAGCCAAAAGCAACTCCTATTAAAGTGGTAATCAAATTGATTCCGGTATTGATTAGACGTTCTTTTAATAAGGAACGCTTATGCAGCTGATAGTCCCGCAAAACTTTTGCTCCGCGTAAAAGAAGCGTAAACTGTTGTGTTTGACTATCGAGCCTAATAACGGTTTTTTTATGAAGTTCTTCTGCATTGCCGAGTGATGAAACACCAAATTTATTTACAAGATCTTGCGGAGTACAGTGGTCGTGTTTTTTGATATACTTCATGACCTCAATATCTCCGAAAGAAAAATCAAGTAAATTCATATCTAAAGCCTTTCAACATTTTTGCCATGCATTTATTTCGATACACATATATTTCTGTAACAAAATTATTTATCAAACCAATAATATCATACTATAAACAAAAAAACAACAGTTTTTGCAATAAAAACTGTTGTGATAAAGTTGAAGACCAAATAACATAAAGCCGGCGGGGCAGCAAACCCGCCGGCAAAGAAGGAGGAAGACCAAATGACAATGCAAAGACCGCAGATAAAAAATATTGACGCGGCAATAAGAGCCTACTACGGAAACGGATACATTGGGACAGCTGAAATCAAAGAGATTTTTAATGTGCGCAGCTCGTCCACGGTGTCCAAACTCAAAAAGTATGTCCGGCAGGAAGAAGCCGACCGGGGCGTACCAATCGTTGTGCCTCATTGTATCAATGTGAAAGTGGCTTATGAGGTGTGGGGCATCGACATTGACGGCCTGGTAAAAAACCGCAAGCGACTGCAAGCGCTGAATCTGGTATAGGAGGCAATAAAAATGAATGTAGATCAATGCGCCTGCTGTGGCGCGGCAATTCCGGAGGGGCGGCAGGTATGCAAGACCTGCGCCGTGACGGTGGACAAGCATCACCGGTATATCGGCAATACATACCTATTACGGCGTGTGAGACTGCGGCGGGTTATGCGCGCGGTGAGGGAAAAAGCGGCGCGCGGAGCTGCCGCCCTACTTGCAATCCTGTCAGCAGTTTTTATCTTGGGCGCGGCGGGCGCATCGGATACCGGGAGCGTTCGCTTCGGGGCAGTACTGATCATTGCGCTGATCGGCCTCGGCTGTGGCGGCGCTGCGGTTTGGATTGCAAAGGAGGCAAACGATAAACGAGGAAAGGAAGACACAGAGAATGACGCAGTACGCGAAAAATACTAATGTATCTTCTGAACTATCGAAAATTGAAATTGAGAAAATCCTGATAAAGTATGGGGCGGAAAACTTTGCCTATGCGACAGCTGTCGAAAAAGCACTTATGGGCTTTACCATGTTTGGCCGGCAAGTAAAATTTATTTTGCCGCTCCCAAAAAAAGAGGATTACAGGTATACACAGACAGGGCGCAGAAGAACGGAAAACAGCCAATATGAAGCATGGGAGCAGGCATGCAGACAGCGGTGGCGCGCTCTAAAGTTAGTAATCCAGGCAAAATTGGAAGCGGTGGAGTGCGGCATATCTGTGTTTGAGGACGAATTTATGTCTAATATCGTGCTTCCGGGCGGAGAAACGGTAGGGGATTTTATGCGACCGCAAATTGAGCGAGCCTACATAGCAGGGAGCGTGCCGGACATGCTGCCAATGTTTACGGAAGAGGGGAGAAAATGAAAATATTGATTGCATGCGAAGAAAGCCAGGCTGTAACGATAGCAATGCGCAAGGTAGGGAACGAAGCGTATAGTTGCGATGTTATAGATTGCTCAGGCGGGCATCCAGAATGGCACATTCGGCAAGATGTCATACCGTTGCTGGATGGCCGATGCCGCTTTAAAACGTGCGATGGACTGGAGCACAATATCCCTGGTCACTGGGACATGATTATCGCCTTCCCGCCCTGCACCTATTTAACAGCGGCGAGTGCCGTCCGGCTTTTTTCGCACGATGGATCTGTTAAAGATCTGGAGCGGTACAAAAAGGGAATATTGGCGGCGGAATTTTTTATGCGTATATATCATTCAGAGTGTGACGCAATCGCGATTGAAAATCCGACGCCGCTGAAGTGTTTTGGCCTCCCATGTTACGATCAGGTCATAGAGCCATATATGTTTGGAGATCCCTGGAAAAAACGGACTTGTCTGTGGCTGCGAGGATTAAAAAAATTAGAGGCGGATAACATCGTAGAGCCGCTTGGACTTTGGGTAGGCAGCACAAGCGCAAAAAGAGGACGCGGACAAAGATTTATCCTGAAATCCAATCGCGATCCACGCATAAGAGCTAAAACCTTTCCGGGTATTGCGCGCGCGATGTCAGAGCAGTGGGGGTGGTGAAAAAATGAAATACATATCATACCAAACGATATATCACGCAATTGTGGATTATCAGATGGCGGAATACTCGACAGTAGGATCAGGTAAGGCATTTGATGCGCTGAGCAGAGTTTTGGACATGATGGGGAAGCTGCCATCTATCGAAATAAAGGAGGATCAAATTGATTCTAAGGACGCTTAAGGAGGGATAAAATGCTAAAAGATTTTTTGGAATTATATCATCTGGATGTTTCGGCCTACATCAAGGAGCGCATTGTAACCGGGAAAGTCACAACAGATTACATACCGTGGCCCGATGTAGTGGTACTGCTCCACGCAAACGGCGCGGAGCATGTAAGATACGGAAACGTATACGCGGCAGACGGCCACTCCCTTTTTTTGAAAGACGGCAGATGCCCGGAGGTGCATGTGTTTGTGGAAATAGACGGCGACCGGAGGGAAGCCTCTTACCCGCTTATAAAGGGAAGCTTTAACATTAAACCGGAGGACACAAGCCAGCTTGCGGTGAGCAACGCCACACAGCGTGCATTTGTAAAATGCGTGGCCACCAACTGGGGGCTTGGGCTTAAGATCTGGCAAAAAGAAGAGGCGTGCATTGAAAAGAATGCGCCGATGGATCTTTCTGCGCACTCCATCCATGCAATCCGGGACCGGCTGAATCAGATGGCAAGCGCAAAGCTGCAGATGGGCTATACCACGCGTGAGCTTGTTGAGGCAATCGGCTGCTCGCGGGAAGAGTTTGAATCTGTTAAATCATATTTTTCCATCATTGACCGGATTGAAAAGGGGCTGAAAAAGATCGGCCCGAAGGAGCGCGAAGATGATTACATCGCATGACCGGAGCGGCTGGTTTGGCGCGAGCGATACGGATAGGATTGTGGGAAACTGGGCAACGCGCAGCTGGATGGACTGGTATCTGGAAAAGCTGGGATTTCCGCAAAAGCGGATTGAGACGCGCGCGATGAATGCAGGCACCCACTGGGAACACCGGATTTTAGACGCAATCGATCCACTGATGGAAAAGGACAGGCAGGTTAAAATAGAGGATCTGTTGCTGCGTGTAAATCTGGACGGTAATACAGAAGATACCATCCAAGAAGTGAAGACGTACAGCGCAGCGAGGCCGTTTAAGGTGCCGCCTAAATACTGGCGGCAGGTGCAGGTACAGATGTTTGCAACAGGTTTCCGCAAGGCAAAAATACAGGCATACGGATTGATTGACGAGGAGTATCGCAATTATTTTCTTCCGGTTGACCTGAAACGCCTGAAAACATTTGATATTGAGTATGATCCGAAGTTCATTGCGGACAAATATTTGCCCCGGCTTGAACGGCTTGCAAAATGCCTGAGAGAGGGCAGGGTTCCGGAGGAGGCGAGAATCACAAAATGGGCGTAGAGGTTGCGTTTAATCACGCAGAGCTCTGGCACGGTGCAGACGGCGCCATGCTGGTGCTGCGGATCGATAACCAGGCAAGCGCGCGTTTAGCAATTAACCGGATGAAAGAAAACAAAGAGTACATAGCCGAAATCAAGGAAAAAAAGGCGCGCCGGTCTCTGAATGCGAATGCGTATATGTGGGTATTATGCGGCGCTTTGGCTGAGAGAATCGGCCTGACAAAAGACGATATATACCGAGAGCACATTAAAAACATTGGTGTTTACCGGCAGGTGGAAATCGATGAAAAGGCGGCGGATACGCTGATTTACAGCTGGGGTCTGCACGGTGTTGGCTGGATTGCGGAAAAGGTGGATTATACACAGCATGACGGCTTTATCCTTGTAAATCTTTATTACGGAAGCAGTACATACAACACCAGGCAAATGAGCCGGTTGATTGATAACTTGGTACAGGACTGCAAAGAGCAGGGCATTGAGACCATGACCCCTGCGGAACTCTCCTTGCTGCTGGACCGCTGGGAGGAATCAAAATGACCGCGCTGGAGTTTAACATCGCATTTGCGGATAATATTGCGGACGCAGAGGAAGGACGGTGCTTTTTTTGCGGGACGGACCGGCAGATCGAGCGGCACCATATATTCCCGGGATTTAACCGGCAAAAGTCGGATCGGATGGGGTTGATTGTGCCCCTTTGCCATGCCCATCACAACGAGCCGCCGAATGGTGTGCATTTTTCCAACGCAACCGCACTGATCATCAAGCGGTACGGCCAGATTCGCGCCATGCAGGAAAACGGATGGGATATCCCAAAGTTTATAGAGGAGTTTGGCAGCAATTACTTATTTTAGGAGGATTTATGATTAATAAGATTGTGTTAACAGGGCGGCTGGTTGCTGCTCCGGAGCTGAAGAAAACGCCATCGGACGTTTTGGTTACTTCTTTCTCTCTGGCCGTTCAGCGGCGGTATAAGGGGCCGGACGGCGGCTATCCTGTGGATTTTATCAATGTGGTTGCATGGAGGAACACGGCGGAGTTTATCTGCAATCATTTTGAAAAAGGACAGATGATCGGCATTGTGGGCAGCCTACAGACGCGCAGCTATGAGGATAAAAGCGGCAACAGGCGAACGGTATGCGAGGTACAGGCAGAGGAGGCGCACTTTTGCGGCGACAGGGAGAAAACTGCGCCCGAATTTAAAGCGCCCGGTATTGATGTAGACGGCAACGAGCTGCCATTTTGAGGGCTGAAAAATGCCGAACAGAATATTGAAAGAAAGCATTTGCACCAGCGAAAAAATCTCATCCCTTACAGATTTTGAATTCAGACTTTGGGCTGGATTGTTGGTTTTGGTAGACGATGCTGGGCGCGGTGATGCGAGACCAGCAATTATTAAAGGACGTGTATTCCCGTTGCGGGAAAGGGTTACGATAAAAGAAATTGATGTTGCGCTCCACGGTTTGGCGGCCAAAGGCTGCGTTTCCCTCTACACAGTAGGCGGGAAGCCCTACTTTTGGTTCCCGACTTGGAAAGATCATCAACGTATCAGAGATTCGAAACCAAAGTACCCATCTCCGGATGAAAATGACGCTTCGCCGCAGATTGCGGCGAGTTGCGGCGAGTTGCGGCTACCTGCGGCAAGTTGCGGCCTGAATCCTAATCCAAATCCTAATCCGAATCCTAATCCTAATCCAAAAGATACTTTCGTCGATTCCGGCGAATCTCCGGAAAGAATTATTGAACGCTTTAACAATATTTGCATTTCTTTGCCAAACGTGATAAAAATCACGGATGCAAGGCGTAAAAAAATAAAACTCTGCGAGAAAAAGATTGGGTCTGAAAATTGGGATCAGTTGTTTACAAAGACGGAGGAATCTGATTTTTTATCTGGGAAAAGCGGGGCTTGGAAAGCAAGTTTTGACTGGATCATAGACGGGGATCATCCAGTGCGGATCGTTGAAGGTAACTATGACAACGCCAAAAAGGAGGAAACAAAAAATGATGATTATGGGGCAGGAGCCTTTAAACCAAGCAGACAGAGCAATATACAATTCTGATGAGGTGCTGTCTTTTGGATTTTTGGTTCCGGAAGATCTTCCAGTCCCGGAGCCTACTACATGCCGTTTTTGCGGAAAACGTCTATGCTATGAGGCCATCGTAATGGGGGGTGCTGTAAGGGTTTGGCGGTTGAATGAGCCGGAACAATGCGACTGCCCGGCGGCTGTGGAATACAGAGCGATACAAGAGCGGATCCGGGCACAGCAGGAAGCAGAAGAAAAAGCACAGCGGGAGATGGAGCAGAGAAAACAGCGGATTGAGCAGCTGCTTGGATCCTCCGGGATCAAAGCCCGATTTGCAAACCGGACGTTTGAGACGTTTAAACCCTCGGCGGATAACAAGGCGGCGCTTGAAGCGTCGAAGAAATATGCGGCCAAATTTGGAGAGTATCGCAAGCGCGGTTACGGCATCTATTTCGAGGGGACGTGCGGAACCGGCAAAACCCATCTTGCGGCAGCGATCGGCCTTGCGCTGATCCACAAAGGAGTGCCGGTGATATTCCGCACGGCAGGTGATCTGCTGCGGGAGCTGAAACGTACATACAACGGCGGAACGGAGCTGCGGGAGGATCAGGTACTGTCGGCTTACAATGCGGCGGATCTGTTGATTATTGACGATCTTGGGAAAGAGCGGCCTACGGAGTGGACGGTTGACCGGCTTTATGCAATCATCAATGAGCGGTATGAACAGATGCTGCCGGTTGTGATCACAACCAACTATAACCAGAATGACCTGATTAAACGCCTGACCCCTGCGGGGGGAGACAATAAAACGGCGGAGGCAATCGTTTCGAGGCTGCGGGAGTGCGCCGGCATCGTAACGATGACCGGGAAGGATTACAGGGAGGCAAAAAAATGACGAGTACCGAAACGGCCAAAATTAAATGCCCTTACTTTATGCAGGCGGGAGAGAAAACAATTTTATGCGAGGGGTCGGCGCGTCATACAACGGCGCGGATGCGGTTTAAAACAATCAAAGATCAAACCGATCACATCGACCGGTACTGCAAGGATCGATATGGGCGGTGCCTGCATTGCCGGGCGGTAAATCTCAAGTATGAGGAGGCGGACGATGAATCTTATTGATTTAATCCCGATGGGAAAAGAAAACAGAATATCAACGGCTATGCTCAGGAGCATTACGCATCTTGACCCCGCTGTTATTCGGCGGGAAATCAATAAAGCGCGGTCGGAGGGGGAACCGATTTGCTCAGACGGAGACGGATATTATTATGCGGCTTCCCCGGACCAGTTGGATCACACGATCAAGAGGATGAACAGCCGGATCCACAAGCAGATCAGGGCGCGGGAAGGGCTGAAAAAAGCGCAAAGAAAGCTGACGAAAGATGTACCGGTGTGATAATTGCGGGGCGCATTTGGACGCGGGCGAACGGTGCGATTGCGCCGATCAGCGCGAAAAAGAACCTATCCGGGTGATAGAAAAGCGGGAAGAGCCAAAAGCGAAAGCGGGGTGAACTATGCGTATAGGACTTCACGACGCGGAACAAGAGTACATGAAGCATAAAACGTTCCCGAATTACGCTTTGATGAAGATTTCGGCTTATCACAAGGCCCGCGGCAATTCCGTCGAATGGTGGTCCCCTATCTTGACCGAAACGTTCGACATGATCTATTCAAGCAAAGTCTTTGATTTCACGCCGGACAACCCGTATTTGCCGCCGACAGCAATTCGCGGCGGAACCGGGTACAGAGATATTCCGATCAATCAGCAGTTACCGCCGGAAATTGACACGGCTTTCCCTGATTACAGCATTTACCCGGAATGTGATTATGCGATTGGATATATCACGCGGGGTTGCCCGAATCATTGCCCGTGGTGTGTCGTCCCTGCAAAAGAGGGTTCTATAAAGCCTTACAGAGCATGGGAACAGATCGTGCGCCCGGACAGTAAAAAGCTGGTTCTTATGGACAACAATATTCTTGCTTCCGAATACGGGGTTTCACAGCTTGAAAGCCTGATCGGGAGCGGGTACGCAATCGACCTGAATCAAGGAATGGACGCGCGGCTGGTAGATGATCGGATAGCGGGCATTCTTGCCCGGCTGAAATGGATTCGGTTTATTCGGTTTTCGTGCGATCAGATACCGCAGATTGAAGCAATCGAGCGGGCCGCGGAATTGTTGGAAAAGCACGGAAAAAAGCCCTACAACCTGTTTATTTATCTGCTTGTCACAAAAGACATTGAAAACGCCGCTTACCGCGTCGAGCGGTTGAAGAGGTTAAAGGGAATCAGCATTTACGCACAGCCGGAACGGAACGACCGAAAAGGCATTATTCCGAACGCGCTTCAAAAAGAGTTCGCCCAGCGGTACGTTTACGGGCGGTGCTATCTGAAAGAAAGCTGGGCGGAATACCTGACCCGGCACACAGAAAGGAGACTTTCAACATGACAAACAAAGAACGGTTCAAAACAATCTTTCAAGATCAGGTAAACAGACCCGGCGCGGACGACTTGCTGGAATGGCTTGAAAGCACAGATTTTTTCACGGCCCCGGCAAGTACGAAGTATCACGGCGCATACCCCGGCGGGCTTGTCGATCACAGTTTGCGGGTTTATGACTTCCTGATTTCAAGCCCCTACACCGTGGGAACAAGCGCAGAAACCCGCGCAATTTGCGCCCTGCTTCACGATATTTGCAAGGCGGACTATTACGCCGCAAGCACAAGGCGGCAAAAGAACGCGGCGGGAGAATGGGAAACCGTGCCTTGCTATACCGTAAACGACCGATTCCCATTCGGGCATGGGGAAAAGTCGGTTTATCAGATTTCCCGCTTTATGTATCTGACTGACGAAGAAGCCCTTGCAATCCGCTGGCACATGGGCGCGTATGACGACGCGGCGCGCGGCGGAAGCCGGACACTTTCGGCGGCGCTGTCCCTCTTCCCTCTTGTGCTTGCCCTGCATACCGCCGACATGATGGCGACACAGGCGGA
>ERZ779894.2869-NODE-2869-length-14404-cov-3.339606_pt1 | contig 14404 bp, 17 predicted proteins | sample MGYA00511587_ERZ779894 | MGnify/ENA primary metagenome ERZ779894 (study PRJEB29588, sample SAMEA2160490) | human gut metagenome | biome: human gut; feature: human-associated habitat; material: faeces | place: Denmark | collected 2008/2010 ... | reverse complement strand
TATTACATAATACTTACTATAAATATAGTAATCCAACATATATACATCCTCCCATACTAGGGAGAAATGATAACTCATGCAAAGAAATATTATATCCAAGAATTTCTGCAGTTTTTTCAAGGGGAAGTTTTGATTGCGGAGGCAGATTATATTCAATTGTAAAACGAGGAATAGGATGGCAGAATCTTTCACAAGAGGAAAGAGCAACGATAACCATCAATGGAGAATTCACAGTGGAATTGGACTTCAAGGCATTGCATGTATCGATGCTGCAATAATGGGAATCCAACTACAAGAAGATCCCTACACGGATTTTTCAGCAGAAATGCGCCCTCTATACAAAACTTTGATGTTAAGACTACTCAATGCAAAAAGTATCGCAGGGACACTACAATCCATAGAGAGAACTTTATGGTTATTATGCAGAAAACCTTTCATTCTCAATAAAGAAATGAAATTTTTGAATGCGGTTGAACAGTTCAAGCCAAACTGGAGGAAACTCATTGTCGAACTTATGGATCACCATAAGCCGATTCAACGCTATTTCGGCAGCGACTGCGGGATTTTTCTTCAACGTTTGGACGGAGAAATGATGCTCCACATCCTCTCTGTATTGGCTCAGGAAGGCATCCCGGCGCTTCCCGTCCATGATTCAGTGATAGTGCCACGCCATACTCAAAATCGAGCCGCAGAGGTCATGCAGAGCGTTTACTGTCGTTATATGGGATTCGATTGCATCGTAGAAGCAAAATAGTTCAAAGAAGTGTCGCCAATTGGCGACACAATTAATTCTCAGAACATAATTTTACTCAGATTAAGCCTCAATCCATGGAAAATCTATTATAATATATAGAGTTTTAGGAGGAAATGCTCTCAGGGTTTTTCCTTTAACTCTATAATTTTTTCTGCAAGAACCAACGACTAAGGAAGCGGATCATAAAAAATTTATTGTGGAAAAGTTCCATTCCCAAAAACTGTAACCCGTGGGTTACAATAATTATACTCAATGTACATATTTTTTTATATTTTTTCTCATATGATGGCGAATGAACGCCAGTGGGAGAGAAAAATGATAAAGAATGCGAATGGTTATTTATTGAGTGCGGCTGAAGCAGCTAAACGTTTGGGGGTTGCCAGACAAACCCTACGCCGCTGGAATTTACCGACAATCCGCATCGGGAAAAAAATGTACTATGAGGAAAACCTCATTGAAAAAATTTTAGCGGAGGGCAAATAAATGGAAAATGCAGCAACAATGGATACCTTGCTCTGTGGAATCGGATTACAGCTCCAAGGATTATTGGACGCTGGGCATAACGAACAGTTTGAACGCATAATCTATAATGCAAGCTCAGATTTTCATATTACTTTTCCCGACAACAAGGAATATTTCGCCATCTTCTGTGAAGATGGAGTGTTGAAATATTTTGCATTCAATACAGAAGAGGAAGCAGAAAGGCGCATCAATTCATTCACCAACAAACTCGGTGATTCGACCCAATACCGTATTGTACCACGCAGTGTCGCTGAAATGATCGGTCGAGAACATGAATTTTACCAATATCAAGAAGTAATGGCTGACTCCGATGCAGAAGCGGCAGAATACGCTTGCAAGCAACAAGAGATCATCGATTTTATTTTCTCGAAGCCATAAAGCTACCCCGGGGCGATTCTGGGCGCAATTAATGGTTCTCGTGATTATTTTATCGACAGAATAGCAATTGCTCTCAGAATGCCCCAAATTTGATATTTTGTATATTATTATCTATTAATGAATTATATCAAAAATAAGACTTGATTTTTTGAAAAATAATATTATCTGTAGACGCATAAACCAAGGAGGTCTTTTGTGAAATACAAGGTTGTTGTCCAAACCAGAACCACAGTATTCGAAGTCGTTATTGAAGCTGATCACATGGCTCGTGCCAGACAAATTGCGGAACTGCAGTATCCCGGTGCAACGATAGGGGGGTGCTATCCCGCATAAAATTTGATTCTTTGAGGCGTATTCCGATACCTTCTCTCAAACTGAGCTTGGCTATCAGAAAAATTACGAGCATGTCATATTGTCACTTGAAAAATCATTATTCTGCAGTAAATTAGAACGTAATTTACGTAGAAAGGTTTTTCAACAGAAAATAGAAAATAATAATAGACAATAGATCAAAGGCATCCTCTCCTGAACTAGCCCTTCGGATTTTTCTGATGCCACACAAGCTACCGTTGGTCGGTGTGTCAATACCCTTGTGGATATTGGCGCATTCCGATTGGCATGTGCTTGTGTGACGCTGGGCTAGTCGTAGGAGAGGACATTCATCTTGAATGCGCCTCTTTTTATTGTCCAACCAAGGAGTTGCCCAAATGTCATTCCATTTTCGGTGTCCTTTTTGTAATGCGAAGTTAGAAGCAGAAGACGAGTGGGAAGGATCGGAAACTACTTGCCCCAAATGTACCCACGAAATAGGAATTGAGCGAGAACCGGAATTTGAACCTGAACCACCAGCGCCTCCAGTAAACAGCTCGAAACAAACACAGGTTATTCCAGAATCCACATCTTCAGTAGAAAAAAAGAGCAAGGTTGCTCTTGAACCTGTATCTTCCGAGGCTAAAAGTAAGATTACTCTTGAACCTGTTCCAAACAATGCTGTATTCTCATTTATTTGCCCAGTCTGTGGAACCATTGTTGAATTGGATGGTTCGTTTGAGGGCCAAGAATATGAATGTACGGCGTGTTATGAAACTTCTATTGCCAAAAGAACGACAGAGAAAAAATGTCCCTTTTGTGGGAAAAATATCAATTTAAGAGCAACAATTTGCAGATTCTGTAAAAAGCCGCAGAAACCTTTTACCCCAATTACTAGCTTAAGCAATGCAGAGTCTGCAAAAACATTAACATCTGAGATCAAAATAATTCAGCATCGATATCGTGCTATTATCATTGGAATATTATCTATCTCAATAATCATAATATTTACGTTGAAAGTGAATGATGCTTCACGTGACAAGACTTCAAAAGAAACTGTGCCGATAGCTCGAGATTCACAGTCGGAGCACAGAGAAGTTAAAACTCCCATTGTTGAACCTAAAGTTCCACGATCAGGACGAATAAAAATTGAAGGTCACACTCCAAGATTTAGTGGAACCTTGAAAGTAGAATGTTGTTTAAATGGCTCTACCGTTGCTTCTACGATCAAGCGTTTTGATGGCACATACTCAGGTCCTCTATCAAAATCGGTTGAATTTATAGTTCAAGCAACCGAAGGAGATGTATGTAAATTACAGTACTATTTACTTAATCAATACGGAGGAGTTGTCGATTCATCAGAGTCAAAAGAAGAAGTAATCGGCGAATATGAAATTAGGAAAGAAAAATTAATTATTTGGCCGTGATCTACGAGTCAAAATCAACAGGAGAAAACAAACTAGCAATTGAATTAATAGGTAGATAACATGTCAAAATTCATATTCACTTGTCCTCAGTGCAAAAAGCAATTTTATGCCCAAGAAGATTGGATTGGCGAATCCACTGATTGCCCGAATTGCCATTCTGTACTCTTCATTACAAGAGAAAGAAATGTAGGTTCTTTACTTAATAAGGTGTCTCCAGAAAAAAAATTGCTGGGTTTGGGAATTGCTTTAACTGTAGGAACCTATTTGCTTAGTTGGGGATATAATTTTTTATGGCATCTCTTTTATGGAGATGAAAATATTCTTTTACTTGTAAAGTGGTGCTCTTTTTTGAATATCATAATTTTTTATTTGGGAGTAACTCTTGTTGGTATTGCGTTAGAACAATTACTTGCCCCAAAATATCAAAAAATAAATTTAAAAGTATCTTCAGATTTTATTGCGGTCATTGCCCTCATTATATGGATAATCAATTTATTTTTTGGGCATATTGAAATTTTATCTTACTTTACTTTTATTCTTTTTGGAGGGGCTATCGGGAAAAATCTTCACTTAAAATGTATTCCCAAATATTCTTTTTCAGTAAGTAACCAAAGAGAATTTTGGCTTGCTGTATTTTGTTGGTTTATCAGCATGGCACTGTTATTTTTTAAGATGATACAATGGCTTCATGTATTTACTAATAAAAATTAATCATTATTCTCTACAGGAGCTGGAGCAATATCGGAATCGAATAATGCCTCATCTATCCCGATTCCGTTGTCAACTTCATCTGCTTTTCTGTCGTCGATGCCGATTGCGATTACGACGCTTACGGGAAAATGATATATTTATCGCTGAATTGCGGACGGCTCTCAATGAAATGTCCGTTCCTGAAAATCCAGCAGAATACCTGCGATTATGTGAATTATTCGAAAAAGAAGGAACAAAAGAAGAATGAGAAGAAATCTTCTTGGCATAGCATTGCTTCTGTGTACGGGGTGTTCCCAGTTACCACAATGGAATACAGCCGAACAGAAAGTCGCCGAAGCAGAGCTTGGCAACGCAACAACACAACTGGAAATGAACTCGGCGATGGGCGCTATCGCGACCCTCGCCGAAAAACATATGCTTGTTGCCTTGGAATATAAGCTGTCAAAATTGTCCCAACCGGAACGCCTCGCCTTGCTGCGTGATCAACGTGAATGGCAACAGTGGGCGGATCGCCGCAATGCCGAATCCATGGGAGAAGGTTCGCTTGCTCCGATGATGCAACGTGGGCGAGAGGAATCCCGTTTAAAGAATCACTTCTTAGAATTGACCGTTCCTGAAGATGTTCGACAAGCATTTATCGCCATGCGGAATGCGCCGATTCGTTTTCAAGGAAAAACTATTTCTCTGTGGCATGGGGAACTGGATTTAGTGATTCCAAATGATAAAAAGGATGAATTTACATTAGAGTTCGAAACCATTGCCCAGCTCAACATTCCCTTCTGCCGGAAAATAGTAAGCGGGAAAGACACTTTTCATATTGGAATTATTGAACCGACAAATTATGGCGTAATGTCTTCATATGGACTCGGAACGGAAAGCAATTTATCCATCTGGAAAAACGGGGAGAATGCTGCCAATCACTTGCTCGGGAAAGAAATCACCATTCAAAATATTTTCATGGATGGCAATATGGTCAAAGTGTCTTTTCTGAGCAAAGATGGAAAACTCCATCAGAAGGAATTTGACTGCCAAGCGCCCAATGACAATGCTGTTCTGATCAATCACTGGACGACCGAAACGGTAAATTGAGTTTTTTATATTATTTTTGATAATAATTTTTCTCAAGTTCTTATATTATAATCGATAATAATATAAAATCTCTCATGAGCTCAGAAAGAGCAGAAAGTGAAGTCAGCAATGGGGGAGAAAAATGTCTTTTCTCGGCAACCTGCAGATTTTCTGATCTGAAGGCTCTGGAGATGAAAGTCGAAGAAAGACACTTTTTGGGGGGATGGATTCGTTTTATTTTTTCAAAAATCTCAAAACGGATTCAAGCTGATAAAATCTGGTGGACTCTGGTTCTGGAAATTCCGCAGCGTTTTGCGATTTCAGCAAGGCTATGTCCATTTTGCCGGAGCTCTTTGATTTTCTCTGTATCAGCAATTTGTGGACGACCAAGTTTTCGTCCTTTGTTGCGAGCTCGTTGAAGTCCAGCCGAAACCCGTTCGGACAAACGAACTTTTTCCTGTCGAGCCAATGCCGCCATAAGACTGATAATCGCATCGGAAAAAATCCCGAGTGATGAAATATACTCCTCGGTGTAGGAATGCCATTTGACCTTCCAATCATCGAGCCTCGTGAGGTATTCCAATGTTTTCCGGGAGCCTTCACGACTCAATCTGTCGAGGCTCCAGAAGAGAAGTACATCAAATTTCTTTTGCCGTGCCATGGAGAATACTTTTTTCAGACCAGTCCGTTCTTCGGCTGATTTGCCACCTGAACAATATTCCTCGATAATTTCAACAATTTCCCAATTCTGCCGATGGGCATATTCTTTCAATTGAGCAACCTGATTTTCCGTTGTCTGGTCATGAGTTGTTGTAGAAACTCTGGTATAAATCAAACAGCGCATGTGAACCTCCATTTTTACTGTTCAGAAAACCTTCTCATTTTTCATCAAATTTCCCGCTCAAAAAATCTCCAAGAATCCCTGTCAAGAAAACAGGTGTTTTCTGAACACCCTCTTGAAAAAAATTGGACTCCGACAAGATTTACCCGAAGTCCAGTTGTTCCACCTGTCGTTCTGTCAACCTCTGGCGGGAGTATTGAAAATCATTGGAACAGAACCCCAGTTCATCAAATCGGTAATATCAAACCGATAAAGCATCATGGCTAATTGCGGTAGAAGACACCACCCTGTATATTCTTTGCCAGTCATGACAAGAGGCATCAATTCACTTGAGTAGCACAAACACCGTAACCGTACATGATACCGGAGGCTCAACGGCATATTGCCGATTCCGATATAAACAACATTGGCTTCCCGCCGATTATAAAGAATGAAGGACATCGTTCCACTGAATCCTTTCAATTTTTTCGAAAATTCCTCCATATCAAGTTTTCCATCATGGATACAATTGTCCGCACAACGAAAAATTGCTTCGGAATCTACTTGACCGATTCTTTCCCAATCGTGAATACGGAACAATTCCTCATGGTTGGTAATGGTTCCGTTATGAGTACCGACACAGAATTGAGTTTGAATCGGGTGATTATTCTCGTTGACCCAGGGAGTTCCCACCGTCCGAAACCGAGTATGACCAAGCAAGGCAATAGTTTTATTACTGATACTCTGGATTGCTTCCTGATATTCTATTGATTCAGTCAAGTACATCGCCGAAACCGGAGCTTTCAATATTTTTCCTGCCCCACTCTGATCGGCAATGAAAATTCCCGTCGCATCACGACCACGACGCTCATTATACCTCAACAACTCAGTGAACATATTGCCGAGAGCCTCCAACTCTTCCCAAGTCCGACGCTTTTTACCCAAAATGATTCCACATTGACCACACATATCAAGCAACTTTCGATTCAGGTTTGTGTTTATAGCTGGCGCAACCAGGCATATTTTCCAGTAAGAAATGACGCATGGTTTTATATTCATCGCCAATGGCTCCGATTCTCAAGAGGTGAACTCTCAAATCATACTTTGCCGATTCCATGGAGAGGCAACGCTTCTTTGAGGCAGCGAATTTCACTTCTCTTGCACGGTTGACAAGCAGAAGACAATATTGGATATAGGATTTCACCTTTCCGGCATGCAATGTCGATTCAAACCATCTGAACTCAACAGTTCCCCTATACAGCAATGAATGAAAATTTACTCCATGATACCGGCTCGAATGATAGTGCGTATGCCTCATTTCATCAAGGTTATTCTCCCCATACCACAGTTGACAAAGTTCAGTCAGTGATTGCGGACGATGTTTGTTGATATCGGCAATAAAATTCTCCTCTGTCGGCTTTGTGTAGCTATTTAAGCGTGATTGCGAAATTTGGAGCGCATGCAGAATCAGCGGTTCTTGCTTGTAAACAATTTTTGCAAGGTTTCCCAATTGCCGACCATTGAGGCTGGAGGCATCGACATGGACATGAATACCACAGCTCGAATTGACTTTGCCGCCAGCTTTTCTGATTGCTCGAATCACATTTTGCAGAACTGAAATGTCGTCAGGATAGTTCAAAATCGGAGAAACGACCTCCGCATTCCCACGACCAATCGAAGCATCGGAAACTGCATTCCATTTACGACCGTCAGGAGCCGCACAGCTCCACTTATCATAAGAACCGCCCTCATGCTTGACTTCACCGCCAACCACTCTCCAAATGGCTGAAACGGTGTCTTTTCTGCTGATTCCGATAGTTTCAATCTCAACCCCAAACCGCATTCCTGAAAGTTCTGCAATCTTGTCCATCTTTACCTCTTAAAGTATTGATATTACAATAGCTTAAGATAGATGACGGACCGCAAATTTCAAGTCTAAATACAGATAAAATTATTAGTATTTTTAGCTCGTTTATATAATTATCGATAATAATATAAAACAGTTTCAAAATGAATGGTTTAGGGGCGAGAAAAGACAGAATCGGAATGAGTTCTAAGAATGGACTGATATTCACAAAAATCAGCTAATTTAATCCATCATTCCCAATATGGACAAAATCCAAGGAATACCATGGCGAAAACATTTGGAATGTGTCGCCTACGTGGGAAAATCCGAATATGGATAGCCATCGCCTTGAGTCAGTCAAAAAATATTTTCAAAAAAACTGATTTTCAGGAAACATAAAATTCGGAAATTAAGAATCAAGATATCGTACCAATCAAATCAACGCAACACCATGACACTGCAATCTATCTAAAAATTAAATATGCGTATAATTCAGTATAATATCTTCATAAATTTCGTCTTTTGCCTTACATTATGCTTTCTCTTTGCCATTTAGTTTTATAATTTCTTTTGTATTCTTCAAAGAATTCGACCATATTAAATCTCGACACTTTTTTGAAAATTCAGGTGAAGAACTAGTTACAAAGGTATTAGCAATAGTCATGTTGCAAGGGTACATTTGTCTCCAATATCTTATTTTTCTCATATTCGGCTCAGCAATATAAGGGGGAGGAATGTCTTTAATAAATTTATTTTGAGCATCACACTTTATACACCAAGGAAAATGTCCTTCTAATTTTTTCATTATATCTGCAATTACTTGCTCAGCTTCTTTGAAATCAGCATCAAACATTGTTCTTAGCGTCATATGCACATTTTGGATTATATCAAAAGCCTCGGCAAGAATATTGGAGATATCTATTTTGTTTTCCGTCCCAAATGCGGATTTTAGAAGTTTTTGTTGCTTTCTATTGCGGCGCTCAATAACGACAATAGAAGGATCAACTCTAAAGTATATTGCGACACTCTGTGTCGATGTAGGACAGTACAAATTAGAGCTAGTAGTTGCTTCTAGAGGTAGTGTTCCAGCATGTTGCAAATAATCTCTGATGGCATTGCATCGTACAAATTGAGTAGAAGAACGAGACTCTCCCAATAAATTATCCGCATACTTTTTCCCCTTGTCGTATCCCCAATGCTGGCAGAATGATTTAGGAATGGTATCACAATAAAGTTGAAAAATCGTACAAAAATTAATAACTTTTTGGTTTATCAATAATGTTTTGTCGAAAATATCTGAGCCGGATGATGTAGTATAGCGGCACCGATCAGCAAAAGAGAAAACCGCTTCATTAAACTCTCTTAGGCTATTGGTGAGCATAACAAAAATTTCCTCAAAATGATATATGAGTATTATTTTTTGATTAGCCGACTTTAGTTGACTTAACTCCTCTTCTGATGTTGTTGCAACTATTTGCTTTGGATCAACCTTTTGCAGCGATTTATTTTCGTTGCCAGATATAAAATAATAAATAAAGTTGTTTTTCATCATCCCGCCTGCACTATTGAGATTACTGTTGCTTTTATTCTCTGATTATGGAATATTTATATGTGCCGCATTCATACCAAGATAATAATCGCAGCAACATTACTTGCTATCCTATACTTTATAAAAACAACATAACACCTAAAGAGCACGATGTCAATTGGAGTCTAAAGCCCCTGAGGAATTGGTCAGTCCTTTGTATGTTTTACTTTGAGTCGGTCAAAAAATATTTTCAAAGAAATCGTTTTTCGGGAAATATGAAAATTAGAAACCGAACTCAAACGTTCATTGTTTTGATTGAACTTGAAATTTGTTCTGTGTGTGATATATTATTGCGGGAACGGAGAATATGAATATGATCAAGAGAAAAATTCAAGGGGTGCTGGCTGATTTAGCAACAAAATTTCCGGTAATTACGATTACCGGGCCGAGGCAGGCTGGTAAAACAACCCTTGCTCAATTACAGTTTCCAGACTATAAGTATGTCAACCTTGAAGACCCGGATGTCCGCTTGCTTGCGGAAAGAGACTCCAAGGAGTTTCTGGAGCAATATTCCGCTCCGGTAATCATTGATGAAGTTCAGCGGGTTCCCAAACTTCTCAGTTATATTCAGGTGATTGTCGATCAGGACAAGAAGAAAAAAGGTCAATTTATTCTGACCGGCAGTCAGCAGCCGAATCTTCGAGCTGAGGTTTCGCAATCCTTGGCGGGACGGACGGCGATTCTGCAACTACTTCCGCTTTCCATCCAAGAGTTGACCGAGGCGGGTATCCGAATGGATCGGGATGAATACCTCTTTAAGGGATTCATGCCGGAACTCTACGATTCCAATATTGAACCGGAATTACTGTACCGCAACTACTACATGACTTATATAGAACGAGATGCCAGGCAGTTAATCAACCTCCGCAACAGCTTGAATTTTGAGTTGTTCATCAAGTTGCTGGCAGGTAGAGTCGGACAATTGATCAATCTGAGCAGTTTGTCCAATGACGTGGGCGTTTCCGTTTCGACGCTCTCCGAATGGCTCTCTGTATTGGAGGCAAGCCATATTGTGTTCCGGTTGCCGTGTTATTTCCAGAATTTCGGCAAGCGGTTGGTGAAAACTCCGAAACTTTATTTTACCGAAGTCGGTCTGGCTACCTACCTGCTTGGAATTAAGGATGTATCACAGGTGGCACGAGATCCGCTTCTCGGTGGATTATTCGAGAACATGGTGGTGGTCGAAGCCCTGAAAGCCCGATATAATGCGGGTAAAGAAGGAGAACTCTATTTTTATCGGGACAGCAAAGGTATGGAAATTGATCTGCTGCTCAATGAAAATCGGGAACTCCTGCCGATGGAAATCAAAGCAGCCCGGAGCTACAATCCTGATTTTACCGAAGCGATTACTTCGTTCCGTTCATTGGTTCCGAATACCAAACCCGGTGCGGTCATTTATTCCGGGGATTTGACTCCGACAATCAAGGAAACCCGATTCGTCAATTTTACCAATACCGGAAACGTTATTGCAGGCTAACACGAAAAACTGTTATGGAATGGCACGGGAGCGAAGAGGATTCGATGGTTCCCGTGATCATTCATATGGCATTTCGAGCATAAAGTCATCAAAGTCCTCTTCTGAAGTATTTGCATCGGGAATGTTCTGATGCTCGGAATAAGGGGTATAGGAAATTCCACAGACCTTAAAAACGGTTTCCATATCTTCTTTGGAAAGGTTCTCGCTTATGATATAAGCAACCTTTTGAATACTTCTCCTCGGCAAATCTTTCAGCTTCAGGAGGCACATGCACATTTTGAAAATATTCGGCAATCCGTGCCGAGTCATCTTTTGATCTGACAATTTGAATTTTTTGAATTCCTCGGCAAGTGTCTTCTTTTTCAAATGAGCGGTATAAATTTCTGTAACAATTTGCGAACTGTGCCCCAAGGCATTTTGAACGACGGACAAGGGGATTCCTCTCTCTGCACAAATGGTTGCAAAGGTATGGCGGCAAGAGTGAACATCCTTGATGGATTGGTTCCTGCCGTGTGCCGTTTGCCGTGTGGTTTGTATTCCCAACGATTTGAGATACTTTTTGACTCGGTATGATATTCCGCTCTGATTGTCAGTGTACATTTCCATTTGCTGTGGCAAAACGTATTCATCTGATTGCCGAGCGGCATATAAGGATTGCATGTAGTCGTAGTCAAGCACGGGGACTACTACTGTCTTGTCGGTTTTCTCCATTTTCTTGGTGATAAATCCATTCTTGAAATCGATGTTTTCCCATTTGAGGGAAACAACATCGCCTAACCGCAGACCAGTATACAATGCAATTCGCATGATGGGAACAACAAAATCATTTGAACCTGACAATATGGCTTGTATCTCTTCCGAGTCGAATATTTCTCTGTTTTCCTTATCCAACTGCATTCTTGAGAAATCAAAGGGATTCTTAGTCAAGCCTCCGTCTTCCTGCAATTTGGAGAAAACCAGCTTGCAAGTCATATGGATTTTATTTTGTGTCATGGAAGACAAATGTTTTACACGGCTGGAATAGGTAATCGTTTTTCCGCCCCGGTTATACGATACGGTATGCAGATATCGCCCATTAGTGCGAACATATTCCATATATGCCTCGGCATGCTTTTTCCTGACTTGCTGCAAGGTGGTAATCTGGTAGGTATCGGACATATAAGCAACGAAATCATGGAAGAAATGCCTATGCTGAGCAAGTACTTTGGGCGTTGAATTCGACAAGGGAGGCTTCTCCAAAGCCATATCGATTGCCCGGGATAAAGGAATAATGCTGCCGCCTTGAACTTCCACAAGCCGCTTTTCAAGGTACCTGACTTGATCAACCTGTACCCTTTCCTCGACATGTTCCTTCTTTATTCTCTGCTCATAGGCTTCTGCCTGTCGCCTGGTTCGACAATTGGTGCAGGTTCCCCGCAGCATCTTCCCACGTATCATGAAGCGGTAATAATAGGTTCCATTCTTGTATTCAATTCCCATGATACCAGCCCTTTCCTTGATCTGACAAATAAGATACCATGAAAAGACTCAAACTCAAAACCATTTTGCGAAAATTTTGCGAAAATGTATATTTACAGGAAAACCAAGCTCAAAAAATGCCGTTTTGCGTCTGCCTCCGGAGTAGAAGGTCGTGAGTTCGAATCTCGCCGGGTGTACCATTTTTTTTGTCTTCATTTCCCGTCAATGAGAGCCGGCCGGCCGATTTTCTCCGGGCGGTGAAAGCGGGAGCGGCGCTTTCGGGCGGCGGATCGACCGGGCGGCGGGAGTCAGCGCGGGAACACGTCGGCGGCGGAGAGCTGCTTGACCGGGCCGAAACGTTCAAGCGCTTTCCGGTCGATCGTGTCGGCATCGCCTACCACCAGAAGAGCGCGGGGCTTGTCCTCGATCTCCTGACGGTAAAACTCCAGCAGGTCGAACACCGACGCATCCTGCAGCTGCCGGTAGGTCTCTTCGCGGTAGTTCAGCGGCAGCCCCAGCTTCCGGTAGTTGTCCGCCAGCGAAAACAACCGCTCGTCGAGCCAGCGTTCCGCGGCCTGGGATTTTAGCAGCGTGTCGCGGCTGTTCCCGATCGCCGCCAGATCGACGGGAAATCCCATCGACTCGACCGCCTTCATCGCGTCAGGGAGCTTGTCCGCCTGAGTGGAAAGGTAGGTCACGAAATAGTGGTTCCCCGCCGGATCATCCGGCGTTCCGTAATAGGAGTAACAGCCGTAAGCCAGCGAGTTCGATTCGCGCAGCTTCCGGAACGTGACCGACGCCATGCCGCTGCCGTAATAGCTGTTGAACAGAAAACGCGTTCCGACATCGTCCGGATTGTATCGCCTGCCGCTGGTCAGGTAGAGCAAATGGAGCTGGCTGACGTTCGGAATATGCACGAGGTAAACGGCCGGAGTTTCGATTTTCTTCTCCTCCGGCACAAACAGCTGGACGACGAGGCGGCGGCCAAGCGGGCAGAACTGGAGCGGAAATACCCCACCAACGGCTCAACCCAGGTTCCGGCAGCGGCAGCGGCAGCAGCTCGCCGACAGTCCGTTTCAACTCCGGCAGCTCGGGGCCGTAGTATTGAATCCGGACCGGATAGCTCTTCAGCTCCCGGAGCAGGGAGGCGACTTCCGCAGGCCTGACTTTGTTCAGCTCTTCGGAGGAAAGGTTCGATTTCTCCAGATACTCTCTGCCGTAGCGGACATAGGGCAGGAGTCCGTCGGCAAGGACGGCATTCGGATTCTCCTTTTGACTCTTGCGGGCCAGCAGAATCCGGCTGACCATGCGTTGAAGCGCCTCATCGTTGACGGCGGGACGGGTCAGCAGCTCTTCCGCGATTCCGGCAATGGCGGGCAGGTTCCGGGCAAGCCCGTTGATCGTGACGACCGTCTCTTCCGGTCCGGAGGAGACCGAGACCGAGCCGGCCAGTCTGTAAAGCTCGAGTTTCAGCGCTTCGGCGGAACGGGTTTCCGTGCCGGCGACCGCGCTGTAACCGCCGGCCAGCTGCCAGAGGCGGTTGTGGCGGCTGCCGACCGGAAAGACGTACCGCAGTTGAAAATAGTCGTTCCGGGTGTTGGGAATCCATTCGAAATCGGCGCGGCGCCGGACCCGGACCAGCTCCCCCTCGAACGGCAGTCCGGCTTCGACGCACAGCTCGTCACGGCGGATTCCATGCTCGAGATCGGGAAATTCCGGACGGATTTCCGCAACCTTCATCCGGCTGATTTCGCGGAAGAACTCCGAATGCCCTTTCGCGGTTTTGAGCGGCGTCAGCGGCGGCTTCGGCAGCTTTTCGCTGGGAGAAAGCGGGCCGTTCTTCCGGTAGAGCACGATCCGGTCGCCGGTCAGATGCTTCCGGGCGAACTCCATGATCTCCGCTTTGGTGATCGATTTCCGGCGGGCGGGTTCATTTGCCGCATCCGGCCAGTCGATCCGGTCCAGATAGCTGTCGAGCAGCCGGTCGGCGCGGAATTCGTTATCCCTCAGCGAACGGGCCAGATCGAATTCGGCATGGTCGCCGAT
>ERZ779894.2863-NODE-2863-length-14426-cov-4.181685_pt1 | contig 14426 bp, 10 predicted proteins | sample MGYA00511587_ERZ779894 | MGnify/ENA primary metagenome ERZ779894 (study PRJEB29588, sample SAMEA2160490) | human gut metagenome | biome: human gut; feature: human-associated habitat; material: faeces | place: Denmark | collected 2008/2010 ... | reverse complement strand
CAAGTCCATGCGCAGGTCTCCCTGGGAGATAGCATTGGAAACAGTGGCTACGCAGCTGCCGCCTTTTTTCTCTAAAAGATCGTAGGCCCCTTTTATAATAGAAATCGTTCCGAAAAAGTTTAAAGAAAGGATCAGGCGCAGATCGTGACAGGAACCAGGAACGCCGGCGCATAAGATCAGACCGTCTAAACCTTCTGGATGCAGCTCGTGTAATTCATCAATTACTTTCTGCCGTCCTTCTGGAATAGAAAGGTCGGCCTGGATATCTCCTGTTTTCCAGTCGATATTGATAGTCTCATGTCCCTGTTTTTCTAATTGACTGATCACACGCAGGCCGATCCCGCCGGAACCGCCGGTAATTGCATAGACTCCCATAAGTGATCCTCCGGTTTACAAATAATTTTCTTTCTATTATAATCGAAATTGATACCAATGTAATACCCAGAATAGTGAAAAAAAAGGATACCAGATGAAATGCTGCATTATGAGTTAGAGAAGAAAAAGGGTAGTTCTCTCTATGAAGAACTGTATCAGAAACTGAAAGAAGACATTTTAAGAGGGCGGATCCTGCCGGGGACCAAGCTGCCTTCCAAAAGGGAGCTGGCCAGGGATAATGGCATCAGCGTAAAGACAGTTTTAAGCGCCTACGAACAGCTGGTGGTAGAAGGCTATCTTTATTCCAAAGAGAAAAAAGGCTATTTTGTGGCGGCAGTGGAAGCTATGCCGGAGTATAAACCTGTAGTGGCAGAATATCCCCAGCTTTACAGGGAAGATCAATGGTTTGCGGATTTTACAGCCAACAACACAGTGTATGATAAATTTCCATTTTCCATGTGGAGAAAGGTCATGAGGGAGGTGCTGTCAGAGTATGACAAAGAACTGGTAAAAAGAGGTCATTTTCTGGGAGTTCGCCAGCTGCGGGAGACCATTGCGGATTACTTATACCGCACCCGTGGAATGACCATTTCTCCTGAATGCATTGTGATCGGAGCCAGTATTGAATACCTGTATAGCCGTCTGATCAAGCTTCTGCCTGCAGACGTAGTCTATGCTGTGGAAAACCCGGGATATAAGAAAATCCCTGTGATCTATGAAGAATATGGGCTGAAGTGGAAGAGTATAGCCATGGACGATGGGGGAATCCATATGAAAAGCCTGCAAGACAGCGGGGCAGACATTATCCATGTATCCCCGGAGCACCATTATCCATTGGGAACAGTTATGTCTGCATCCAGGCGTCAGGAGCTTTTAAGCTGGGCTTCAGAAAAAGAAGAACGCTATATCATAGAGGATGATTATGACTGTGAATTCCGCTATCGTTCCCGGTCTATTCCCGCACTTGGGAGCATGGACTCCCACGAAAGCGTGATCTATATGAACACCTTCAGCAAGACCCTGACACCGGCGATCCGTATCAGCTATATGGTCCTTCCGGAGAAGCTGATGCGCCGCTACATTGATACCGCCAATTTTTACTGCAATACAGCCTCTACCTGTGAGCAGTATGCTCTGGCAAGATTTATTGAAAATGGCTATTTTGAGCGCCATTTAAGCCGTCTTAAGAAGTTTTATCATGCAGAAGGAGAACGTTTAAAGCGTATCTTAAAACAATCGGTGCTACTGCCGGCAGTCAGCGTGGACGGAGGAGAAAGCGGCACCCACCTGCTGGTGAAAGTAGATACTTCCATGACAGATACGGAGATTGAAGAGGCAGCGGAAAATATGGGTATCCATATTTCCTGTCTGTCCCGGTTCTGCAGTGAGAAGAACCCGGAATATGATCATATTTTAGTGTTAAATTATTCTGATATGGATGAAAGCCGCCTGACGGAAGCGGTGAGAAGACTGGGTAATATTTTTATCCAGTGGTAAAATCTGATATCCTTTAATAGTTTTATTTTGGATATTTTAAAGATATCAGATCAGTGTTACCATGAGCCTACCGACACACAGGGAGGAATAAAGTGTTCCAAAATAAAAACTCCCTGTAGGAAAATGAGTGAAAAAAATAAGAAAGAAACGAGGTACGGACACATGGGAACAACTTATTATTTTCTGCCTACAAGAAACTTATTTGGAGAAGATTCCGTAAAGGAAACAGGTTCCTTAATGCAGAGCCTGGGAGGAAAGAAAACTCTCATTGTAACAGACGCATTTCTGGCAAAACAGGGAATGGCCCGGATGGTTCAGGATATCTTAAAGGACTCTGGTGTTGAAAGCGTTGTATTTGGCGGGGTAGAGCCAAACCCGAAGGATGTAAACGTAGAAGCCGGTCTTAAGGTATTCAAGGAAAATGGATGCGACTCTATTATCTCTCTTGGCGGTGGTTCTTCCCACGACTGTGCAAAGGGTATCGGCATTGTAGCTTCCAATGGAGGAAACATCCGGGATTATGAGGGTGTGGACAAGTCACAAAAGCCTATGTGCCCTATGGTTGCCATCAACACCACAGCAGGAACTGCTTCTGAGATCACCCGCTTCTGTATCATTACAGATACCAGCCGTCATGTAAAAATGGCGATCGTAGACTGGAGAGTGACACCACAGATCGCCATCAATGATCCCAAGCTGATGGTAGGCATGCCACCGTCACTGACAGCAGCTACCGGAATGGATGCTTTGACCCATGCTATTGAAGCTTATGTTTCTACCAATGCAAATCCACTGACAGATGCAGCTGCTACCATGGCTATTACCATGATCACACGGTATCTGCCAAAGGCAGTCGCAAATGGAGAATACATGAAGGCAAGAGACAAAATGGCATACGGACAGTACCTGGCCGGTATCGCTTTTAACAATGCTTCCTTAGGTTATGTTCATGCGATGGCTCATCAGTTAGGTGGTTTCTACAACCTGCCTCATGGTGTGTGCAACGCTATCCTCCTTCCTCATGTAGAAGAGTTTAACCTGATCGGAAATGCAAACCGCTTCAGAGACATTGCAAAGGCAATGGGTGAAAACATTGACGGACTTTCCACTATGGAAGCAGCCAGAAAAGCCATTGCAGCCATCCGCCAGCTCAGCGAGCAGGTAGGTATCCCACAGAACCTGAGAAGTCTTGGAGTAAAAGAAGAAGACTATGAGATCATGGCTGAAAATGCAATGAAGGACGTATGCCAGCTGACCAACCCGAGAAAGGCTACCAAAGAACAGGTAATCGGAATTTTCAAGGCTGCTTATTAATAAGATCTGCGGGCTTTATGAAAATGGAAATGGAAATGGTCCAGTGGCAAAAGGCATGAAAGACTGCAAAGAAATTGCATAAGAAAGGCGGAAAATAATATGGAAAAGGCAAAGTTACAGGAACGTTATCAGTTATTTATCGGAGGTCAGTGGAAAGATGCTTCTGCCCATGAAACATTTAAAACAATCTGCCCGGCAGACGGAAGCGTATTAGCAGAGTGTGCCCAGGCAACAAAGGAAGATGTAGATGAGGCAGTAAAAGCAGCATGGGAAGCTTTTAAAACATGGAAGCATACTACAGTTGCAGAAAGAGCCGCCGTTTTAAATAAGATCGCTGCCATCATTGATGAAAATAAGGAACATCTGGCTATGGTAGAGTCCATGGACAACGGCAAGCCCATCCGTGAGACACTGGCAGTAGATATCCCTATGGCAGCTGACCATTTCCGCTACTTTGCAGGCTGCATCCAGGCAGAAGAGGGAAGTGCCAATATTCTTGGCAAAGACACCTTAAGCCTGATCTTAAGAGAACCTATCGGCGTAGTAGGTCAGATCGTTCCATGGAATTTCCCATTTTTAATGGCAGCATGGAAGCTGGCTCCTGTTCTTGCCAGCGGCTGCTGTACTGTATTTAAGACCTCCAGTACGACACCTTTAAGTGTTCTGGAATTTGCAAGACTGGTCCAGGATGTGATCCCGGCAGGCGTATTTAACGTGATCACCGGTTCTGGCTCTAAATCCGGCCAGTATATGTTAGATCATCCGGGATTTAGAAAACTTGCTTTTACCGGTTCCACAGAAGTAGGACGAAATGTAGCTTTGGCAGCAGCTCAGAAACTGATTCCTGCAACACTGGAGCTGGGAGGAAAATCTGCCAATATCTTCTTTGAAGACTGTGACTGGGAAATGGCAATGGACGGACTTCAGATGGGCATCCTCTTTAACCAGGGCCAGGTTTGCTGCGCAGGTTCCAGAGTCTTTGTCCAGGAAAGCATTTATGACCGTTTTGTAGAAGAGGCTGTAAAACGCTTTAATAAAGTAAAAGTAGGTCTTCCATGGAAAGAAGAGACCCAGATGGGAAGCCAGATCGACCGCAGACAGATGGAAAAGATCTTAAAATATGTGGAGATCGGCAAGGAAGAAGGCGCAAAGGTGCTTTGCGGCGGTGTACAGGCGAAAGAAGGAGAACTGGAAAAAGGCTGCTTCCTGCGTCCAACCTTATTAGGAGATGTGACCAACGATATGCGCGTTGCCCAGGAAGAGATTTTCGGACCAGTTGCATGCATCATCAAGTTTAAAACAGAGGAAGAAGTCCTTGCCATGGCAAATGACAGTGCCTACGGCTTAGGCGGTGCTGTTTGGACCAGAGATATCAACAGGGCCCTTCGTGTGGCAAGAGGCGTGGAAACAGGACGTATGTGGGTCAACACCTACAATGCGATCCCGGAAGGCGCTCCATTTGGCGGCTGCAAGGCATCCGGTATCGGAAGAGAGACCCATAAGGTCATCCTGGAACATTATACCCAGATGAAGAACATTATGATTAATATGGCAGAGGCGCCTACTGGATTTTATCCGGCATAGGATGTAAATAAAAAATGATTCCATCCTTTTGACATTTTTTGAGTTGAGAAATATAATAATTCCTGAACGAGTAGCAAACAAGCGTAAATCCAGTTTTGCTGCTCGTTTTTTTATGCAAAAAGAGTCAGGTGGAAAGTTTAAGATAAAAGCAAAACGAACATACATTCGATAAAACTATAGACGGATAGATAAAAATGAGGTATAATGAGTCCAAAAGAGTCTGTGTAAGCGAAAAACTTAAATGTAAAAGTTGATGGGAAAGGAAGTGGTAATATGATTTATACATGTACATATCCGTCCCCACTGGGAAATATTTTACTGGCGGCAGATGAGGTTGGACTGACTGGTTTATGGTTTGAAAGACAAAAATACTTTGCAAATACACTTCCAAAAGAAACCATTTCACAGGAGACACCCGTTCTGATCCAGGCGAAAAAATGGCTGGATGTATATTTTTCAGGGAAAGAGCCGGATTTTACTCCTGCACTTCATCCTGCAGGTTCCCCGTTTCGCCAGGCTGTATGGCAGATCTTACTGCAGATCCCTTATGGACAGACTATGACATATGGAGAGATTGCAAAAAAGATGGCACAGATGCAGGATGCGCCTCATATGTCTGCACAGGCTGTAGGCGGAGCAGTAGGACATAACGAAGTTTCCATTATCATCCCCTGTCATCGTGTTGTAGGAACCAATGGAAGTCTTACCGGATATGCCGGGGGAATTGAAAAGAAGATCGCGCTGTTAGAACTGGAACATACAGATATGAGCGGGTTCTTTATTCCAAAGAAGGGGACTGCCCTTTAAATGGATCTTGAGATCACAGAAAATGATAAAAGAAAAAGGCACAAAAAGGATGAAAATAAAACAGCAAAGGCAGATCAATGCATTTTTAGTCAACCTGTTTGGGAACAGCAGAGGAGATATGCTGTTTCGTCAACAGGAGGAACTGCTTGATACACTGATCAGAAATACAGAAAATAAGACAAAGGATCAGATGAAAACGCTGACTCAGACAATTTTGCCCCGTATAGCCCTGTACAAGGTACTGAACCAAAGTGGTCTGTCACAGGAGGATGTCTACAGGCATATGCGAAACTATATGCTGGATATCGTTGGAACAGAAAAGCATTTGTCCATGGTAAAAATGGAACGGGTGCCGGGATTTTATTTTCTTTACAGCAATATTTTCCTTCGTGTTGTGCGAAGAACGAATCTGTGGGACAGTGAGCAGGCCCATGGAAAGGATTATTTTGATGTGACAATGAAAAAATGCCTGTGGCATACAGCCTGTTTAGAAAATGGCTGTGAAAAGCTTTGTCCCCTGTTTTGTGATGTTGATAATGTAACATATGGTGGTCTGAAAAAACTGGACTTTTCCCGTACTAAAACATTAGGTTACGGGGGAGACTGCTGTGATTTTCATTTTTTCAGGAAAAGATCCTGATCGGGACTGAAAAATGAGCATATAAAAGGCGTGTGGATCCTGGTATGGACTCATACGCCTTTTGTTGCTATTCATCTTGTTTCCGTATTTATGAAAACAAGTTCTCAAGATCTTGGTAAAACTGTGGATAAGAAATATTCACACATTCTGCCCCATTGATCTGTATAATGCCCTCTGCGCAGAGAGCTGTCACTGCAAAGGTCATGGCAATGCGGTGGTCTAAGTGGCTTTCGATCACAGCACCGTGAAGAGGTCTGCCGCCGCGGATGATCATGCCGTCCTCTGTTTCTGTTACGTCAGCTCCCATAGCACTTAAATTTTCCACCATAACAGCAATTCGGTTGGACTCTTTTACCTTTAATTCTGCTGCATCCCGGATCACGGTCGTTCCCTCTGCAAAGCAGGCCATAGCAGCGATCATAGGCAGTTCGTCAATAAGAGTCGGGATAATGCTGCCGCCGATCTCTGTTCCATGAAGGGAAGAAGCGCGGACTAAAAGATCAGCAACCGGTTCCCCTTCGTCTTCTTTTACATTTAATAAAGTAAGGTCTGCACCCATAGCCCTGCATACATGAAGGATGCCGTCCCTGGTAGGATTGATGCCTACATTTTTGATCTGGATCTCAGAGCCGGGTACCATAAGTCCTGCTGCAATAAAGTAGGCAGCAGAAGAAATGTCTCCTGGTACATTTACCTTTACACTGTGCAGTTCACTGGCCGGTTCAATAGTAGCAGTGGTATCTTTTGTGGTCACATGGGCGCCGAACAGATTTAACATGATTTCAGAGTGATTTCTGGATACATAGGGCTCTGTAACAGAGGTAGGTCCCTCTGCGTAAAGTCCTGCTAATAAAATAGAAGATTTAACCTGGGCAGAGGCTACTTTGGAGGTGTAGTGGATGCCGTGAAGGGCTTTTCCGTGGATCGCCAGAGGCGCGCAGCCATTTCCATTTACACTGACAATATCTGCGCCCATAAGGGACAGTGGTTCCATAATACGCTTCATGGGACGTTTCTGGATGGAAGCGTCACCTGTTAAAGTTACGTCAAAGTTCTGTGCAGATAAAATACCGGAGATCAGGCGGGTAGTAGTGCCGCTGTTTCCGCAGTCCAGTATGGTCTCCGGCTTTTTAAGACCGTGAAGGCCATTTCCATGTACCAGGACGATATCCCCTCTATTTTCAATGGCAACGCCCATACGTTCAAAACAGGAGATGGTAGACAGACAGTCAGCTCCCTGTAAAAATCCTGTGATCTCGGTGGTTCCCTTTGCAAGAGAGCCGAACATCACGGCACGGTGGGAAATAGATTTATCTCCCGGAACCGTGATTTCTCCCTTTAATGGGCCTGATTTTTTAAATTCCATATGTTTCCTCCCAGACAGGTAGACGTTACAGTCTTACCATTTCGTATTTATAATATTCCAGCCGTTTCCAGGCTGCGGTCATAGATGTTTCATCATAAAATTCGATCTTTAAGGCACCTTCGCCCCGTTCTCTGTTGTTATTGATACCAATATTTTTAATACTGATGCCTTTGGCTGCCAGAATAACTGCGATGGTGGAGATCGCACCTACCTCATCGGCCACATCTACAGAAAAGGCATAAGACGGTTCCACAGAACCCTTGGCCCGGTCGGTAATGGTATTTCGGTAGTCTCTGGATTTTTCAAACAGTTTATAAATCGCGTCTCCCTGATGTCCTTTTATTTCAGAAAGGATGTCCTGAAGGGAACCGATATAACGTTCTAACATATCTGCAATAGGTTCCACATTGGTCATACAGATCTGCTCCCACATTTCAGGAGAGGAAGACGCAATACGGGTAATATCCTTAAAACCGCCTGCAGCTACCCGTTTCATGGTTCCGGCAGGTGAGTCGGCATCTTTTACCAGATTTACAAGGCTGGAAGCAACCAGGTGGGGCAGATGACTGATGGCAGCCACCACTTTATCATGTTCCCTGTAGTCAAGTACCAGTGGGATAGCACCTACGGTCTGGGCCACTGCGATAATACGGTTGGCATTTTCGGCATATTTTGGTGGAATATTACCGGTTTCGCTGCCGCTCTGGTCAAGGCCTTCCGGCGGTGTAACAATATAATAAGCATTTTCAAGGAGATGATCCGTTGCGTTTTCGTATCCTGTTTTTTCAGAACCGGCCATAGGATGACCGCCTACAAAGCAGTCTGTAAGGCCCTGGCGCAGGATCTCTTCGTGGATGTCCGTTTTGGTGCTTCCTACATCCGTGATCAAAGCTCCCGGTTTTAAATAGGAGCGGATCTTAGACAGATACTGTGCATTGTATTCCACCGGTGTACATAAAAAGATCAGGTCACATTCTTTTAACTGTTCGTCAATGCCGTCTAAAATAACATCTACAATGCCGTCTTTTTTTGCCTGCTCCAGCTTGGAACGGGTGCGCATATAGGCCATGATGCGGATATCCGGACGGGCTCTTTTAATGCCCTTTGCTAAGGAACCGCCGATAAGGCCAAGGCCGATAAAGGCAATGGTTGTATCATTCATGGTAAATTTTTCCATTTTAAAATCGCTCCTTACATATAGAATGTTCTATCGGAGATACAGAATCACCTGAAAACCTTCACAAAGATAGATGTCCTCTCGGAGTCTTTCCTGCACCTGCTTTTGTGGCCGATTTTCCGCCAGTCGCACCCGAATTTCATCAACGTACGCACCGCGTACGCCTCAGAAATTTGGGCACAACTGACAAAAAATCTTCTCACAAAATCAAGCACAGAAAGATTCCGAGAGAACATAAAGGTTTTCAGGTGTTTGGGCTGTGAATGATAGGTGACTATCTGGTTATCTGGCTTCAAAAGTTCTGCCAGCCAGATCCACATATGGCTTTAAGTCAGCCATTAATTTGTCAAATGCATCAAAGGTAAGAGACTGAGGACCGTCAGAAAGGGCTTTTGCCGGATCTGGATGAACCTCGATCATCAGTCCGTCGGCACCTACTGCAACTGCAGCCTTTGCAAGAGGTTCTACATAGGCTCTTACGCCGGTTGCATGGCTTGGATCTACGATCACTGGAAGATGACTCTTCTGGCGGATCACAGGAATCGCACTGATATCCAGGGTGTTTCTGGTAGAAGTTTCGTAGGTGCGGATACCACGCTCACATAAAACGATGTTTGGGTTTCCTTCTGAAATAATGTATTCAGCTGCATTCAGCCACTCATCTATGGTAGCACATAAGCCGCGTTTTAACAATACAGGCATTCCTGATTTTCCGGCTTCTTTTAACAGCTCGAAGTTCTGCATATTTCTTGCGCCGATCTGGAGCATGTCTACATATTTAACAGCAGCTTCAATGGCATGGGCGCTGGTAACTTCACAGATCACGTTCAGTCCGGTTGCTTCTCTGGCTTCTTTCATATATTTTAAGCCTTCTTCTTCCAGTCCCTGGAAAGAGTATGGGGAAGTACGGGGCTTGTAAGCACCGCCGCGAAGGAAGGTAGCCCCAGCTTTCTTTACAGCGAAAGCAGTGGAAAGCAGCTGTTCCTTTGACTCAATAGCGCAGGGACCTGCCATAACAGTCATGGTTCCTGGTCCGATGTGGGTGTTGCCTACAGGAATAATGGAGTCATCCGGGTGGAATTTTTTGTTGACCAGTTTGTAAGACTCTGTGACAGCAACGACCTTGTCAACACCTTCGCTCATTTCAATATTGCTTCCGGCAAGTCTGCTCTTATCACCTACAACACCAACGATCGTGACCTGGGAACCTTCAGAAAGATGGGCCTGAAGTCCTTTTGACTCAATGAGGGAAGTTACTTTTTCAACAGCTTCTTTGGAAGCCTGTGGTTTCATAATAATGATCATAGTCTGTTATACTCCTTATCCGCATAATGGTTTCTTGTATATCGGCTCTGTATGTTAGATGCCCCTTTTTACCAGATATCGGATTGCGGTGAGCATGATGTGCTTTTTCAATCCAGGTATCTCTTAACTTGCAGACAGTTTAATACATAAAAGCGTAAAAGTCAACACTTTAATGCTTTAAACTTTTACGCTTTTATGTAACTCATGCTATAAATAGCGGCCGGTCTGGCTGTTTGGATCTTTTGCAAGCTGTTCCGGTGTCTCGCAGGCAACGATACGGCCGCCGTCTGCTCCGCCTCCAGGTCCCATATCAATAATATAGTCAGCATTGCGGATCACATCCAGGTCATGTTCAATGACCACAACAGTTGCTCCATTTTCGATCAGGGTCTGAAATACCTTAAGGAGAGTCTGCACATCCAGAGGATGCAGCCCAATGGTAGGTTCATCAAAGATAAACAGGGAGTCATTTTGCAGTTTGCCCATTTCGCTGGCCAATTTCAGTCTCTGGGCCTCACCGCCGGAAAGACTGGGTGTTTCTTCTCCTAAAGTCAGGTATCCAAGTCCAAGCTCTTTTAACACAGTGAGCCGCTGTTTTACCAGTTTGAGGTCATCGCAGGCTTCAAGGGCTGTATGGATGTCCATGTCCATAAGTTCCGGGAGAGAAACACTTTGCCCTTTTTTATTCGTGTATTTAATAAGAGATGCCTCTTTGGAATATCTGGAACCTCTGCACTCCGGGCATGGAATGTCCACATCGGGCAGAAACTGTACGTCCAGGCTGACCTGGCCGGTGCCGTCACATACGGGGCAGCGAAGCTTTCCTGTATTATAGGAAAAATCACCAGCTTTATATCCCATGTTTTTGGCATCTGCCGTTTTTGCAAATACTTTTCGCAGTTCATCGTGGACATTGGCATAAGTAGCAGCAGTGGAGCGGACATTGATGCCAATAGGAGTTGCATCGATCAGTTTTACCTGGGAAATACCTGCCGGGTCCACAGAAAGGACATGGGAAGGCAGAGGCGTTTTTGCAATAGCTGCCTCTATGCCGGGAACAAGGCTTTCCAGAATAAGAGTGGTCTTTCCAGAACCGGAAACACCGGTTACAACGGTAAGACGGCCTTTGGGGATCTTTACCTTAAGTGGTTTTACTGTATGGATGGCACCGGTAGAAAGGGAGATGGCCCCATGTTCAAACAAGTCATTTTCCTGGATCACCGGACGCAGGCGTTTGGCGTATTCCGGCTTTAGAAAAGCACCGATGCGGGATACTTTATTTTCCACAATATCAGAAATAGTCCCTTCTGCGATCACCTGTCCCCCTTTTGCGCCTGCTTCCGGCCCCATTTCAATGAGCCAGTCTGCATGGGATAAGATCTGTGTGTCATGGTCTACTAAAATAACGGAATTTCCGTCAGCGATCAGATCATCCATAACCCCTGTCAGTCCAACGATATTTACCGGGTGGAGTCCAATGGACGGCTCGTCCAGTACATAGAGGACACCTGTGGTTCGGTTTCTCACGGCTCTGGCTAACTGCATTCTCTGGCGCTCCCCTGTAGAAAGAGTAGAAGCAGCCCGGTCTAAGGAGAGATAGCCAAGTCCCAGCTCCATAAGCCGTTTTGCAGCTGTCTGGAAGGAGTCGCAGATGCTTTCTGCCATTGGCACCATTTCCGCTGGGAGAGAACTGGGAACATTGTCCACCCATGTGATCAGCTGGGATAAGGTCATTTCACAGGCTTTATCAAGAGTGATCCCCTGTAATTTCGGCGCTCTGGCCCGTTCATTTAAACGGGAACCATGGCAGTCCGGGCATGCATCTTCTTTTAAAAACTTCTCCACCCGCTTCATACCTTTTTCATCTTTTACTTTGGAAAGAGCATTTTCTACGGTGTAGACAGCGTTAAAGTAGGTAAAATCCAGTTCTCCTGCCTGATTGGAGTTTTTGGCGTGATAGAAAATATGTTTTTTCTCAGCAGGTCCATGGAAAACGATGTCTTTTTCCTTTTCTGTTAATTCCTTAAAAGGCACATCGGTGCGCACACCCATTTCCCGGCATACATCGGTCATCAAAGACCACATAAGAGTATTCCAGGGAGCCACAGCCCCTTCGTCAATGGTTAAGGAGTCATCTGGCACCAGGGTATTTAAGTCTACGGTGCGAACCGTTCCCGTTCCATTGCAGGTGCGGCAGGCTCCCTGGCTGTTAAATGCCAGTTCCTCTGCAGAAGGAGCAAAAAAGTGGATGCCGCATTCAGGGCAGACCAGTTCTTTTCCGGCAGCCACTGCCAGTGTGGGAGCCAGATAATGTCCATTTGAACAGCAGTGGGAAGCCAGACGGGAATACATCAGGCGCAGGCTGTTTAAAAGTTCTGTACCGGTTCCAAAGGTGCTTCGGATGCCGGGAACGCCGGGACGCTGATGCAGGGCGAGAGCAGCGGGAACATGTAAGATCTCATCCACACTGGCTTTGGATGCCTGGGTCATGCGCCTTCTTGTATAGGTAGAAAGAGACTCCAGATAGCGTCTGGAGCCCTCTGCATATAGTACGCCTAAAGCCAGAGAGGACTTTCCGGAGCCGGAGACACCGGCAATGGCTACGATCTGGTTTAAGGGTACGTCTACATTGATATTTTTAAGATTATGCACCCGGGCGCCGCGGATCTGTATTTTCTGTATATTGCTTTTAAAGGTTTTATTTTCAGACATAAAATGTGCATACCTTTCTCATTATTCTGCAACTATTTTAACAATCTCCGTAAGGAATTGCAAGAAAAGCAGACCGTCACATGACGGAACCGTAATTCAATTATGACAAAACTGTCATTTTAGAGTCATGATCATTTAATTTTGTATGTATAAAATAAAATACAAATGAAGGAGGAAAAAATTATGGCAGCAGCAATTGGATTTTTAATGATCATCGTGATCGTAGCCCTTCTTTTAAAGGGGAAAATGTCACCTATTGTAGTATTGGCTATCGTCCCAACCATCTCAGCCCTGATCCTGGGGTTTGTTCCTACAGACATTCTGGGATTTATTGCAGATGGCATTAAGACAACTACCAGTAATGGTATTTTGTTTATTTTTTCTGTTATTTATTTTGGGGTTTTGTCTGATACAGGATTGTTTGACGTGATCGTAAACTGGCTTGTAAAAAAGGCTGGAAATAATGTGATCGCAGTTACTGTGGTAACTGCAATGATCGCAACCATTGCCCATTTGGATGGAACCACCGCTGTAACAGTTCTGATTACGATCCCGGCAATGTATCCAGTATACAAGAGAATGAATATTGATGCCCGGATCTTACTGTGTATTACCGGAGCATGTATGGGTGTCATGAATCTGCTTCCATGGGGCGGACCTACAGCAAGGGCGGCAACTGTACTTCAGATGGACGCAACAGAGTTGTGGCATATGCTGATCCCGCTTCAGATTGTTGGTCTGGTCATGAATAGTGTGATCGCCGTTTTGCTTGGAATGTACGCGGTAAAAAAGGGTGCCGGTGCAGGAAAAGGTGTAGAAGTTGAGACAAATGAAAAAGAAAAGGCAGAAACAGAAGCACTGAAAAAATCCAGAGGATATCTGATCTTTAATTTCCTTCTTACGGTTGCTGTGATCGCAGCATTATCAACTGGTGTAGGAAAATCCTATGTGATCTTTATGTTAGGACTTTGTGTTTTACTGGCAGTAAACTACCCGGATCAGAAGATCCAGGATAAACTGGTAAAGAAGCATGCTCCGGCAGCACTGATCATTTCAGCAACCTTGTTTGCGGCAGGCGCTATGGTAGGTATTTTTGATGGAACAGGAATGCTGGAAGCAATGGCAAATGCGATCATGGCGGTCATTCCTGCAGCTATGGGAAAATACATCCACATTATTTTTGGTATCCTTGCCCTTCCTTTTGGCCTTTGTGTGGGAACCGATGCATATTTTTACGGCATCATGCCTCTGGTCATGCAGGTTGGCGAAACATACGGGGTTGCATCCCTGAACACAGCACTTACCATGCTGATCGGAAAGAATCTGGCGCTAATGGTAAGTCCCCTTGTCCCGGCTACTTATCTGGCTATCGGATTGACAGGAACAGAATTAAAGGATCATATGAAATTCAGCATTCCGCCCTATTATGTGGTAAGCCTGATCATGTTAGTACTGGGAGTAATTTTAGGGATCATAAGTTTATAAGAGACAGTAAGACCATAAAAGCATAGTAAGAACACAAAAGACCATAACCGGCTGTGAGAAAAAGCCAGCCGGTTATGGTCTTATTTTTACTTTATAGGAAAGACCGCCTCCGGCGCTCTTTTGAATTAAAAATGCCCGCCGGTAGGCGGGCAACACAAATAGAC
>ERZ779894.2855-NODE-2855-length-14473-cov-2.796088_pt1 | contig 14473 bp, 13 predicted proteins | sample MGYA00511587_ERZ779894 | MGnify/ENA primary metagenome ERZ779894 (study PRJEB29588, sample SAMEA2160490) | human gut metagenome | biome: human gut; feature: human-associated habitat; material: faeces | place: Denmark | collected 2008/2010 ... | reverse complement strand
CGGCAGCCTTGGTTGCAAAGTAACTGCGACTGTCCAGAGGAAAGGCAGTCGCAGGAGCAAAGGCAACAGAGAAATTCAGTTTTCCAAATTCAGCCATGTTATCGCACCTCCATTAGATCGTGACCTTAAAGGTATTCTGCTTATCGTTGGGCTCGGCCATATCGGTCACATACACGTTATACTCGATCCCGGTATAGCCATTCGCACCCTCAACCGTCACCTTGGAAAGCTTAAAGGCGCTGGCGATTTCGGCGTTCATGCCGTTGACATCCTTCACGGAGGCAACATTGCCCAGAGAGGCGGGGTAGGCAAACACGACGCGCAGGGCGTTCACAGGCACAGTCACGTTCCATGTGTTGCCCTTCTTGGGAGCGGCATTGCTCTTGCCGGACAGGGAGCGAACCAGAGCAGAGTTGATCTCGCCATCCTTGCTGTTCAGAGAACCATAGAAGCCATTGCGGTATCCGGTAATGGTCCCCTTCGCAGCCTGCTTGGAACCGGCTTTGATCTGACCAGCGGCGTACTCAGCCTCCAGAGCGGTGTGGGGGACCGTACCAGCAGTGTGGTTGGCCTTGGCAGTAATGCTGTAATTGGTGCTCTCCTCCACGGTGAACTCAGAGAAGGAGCCAGATGCGGCGGCGACGGATCCACCATTGGTATCAGTAACAGCCCAAGATTCCACAGTAACGCCGGTGCTGGAATCATACTCATACTTGCCGGGGTTAAAGGCGGCAGTAAACTTGGGAGTCACCTTGGTTCCGACCTCGTAAGCCTTGACCTCGCTGGACGCGACAGAAACAGCAGGCTGAGTGATCTTGGGCGTCAGGTCCTCAGAGAAGGCGTCGGCGAACAGGTCGGTCATGTTCTTGCCGCTTGCGGGGATAGAAACCTTACCACCAGTGGGGGCGTACTTGCCGAACGCATAGGTGAAGGTCATGTCCTTGGGAAAATAGACGTTCTCAGCGCTGTAATTGCCGTCCATCGCAGCCCAGGCAGAGCCGTTATAGACATACGCAGTGTAAGAAAATTTGTCATCGGTGATGGCGGTCTTAACGACAAAAATGTCGTCCTTCTTGGCGGTCGCCTGAGCGGCGGCCAGAACTCGGTCAATAACAGTCTGATCGGTCTCGTCGCCGGACTTCACACCCTCGTAGTGAGTGGCGCGGGAACCGCTCTCAGGAAGCTGCTCATAGGTGCGCTTACCGTCGCCCCACTTGACAATTCCGGTGTCCAGGTCCATGCAGGGCTCTCCTGCCTGGGGTACGACGTCCTTATTAGCAGTCCAATTGGCCGTGGTGTCACGGCGAACCTGAATAGTAGTTTGCAGAGTTTTGTCAGCCATGTGATTACCTCCTTTAATTATGAAAACGCAACTGGGGTAGAACCAGCTGCGTTTCCTCCGTCAATGGTTGTGATGTCGGTAACAGGACCAGAACCTCCGCCAATGGGGGAGAGGGTGCTTTGGTCCGTAACGATATATGGGACCCAACTGCTTCCGTTATGTACGGATACGATGCGCCCCACACAGTCGTATTGTTTAATCCAGCTATTGGCCTCAGTCAAGGTCAAAAAGCGATCTCGTTCTGCCACCGGCTTCAAGTTTTTCTCGCCGTCAAGATAGAACAGTTCCGCCTGCTCCGGGTCGTTGGTTACGACCAGAGTCTTAGGTGGGATACTGCCTGAACTTACAGCGGCGTCGATTTCGCTTCTGGGTCCATACGCAAGCTGTACGCCCATTTAAGCGCCACCCCCAGACTGACCAAATTCAATGACCTCACTGTCGTCAGCGATGTCTTCAGTGTCAATGGCGTCTCCGATCGAAGTACCGCCAGAAGACAACTGAAGTGTTTTCTCGACCGGGTCGTATTCGATATTGTCCGCCTTCGTCTTGGCCAAAAGTTCTACCTGCTGAGCCAACTTGTCCAACTGATTCAGATCCTCGGGCGGAAGATAGTCGATGATGTCCTTTGAGGGTTGCACCGGCACAAACGCTGAGCCAGTTTTGAATACCACGCCGTCATCAAAGTCAAGTGCGGTCAGCCAGAGTTCGATTTTCCCTGGCTGCACAGTCAGTTCGCTGTCAACCGGGAAATGGTATTGAAGCAGTTCATTGTTATAGGGAACAGGGGAGGGGGAGAGTTCATCGGACCGACCGGTCCCACTCGGCAAAATGTACCTGGCCAACACAGTGCAGTCGGCCATCACGATCTCCCCATACTGCTTCGGGAGTAGAATCGTAATCACATCCGAGGCCGCCTCGCCTTGCAGGATCGTGGCGGAGATCGTGGTCAACAGCGATTTATCCTGCTCCATTTTGATTACATACATTGATACACCTCCTGCGTAGAGTGTTGTCACGCCGGATACCCACATAGACGTGAAATGAGGAGCCGCCCAACTGGCCGACTCCTCTGTATAAGAACTGATGTGCAATCCGTTCCAAATATGTTGTTTTAAATCTGCTTGTAAAATTGATGATGCTCTCCATCAAACTGAAATTTCTTAAAGTGGTAGTCAGTGTAAACCTTGTGTACTTTTGGGTTGTCACTACACTCAACTAAAACACACCGACATGGGATCAAAGCGCTTGATGCTCGTATAATCTCAAATGCGTCATCCAGTATCTCTTTGCTGGAAATATCGGCGCTGCTAATTCTAGTGTCGTCTATCTTTTCGATGTGTTTGCCAAGTTGGCCGATCAATACGAAGTGAACAGTTTCGGCCTCCTTGAATCCACTCGCATTTTTGATGCTTGTTTTTGATGCTGCTGAAGGGATTAAGACCTTGTGTGAAAGAGTAAAATAAGCGTCTATTTTAATATGCCCTGCGTCGAATTCCTGTTCGTCCACAATTAAGTAGATCGCACACCAACCCCGTTGGAGATAGTCGGTAGCCTTTTGTCGCAAGAAAATCTCTATATCCTCATCTAAACAGCATCGGAATGAGTCAAGAGCGCCGGACAAGCGGACTATACCACCAGTCTCTGACGCTCTTGCCATTAAATCACCTAGCGAAAGACAAATGTGGCTAATTTCTCTCTACCCTTTTTCAGAGAAGGAGATTCGACCACTTTTCTACACGGCACAGTCTTGGCCGCAAGCTCCAATTTTAACCGTTCAAATGCAGCTTTGTCTTTGACATAAAACTCTTTCGTAATTGATGAAGTAGCCATACAAACACCTCCTCAAGCATAGTATATGTTTTTTAGCAGAGAAATATATAGAGCTAATCTTGCACCATTATTATAGCCAATTAACTGCATCTTGTCAATTCTCGCTCGTCTTTCGAAGTTAATAAAGAACGGATTCGGCTAGTCGAGGATGTCGAGGTCGTCCAGTGTTCTGTTGTCCATCGCAGACAGCTGCTCCTCATCGTAGTCAGCCAGGCGTGCATACAGAATGAGGCTGACAGAGGGTGTATTATGTAGTATCAGCCCGCTCGCAGACAGTTTGACCCATACCTCAGAATGGTATTGACAGCTGGTTCCGATCTCCATAGCGGCTGAGACAGGCAGTGATTTGTTGAGTTCGGACCCAATCACTTTTAGGCTATGCAGCGCCAGTGCCGACGGGACGATCGTGATCGGAGATGTCACGTTCATCTCCACACTCGTACCTACCGCGAAGCCGCCGGATGGCGCGACATACTTAACATAGCCGAGGGACAGATCCGATGATCCAACTTCAATTCCGTCTTCGAGGCGCAAAGCAAATTGTTGGGAAAACCCAGCCTCGGTGCCAATACCGAGATGGCTGTCTGGTGATACAAAGTACACCAGCGTTGCGACAATGTCTGTATTGCCAACAGAGAATCCTGACCGTTCTGTTACGATCACAACGCCCAGCGCCACCTTATGTACGTCTGAGCCAACGGCCAGCCCATCATAGACGGAAACGTAGTGGAATTCAGACAGGCTTGAAATTAAGACGTCGATGTCGATGTCCCGCCCTGGGAGCCAGAGGGCACTGTCGATCACGCGGGCTGGAACCAGCAAAGGGAGGTTGATAACTTCCACGGTTTCACACCCCTTTTACAGACGATCAGACCGCGTTTTGCACAAACAGCTGGAGCACGCCGTCCTTGATGGTCATAGTAGTGCCTACATCGACCACGCGGGGAGGGTCCACCTCTCCGTACATCAGAAGATTGCCGTTCTCCTTCTGGTCGAACACACCGTAGTGTGTGATGGTGCCCCAGGATCCAGAGCTCTCGCTGAACGTGATCGGGTGCTGGTTCTTCACGATGCCGCCATCAGGCTCCGTCAGATTTGTAATCTCCTCACGGGCATATCCGACGCTGCTGTCAGGCTCTGTGACGTTAGTGCCGTCAGCGCTGGGCGCTGTCGTACTCAGCCCGATAAAATAGGTAGACGGGAGTGCGGGGGATTTCTTGCTCCCGAACACATTCCCGGCCACAAGGTCCAGAAAATAAGTAGTATTCATGCTATTCTCCTTATGACAACGCTTCCGTGTCGATGTTCTTGAAAATGTTCAGGACGCCCTGTTGTGGGATCTCTGTCGCACCGGTTGAATCGACGATCGTGATTTGATAAGCAAACTTCCCGAACAGGTTCAGGGTATCAGCCTTTGTCAGATCGACGGTCAGAATATTGTGGACACCGCTGGCTTCATCCAGCTCAACATCCATCAGTTTTGAAATCACAGGGTCTCCTTTGCGCGCTGTGAAGTTTACGACAGAGAACTGACACTTGGCCCCCGTCAGGTCAAATGGCCTGTTGCCCTTGTAGTAGCGGGCGTGGAAGCGTAAAGTCCGATCGGTGCCACCCACGAGATCGATCGTAGGAAGCTGATACGGGTTCATGCCGCATGTCGGCACGCAACCACCTCCTTACTTGTCCTGCTCCTGCTTGGCGCTCCTGACGATTCCCTCCAGCGTGTCGATGCTCACGCTGAGGTTGACCAGATTCTGCTTGCCGGAGACATAGGTGTTGTTCAGTGCCTGAATGACAAAAAGGATTTTGTTGACTGTTTCCTGTTCCAAAATAAACTCTCCTTATAGGCCATTGATAATATCGTTTAGTACCTCAGTCAGGTGGTAGATCTTATACCCCGTGATTGGGTCACCTGGGTTCTGATCGTAAATTCCGGTCGATTGAAAAAACCCAATATTGTAACGTACTGCATTGTAAATTTCGGCGGTCAGAGTATCACCAGCCCGTACTCGGCACTCGTCGGATGTCAGATATTTACCCCCTGCAATGCTCCATTCATCACCCTTAGCTACACGCATTTCAAGCACTTTTGCCACAAGGTCGTTCCAAACATAATGAGAAAACTGGTCGGCCTCTGCGTTTCCGTGTAATACATCGTAGGCAGTTCGCGTCTGCGTCGTTGTTGCTTCTCCGTTGGATTTTGTCCAACTCCATGGTGTTACTTCGATCGGCGCTGGATCTGTACGAAACGAACCACTATCGTCTAAGTCCAACCAATAGATGTTACCGGAACTTTCATATCCAACTTTGGCATACCAAGAATATTTTGTGTCTGGGTCTAACCGTGTAATCTTTTTCTCGAATGATGAGCTGGAACCGCCCATGCGAGTAGACTCGATTTCAAAAAATCGCCCATCGATCTCCAAGCTTACATAACGGTATCTGGAATAACCTGAGTCTCCACCAGAGAATCGCGCCGTAAATGTTGCGGATGTGTCCGTTATGCTGTCGAAGCTGGCCGTAAATGTAGCCATAAAATCACCCCAATCAGGAGAATGTCAGGTACAAACCTTGCACATCGGCGCTCGAAAAGTCCAGTGTGCCGTAAAAATCAGTTCTATCGAAATCCCACGTCGCCCTCGCACCGGCTGGAGAAGCAAAGCTGAGGTTTGCTCCAATATCAAAGGAATATGCGATTTCTAACATGTGGTATCTGGATGATGCACTCGTATCGCCATAAATATTAAAGCTTCCTTGATGTCCGGATTGTGGGTACACATTGAATTCATTACCACAGAACTCCCCGGCGATGATAGTGGGGGAGCGGATCTCAGTCGAACTGATATAGGTGTTGTGGATATAGTTTGGGAGATCGGCGGGTAAGCCGTCCTCACCATCTTTCCCTCGGAACTGATACGCATCCCCCCAGGTCAGTCCGCCATCCAAGCTGTCCCGCCGCCAATAGTCTGTGCTCCGCATATCGGAGTGCCACGGGCCGCTCTGCTTTGATGCGAACTGATACTTCACAGGGGAAACGCTTCCCCAGTTGATCGAGCTGAGTCCGGACAGGTTCAGATTGCCGGTCATGGTAATGTCTCCAGTCACGCCATCCAACTTGATGTTGCCAAGGTCCAGATAATTGGAGTCGAACTTGCCGTTGGTCATCATGCTGTTCCCGGCCTTGTCCAGAAAATCCGTGGCCTGTACAATGCCGCTGAACTTTCCATCCACCGCATCCAGAGTGCCCTTGATGTGGAGGTTCCCGTCCAAATCGATATAGAGATTGGCGTTGTCCGTGTTCAGCACAGCGCGGCCATCCTCATCGAACTTGTATAGCTCCTTGGTGCCAATGGCAAAGCCGTAGGTCGGATCGATGGCGATCTGTCCTCCGCGATCGTGGTCCACATAGAAGCGACCATTGTGAAGCTGAACACCTTTGCTGTTCGCTTCAAACAGCATACTGCCGTCGTTGATGTCCTGGCACGCGATGCTGAGCCCCTTTCCGGCGACCAATGTGCCGAAGATCACATCTGCCACAATGCCGAAGAAATCCGTGTTGTACTCTTTGCTGAAAAAGTGGCCGAGCGCCATGCGGGCGGTTTCTGCCTTTTGGTCTACCAGTGCGATCATCTGATTGTTGATGGTAAAGAACTGGTCGGAGCCTTTCGCTTTGACCTTGATCCCGCCGCCATCCAGAATGACTTCTTGGTCTGCACCAGCTGTGACCTGCTGATAAGCGGAGTTCAGGCCGTTCTTCATAAAGTTATCGAACGCCTCTGTCGCCCCGCTGAGCCTGTCTGCGCTGTACTCAAACTTTTTGACGTCCAGCGTATAGGAGGTCTGCTTGGCTTCCTCCAGTAAATCTTTCAGACGGTTTACGCTGTCTGGGCGTTTTGTCCTGAATTTATTTGAAAATACCAGTTGAAAGTCGCCTGGATCCTCAAAGTTCACATGGACTTCAAGCAGAATCGGCAACAGGCGGATCTGTTCGCTCAGCTGCAAATACACGCTTGAGCCGAGTTCCAGCCGCTCTGCAAAAGCCGAGAACGCCGGGTCCGCCAGCAGGTTTCCACTCTTGATTTCGAACTCAAAAACTGGGTATGCAATTTCCTCCATGCGTTCCGTGGCATAGTCAAACAACTCTTGCGACACATCGTACTTCTGAAATTCGGTCACATTTCTTGTGAAGTACATGGCGGCGTCGGACAGGTCAAGCGAAAAATTACCAGTATACCAAACACTGTCGTGACTGGCTCCTGTTTCAGGATCAGTCGTGGTTTCTGTGTGCTTGGTCAGGCTGTCCAGCAAATCATCTGCGTCTACCGCGCCCGTACCGGAAATTGTCAGATTGCCGCTTGGATGCTCCGTACCGCTGATCTTACCGTTTCCAAGATAAGCGCTCAGAAGGACATCGCCGCCGTCCTTGATTTCAAGAATGGCGCTCACGACCTGCGAGGAGCCGTCTGTGTCTCCTCCGGAAATGCTGGTCTTTCCGCCTGATACCATGAGAATACGGTGTCCGCCTCCATCGTTTACATCGACCACAGAAGTGTCGGAAAACGAAGTGCTCAGCGCAGACAGTTTTGTATAGCTGTCTTTGGAGGAAGAAATGTCCACATCGAAAGTGGCGAAGGTCGAGTCTGTGAATGTGCCGTCCTTTAAGAACGGATCCAGTACATCAAGTTCAGCAGGGGAGAAGTACGCCGCCATTTTCAGCCGGTCGTTGACCGATTTGATCTGCTCGACATACCCGTCATATTCAGCCTGTAAGTCCTTCAGCAGCTCTTCTTGTGCCTCAATCTCAGCCTCTTTGGCTTTGTACTGTTTGGAAATCTCTTTGAGGCGCGCTTCAAAATAAGCGACCGTACCCTCTTCACTGGCTGGCTGATCCTTCTTTGCCATGGCCTTGCCCTGGATGTTGACGTCTCTCAAATTATCCAAAGAGGTCAGCTCGCCTTTGAGGTCGGTCAGCTTGGCGGACTCAACAGTATGTCGGGCTTTGGCTGCGTTACGAAGGGCGACCAAGGCCGTATAGCTGGTCTGATTGGCCGCGATCTCGTCCTTCCACGCCAAATACTTGTTCGCCACATCCTTTGGAATTTGGTTCTGTGAGATCGCGTACCCAAGGTGTACAATGGTGTTCGATCCTGTCGGGTTCACATTGCGGATGTCCACACCTTCTGCACCGTATACCGAAACATTGGTGCGCATCTCATCATCATTTTCCGTGATGGAATTTGATTCAACTAGATTCTGGAAAGACAAATACACAGGAACGACAGCCGCCTTGGCGTCCGCCTCGCGCACATTTACAATGCGCCGCTCTGTGTCGAACTCGAATACACACCCAAATGACTGCTGGGCCGTATTCAGACAGACGGACAACAGATCGCCGTCGTAGTCTTGGAAGGTGCGGTATCGATCATATAGAGATGCGTCAACCGAACCGATCGTCCAGCCGCGCACGTCGGCGAAGCACATCCCAAGGAATGTGTTGCTTCTGGTCACAGGATTCCAGAACGGATACGTTCCGGCCCCAAACACGACCCTCTTTTTGGATAACTCAAACTCCCTGGAGTAACAGGTACAGGTCTTTACACGTTGCAGCGAGGAGTTGTCCTGTGATGGGTTGTTAAGAATAAAGGTGCCAGCCCCATCAATGCGGACCAACATGCCGCCGACGAGTTGGTCGTAATAGGGGACAGGAGATCCGTCAGCAAACTCTGGAACAGAAAACGTCAACTCAGACAGCTCGTTGAACTTAAATGCCGCAGAAAACCCAAAATAGTGTCCGACAGAACTGACCACAGACTCGTCTGGATTCAGAAGGGTGATGGACGGTCTCCCGCCGGTTTCCTCTATAACGCTGCGGAGGCGCTGAAAGTTAATGACCATGCGACACCTCCTCAGTATCCAACATTCATAAATGGCTGGCTCTGGATCGTAACTTTGCAGTTGCCATCCACACGAATATCATTTTCCCCCGGCCAAATCCGGAAGAAGTTGAAATTGAATTTGGAATACCAGTTCTCAGTTCCGCCGGAGATGACTTGATTCAAATTGTCTACCGTAATCGTTGTTGGAGTTGAAATTGACAGATCGCTTAGTGTGAACTTCACTTTTTCATCACGGTCTGACCATACAGACACCGAGTCTGCGCCAGGGCGGAGCTCCAGAGTCATCACCGGATAATGCGGATCTTGAATATTGCTAGGACTGGTGTATGGAAGTACAGCGGACTGGGAAGAGTCAATCTCCAGTTCCTCGACGGCGCTATACGCATAGGGGCCGTCACATCTGATTTTTGCCAGAAACGCGACCGTGTTATTGTTCACTGGAAGCTGCTCAAGACTGCTGACAATGCAGCGATAGCGCACATAATCCAGATCCGGCTGACAGATGTGCAACCAGCAATATTCCTTTGGACCGATCAGCCACTCCGCAATCGCGGCGGCTTGGAACCGGTCAAGAGGGCAGGGGCCAAGTGTACCGAAAATCAACTCAAATTCCGCTGGATCATTGCGGCTCACACCATAATGCAGAGGAGTAGGCCGGGAAGGAATCCGAGTTTCCAGCACAGTGACATCACCGCCAAATACGCCGTTGCCTTGAGATTTCCGGTTGAAAGAATAGCAGTACAACCCAAACGCATCGCTCGGGATCCCGTTATAAATAAATGCAGATGCGGTAAATGCCAAGAATACACCCCCTTAATCAGCGGCCCGCCGTGCATCAACACGACGGGCTGCGCATCACTTTGCCAATTCTGCCGCCACTACATTGGCGACCTCTCTGCGGTTCTCCGACAAATACTGCCGGAACGCCGCGCCGTCTGCAACCATGACGGTTGTGTTGTCAATCACAGATACGCTCTGCGCAGGGCGTGCATCCTCGCTCGGCTGTCTGTTGAGCAAGGACAGCAGATTTCGCACAGATACCGACTCTTGCAGCATGGGAATGATCTTTGACTGCTGAGCGGCGTTCATGACGACTTCGCCGCGCTCCATCAAAGCAAACACCTCGTTGGACTTGGGCCGAATGCTGCCGATCTCTCCTCCAGAGTGGTAGATGTCAAACAGTTTCTTGCCTTTATACCACCACACGCCGTCGTTGTCGCGCACCGCGCCGATCGATGTACCAAGCCGCAGAGACTCCAGCGAGCTCCTCTCGGCGCTCCGGGCTGGCACTTCCATACTGCGACCCCAGTTCTCTCATTCTGGCGATGATGCGGTTAAATTCGGCGGAGCCAGGTTTCGGCACTCCGCTGGAGGATGACCCTCCAGAAGACCCACCAGACGAACCTCCGCCGCTCATGGTCGTATCATACTTGCCGCCAAACAGTTCTTCTCCGCGATACCACCACACGCCGTTTTCATCGCGGGTCGCTCCGATCGACGTACCGAGTTTAAGGGACTGAGCCGCGATCAGCTTGCGCTGTTCCTCGCTGGCGGACCCCCACTGAGAACCAAGTTCCTTCATCTGGTTCAGTATCTTATTCCAGGTATTTGAACCGGGTGTAATAGTCCCGTTCTCCATGTCGTCCAGTTCTCCCGTGATCCCGTTCATCGCATCAACAAAGGAACCGTACTCTCTGGCGGCGTCCAAGGCGTCCTCCCACATCTTCTCGAGTTCCGTACGGGTAGTATCGGTATACTTCAGAGCATAGGAAAGCAGGTCGTCAAACAGGGCGTCGCCCTCCTGATCGATCCGGTCATAAGCCTCTTGGGTCAACTTGCCCTGATCTCTCAAGAACTTTTCGATCTCATCAATTTTGGAATCGATGTTGTCTTCGTAGTTCTCCAGGTCTTGGTCCAAAGCGTCCTTCTGCGACTCAATGCTGTGGTCGTGCTGGTATTCGGTCAACTCCTCCTGGAGCTCCGCCAGCTCTTCCAGCAACTGCTGCTTCTCCAGTTGCGCCTCCCGGCTGTCATCCAGTGAGAGTGCATCGATACGCTCCTGAAGTTTGCGGATCTTCTCCGTTCTGTCTTGTACGCCCTTCTGATAATCACGCTCTTTTTCGGTCAACTCCAAAGAGCGCTTTTTCATTTCGATGATTTCCTTATAGGCATCGGATTGATCTTCCAGGGCGTCGATCATGTCCTCAGACTCCTGTTTGATCATGTCCTTGACCAGGTCCAGGATGGAGTCCAAGTTCCCCTTTGTGACATTCAGACGCTCTTTCCAGATGTCAAGGTACTGCTCTTGCAGGTCGTTGATCTGCTTCTGGATATTGACATATTCCAGTGCGCCATCAATGTTCGCCTGGTTGTACTCTTCGGCCTTGTCGATCAACTGTTCATACTGCTTGATCAGCTTGTTGCGGGATTTAATGTCTAAGCCTGCACCAAGTTCATTCAGATGCTCCAGGTTTTCTACGAAGAAACTGTGATTTTTCCAGTCGTAGTCCACTTCAAAGCCAACAGAGCGGAGCTGGTTGACAATTTTCAGGATCGCCTGAATGCGGCCCGTGTTCAGATTCTCAATGGCCTTCATTTTCTCACCGTACTGGCCAATCAAATCCACCATGGCTTCTTGGCGGCGGAGCTCTTCATCCGCAGGGATGAGATCCAGCCTGGCCTCGCTCTGGTTGATGCGGGCTGTCACTTCCTCAAGACGTTGAAGCGCCTCGCGGGCGGCGTCGATCTGTACCACATACAGCTCAACCTCGCTGCGCTTGCTGGAACCTTTGCTCGTAGTAGCCCTGTCAAAGGAGGCTGGATCAAAGTCGATTTCGCCGACTGCTTCGTCGATCTCCCGGTTGACACGGTCAATTTCATTCAGTGCCTTTGTGATCGCATCGTAATCTTTTTGGTACTGGTTGACTGCTCCGGCTGGCAGATAGCTCTGCAAATTGACGTTGGACTGGAACGGAATAGACACTCCGCCCATGTCAGGGCGAACCGGCGTCGGGATTGCAGAGTTGTCCAACAGTTCTCCGAGTTTGCTCTGCTCTGCCTTGAGCTGTTTATACGACATGCCAGAGTATTTCGACAGGTTACCCAGCATTTTCTGAATGATGGCCGCCTGAATTTGCAGCTTTTTCCCTTCAACTGTCTTAAAGTTGTCAAGATCAATGCCGTACGCCTTGCCAAAATCGTCTATAACAGATTTCTGGTTTTTTGACAGCGCGGCATAAAAACTCTCGCTGGTATACAGCTTGGTGCGCATCAGTTCCTCGAAATTCGACTCGTCAACCTGATATGCGTCACTCAGATCTTGCAGCAGTTCCGATGCGGACTTCAATCCCAAAATATACTCCGAGACATTCTGAGTCAGGTCTACTGTGGACCCCTCGCCGAACGATTGAAGGATCTTTGTCAATGTGTCAGCTGAAATTGAACCGTTTTCAGCGAATTCCTTTTGAGTAGAGGTCAGCAATTCATAGCGGTCAACCACTTGACTGAGGGCGGCGTCCAAAGTGTACGCTTTGCCACCAAGATTCACAAATTCATCTGCGGCGTCCTGTGTCTCGGATGCCAAATTGTTGATCTCAGCTGCAACATTCTCAAGCGTCATGCCGGTGTCGCCGCCGACCAGTCCAGCGTCAGTCAACTCTTGTACAAATTTTGCAAACACAGGGTCAGATAGAGATTTTGCTGTAACTCTCCCGGCCTCGGCCATTTTAGACAGGAGCTGTACCGTACCAGACAGCTCCGGCATCTTCCATACATCGCTGAACTTCTTACCGTCCTGCTCAATCTCTCTGGTGAAATTGTCGTATATGTCCAGAGCGGCGCTCAATTCGGACGCAAAGGCAGTGTTCTCAGAACCAGTGGCTCCTTCCATATCGGAGTACCACTGCGACAGCTGTCCGACCGCAGTGTCCATAGCGGACTGTGTAGCGGCGATGTCGTTGCGCAGCGCATCAGAATATTTTCCGTACAGCTCCTCTGAGACGGATCCTGCGTCGTAGCGCTCGTCCAGCTCATCCAGATACCCTTCAAGCCGTTCGATCTCCTTGATGTACTCAGGGATAGCCTCATCGGCTCGAACAATTTTGCCGGAAATGCCGTTCTCGTTGACGTCCTCATCAAGGAATCGCTGGGCCACATAGGACTCGCCATTCCGTTCAACAGAGAAGGTGGTTTTGTCCGCCTCGCTCCGTACAGACTCCGCAAGTTCATTCGCAGCCTGCTGAGCAAGCCGTTCTTTAATACGGATCTGCCGCTCCAGTTCCTCATTTTGGTCTTTGAGTTTTTCGAGTTCACCCGCCTCTGTGAGAGACAGAGTTCCCTTTCCCTCAAGTTCCTCGATGCGAGATTTAGTTGTTGCCAACTCGTCGTTCAGGGAGTTGACCTCCTGAGCTAGACTGGTGTACTCTCCACGCAGTTCCTCGGTGATCTCCCGCTGTTCACTCAGACTTGTGGTGCATGAATCGACAATGGCAACCAAAGCAGTGATCGCGGCAATCGCAGTCAGAACCGGATGAAGTTTGGCAAAGGTCATCATTGCGGCACCTGCGCCCTTCAAACTGCCGGTCAGCAGGGTCGTTTGCGTGGTAGCCGCTGCGGCCCCCGTAGTATAAGCAGCAAAAGACGATTTCATCGCGGTTGCGGTGTCCTTCAGAGGGCCGAAAGAGTCAAGCAGATGTTTGGCGAACGCAGAGTCGCGCACCATTTTCATGGTTGTGTACAGCGCAACGGTCGCCAAAGTCACCTCAGTCAGGCTGGCCACAGCGCCGTCACCCATACTCCCTACGTCAGCTAAAAAGTTCAGTGCGGCAGATCCGAGGTCAAGGAAGATCCCGACCACATCGCTATCTACCAGAACAGTAGTCAGCCGCTCAAAGGATGCAGTAACCTTCTGTGTTTTTGCCGCCAAGCTTTCCTGATAAATGGCGAACTTGCTCATGGCGGTTCCGGTGGACTCTGCCGCGATCTTTGAATATTCAGCCGCCTGGTCCCAGCCCTCCATCAGCGCAATAAACCGCGTCTGCTGGCGCGTGCCTGCAAACGCGGTGGCGATGGCTCTTTGCTGGACATTGCTGTAATTATCCCATTTTCCGCCGACCTCATCCAGAATTGTGCCAAAATTTCGGAAAGTATCGCTGGAGTCCCTCAGATTGATGCCCAAAGACTTCAGCGTCGTTTCCACATCAGACAAAGATTCTCCTGTCTCTGGATCAGACAGGCGCCCCGCTTTGATCATACCCATGCGGGACAGCATTGTATTGTAGAATACGCCGGTGGATTCAGGAGCCTCCTGCATGGTCTCGTTGACCAGCGCCAGCTGACCTACCACATCATTCAAAGAGATACCGGCAAGCTTGGCATTGGCGGCGGTCTTAGACAATGCAATAGC
>ERZ779894.2847-NODE-2847-length-14505-cov-10.490588_pt1 | contig 14505 bp, 13 predicted proteins | sample MGYA00511587_ERZ779894 | MGnify/ENA primary metagenome ERZ779894 (study PRJEB29588, sample SAMEA2160490) | human gut metagenome | biome: human gut; feature: human-associated habitat; material: faeces | place: Denmark | collected 2008/2010 ... | reverse complement strand
TGAAAATCACCAAACGATAGTTTTTAAATATAATAGCATTAATCTTGTAAAAAATCAACTAAATATCTACAAAACTACAATTTTTTATTTTATTTTTAAAAACCACTAAACGAATATTGACAAAATTAGATTTTTGTTATAGAATGATTATAAAAAGTAACTAATTAAAATTTGTATCGTTAAGGGGGTACTCCATGAATAAAACGCTTCCTGTTACTACTGACACGGTTTTTAGCGGTCCATGCCACCTGACAATCCGGATGGCGATAATAAGAGCTTATGAAGAACTTACTCCATGGTATGTTGAACATTTGAATTTATACACAGTAATGTCCGATTTCGATTCTAGTATAGACTATGGATATGTTCTGAGAGCCGATCTCGGAAATCTGAATTATTTTGAGGGCGCTTTAAATTTTGAAGATATCCCTCTTTCACAAATAGCAAACAATAAAGATGATTTTGAAAACAGCGTTATTGAGGCAATATGCCATGACAAATATGTTCTTCTCTTCTGCGATTACTCGTACTTAATGAAAGAATATGTTTATATATTGCCATGAGATAGTCGTTTACGGTTATGATTCCGGAAAAAATTTATTTGATCTAATGGTATTATCAAAAGATAAGTTTTACATGATTCAAAAAGATGGTAACTGTTTGTTTGAATCGTTTAAATCTGCGATATCACAATTTAATGATGCTGCGGAAACATACCGTAATTGGTTGTATATGTTTGACCTGCCGGCAAGCACGATTGAAGTTGTGAAAAACAGAGACAGTATCAGGCTTAAGAGGTTTTACAATGATGTGAGGCTTAATCTCGAGGGCAGAAGTTGCCTTGACAAAGAGACAGGCAGAACGATCCGATACGGTGTTTCCGGGTATGAGATGTTTTATAATGAGTTGATCGATAAATTGAAGGATTCGGATACTTGTGCCGAATTCCTTCAAGATGATATTCCGGGGAAGACATACTCCGTTTTATATAGATTTAAGTTTTTGGCAGATATAAAAGCAGCTTTGCTGATAAATTAAAGATCATCAATCGCCATAGAAGTGTTTTTCAAGATATTACAATAAAAAAATCAGAGCAAGTGGCTGATGAAATGCAAAAAATCTTTTTATTACTCACCAAATATGCCTACAGTAAAAAGGAGGGGCTAATAAATGATATAAAATATAGGTTCACTAATATAGAAAAAACCGATGTTGAATTACTTACAGAAGTAAAACGGGATCTGTTTAAAGTACTTTATGATTAAGGCGTTTGTATTATATATTATTGTTATAATTAACGACTGTTTGACTAATATGCAAGGAGGCAATTAAATATGAAAAACAAAATCAAAAAGTTGGTAGCGTTTGTGCTGTGTATTACTATGGTGTTTACAGCAATACCTGTTGTTGCATCGGCTAAAGACGTTAGTACAATTGCCACAACACCACAGACTGATGCATCAGCAGAGCCGTACATAGTTTGTGAGATTGTAGAGAAGCGAGAAAAAGACACGAAGCATTTCCTCATGAGCGACGGAAGTATTGTGGCTTGCGTTTATCCACAAGCAGTTCACTATGAGGAAGACGGTGAATTCAAGTCGATAGATAATTCGCTTGAAACGACCGTTGACAATAGTGGTAAAACCGTGTACAAAAACAAAGCAAATGCGTTTAGTGTCAATTTGCCGGAAAGTCTTAATGATGGATACGTCGAGTATTCTGACGCAAATGGTTTTATTCACTTTAAAATGGTTGGCGTTAGCAACAAGAAACTTGAGAAGAAAACAAAATACAACTCAAGTAAAAACGATGAAATGACTGCTGACAAAGTTACTGGTAGCGTGAGTTATAAATCAATCAAGAAGAATATTGATTTAGAGTATGATATCACCGGCGATTCGCTAAAAGAAACCATTGTTTTGCATAAGAAAACCAAAGATAGCTTTGTGTTTGAACTAAAAACTTCTGCGAGTGATGTTATTAAGCTTGATGACGGTTCAATTGAATTTTACGATGAGAATCAGCAAGTTGTATATACAATTGCAAGTCCGTATATGTTTGACGCGGCAGGTGAATACAGCGATAGCATCGAAGTTATTGTTAATAAAACGACTAACGGATACTTTGTCGAGTATATTCCGAATTATGAGTGGCTTTCTGATAAGTCTAGAGAATATCCTGTAAAAATAGATCCGACGGTACAAACTGTCCAGTCTGCGAGCGCAATAAAAGATACTAGCGGTATATTGGCATATAGAACCGACGAACTACAGTCACTGATGGAAGATAATTATAGCTAATAGGATTCAAAGTATATCAGACGGAGCGAATAGGATATATAGTTTTGCATATACAGATGATAAGATAAGCTCTATTACTAATCCTGCTGACAAGACAGTGACGTTTGGCTATACGGCAGGTGATCTGACAAGTATTACTTATCCTGATTTAAAATCTACTACATTTGAATACGGTACCAATGGCATTTCTAAAGTTACAAGTCCCGACGGCACATATACAAAATTCTCCTATAACCTTGCGAGTAATCATCTTTATACCAGTTCTTTGGAGTTTTATGGAAGTAATAATGTTCTGAATACGGACTATGACTTTACCTACAAACACAACAGTACTGTTGTGACCAGTGATTGTGATAATACCATAAATCACAATTTACAGTTTGATGATTTCGGAAAGACTATCGGCGTTGTGAATGGCGATCTTGGCGCAACTGAATACTATCAGTATGGTGCTCCTGGCGGAATTGATGGTACTGCAAATAAGTTGATTTCCGCGTCTAAAACATTGAGACCGGCGATTTCGTATTACACTGACAGCGATTTTTCTGATACAACAAAGTATTATGTTAACACCGAATTCGGAACGGATACGGAAATCTCTGTCGATAGTACGAAAGGCAGGTCAAATGCTCCGTCTTTGAAAATTCAGAATACCGGAACAGAACAATTGCCAACTCAGATAGTTTATGATCTTGGCGCATTGACAAATGGATACGAATATACAGCATCACTGTATGTCAATATGCCTAATACTGTGCTTAGTGAAATAGCTGGTATTTCGATGTTTGCGTACTACTATGACGAAAACGGCGAAATGTGCTATCTGCAGAGTTCTTCGTTGGTTGCTACTACCGAGGAAGACGAGTGGCAACAAATATCGCTGAATTTTAGTGTTACGAATGGTGAGCGCATATACTTAATGATAAACGGCTATATTACTCCTGGAAAGCCTTATTGGATTGATGATTTGCAGATATATATGGGAGAATGCTCCGAGTATTTTAATAGCATAAACAACTCTATGTTCTTCAAAGGATCTGAAGACTGGCAGTATAAGATCAACGATGTTAATTCTACGGATTCGAGCGGTTCGGCTACTGTAGGTGCAAGTTTCACGATTATGGGAAGTTTATCTCAAAAGAGGAGCTGTAGTCAGGTGACGGATTGCTCCGGCAAGGCAGGCGATGTGCTTTGCTTTGGCGGACGCGGTGTCGGTTATTCTGTGCCTACGGGTGTCACTAAGTCAGGATCTTCCGGTGAAACAACATTCCGCTTACGTATTGAGCTAACCGGGCCAAGTGGAACAGCTACCTTTACTAACGATTCTAATGTTTTGGATTTCAACTATGCGCTCGAAGAGTGGCAATTTGTAAGTGGTCATATAATAGCCCCAATAGATTTTACGTCTGCAACGCTGTACTTCGATTTTGATTACAATATAGGTTTTGGTATGTTCAGCCAGGCATTTATCTACAAGGAACCCTACGGTCAGAGTTATACATATGATAGCAACGGTAACGTTGTGAGTACGACCAGTCTTTCGGATACCGAAGCAACGTTTGCATATCAGAACAACAATCTGTCGCAGATGATCAATCCCACTGGTTCAAGATATAGCTATGCATATAACGAGGAAACCAATGCTTTGGAATATGCAAGTGTTTCCAGTGGTCAGTTATATGAATTTACATACGATCAGTATGGAAATATAACAGCGTCGAACCTCAGGGCATTAGCGAACGCTACTTCTATTACTAATAACGGTGTTTATTATATCCGCAATGTGACCACCGGAAATGCTATGAAATCCTTAGGCACTGTCAGTGGCGCTGAATTGGTGAACGGTTCTTATGCCAACCAAAATACCACCGTGCAGTGGAAACTTGTTTCTGCCGGAGAGACTGATGTTTACTATATTCAGTCGATGGAGGTTGTCGGTTGTAATCTTGCGGTTAAGGATGCTTCATCTGAAGACAAGGCCAAAATCATAATTACAACAGCAGCAGATACTGATGCACAGAAATTCAAGTTAGTATCTAACGGCGATGGCTCATTTAGAGTACTTAGCAAGGTGTCAAACTATCAGAAAAGCATTGATGTCAGAGCGCTTAATGATAATAACAGCACCGAACTTAATAAAACGATGTGTCAAAACACGTATGATTCTACTGTTGGATACCAGAAGTGGTACTTTACGCCTTATGCTGCTGACTTGGCTTCACAGTTAAGTATCAATACTGTAGCTACTTATACATCTGATGGTAACTATACTAGCACTGTTACAGATGCTTTGGGCAACACGCTTTCTTATGTGTATAATGAAAATGGCACAATAGATAAGATCGTCGATGCTAAGCAGGTGGAGACACGGTATACATATGATGAAAACAGCGGTGATTTGACATTGGTGTCAAGCGACGGCTCTACGAATAGCTATACATATGAAAATGACCAAATTAAAACCATAGAAACGCCTAACGGAACCGTATACACGTTCATATATGATGCATTTGGCCGCAATACGAGTATTCAGGTAAACCGTAAGAATAGTACTGCTACAGCTCGTACACTTGTAACTTACCAGTATAACGATGAACTCGACATAACGTATGATACTGCTAATGGAAGTAAGAATAATTTGGCGAATATCGTGTATGGTAATGACTATGTGCATATGATGCGTTACGATCAATACGGTCGTATGAATCAAGATGGCATTGGCATGTATGAGTACAATGTATTCGGCAACATGACTGCTAAGTATTCATATGATTGGAACAGTACAAAAACCGAATATAAGTATGACTTTGCCAACAGAGTTACTAATGCTCTTGTTATATCACAGTATTGGGAGTCTCCGCTTTATTCGGTCAAGTATAAATATGTAGACAAAAAAGATCTGCTGGATAGCTATTCTTTTATGGACTACAACCAAAAACTGACGACATCCTATGTTTATGGAGATATTAACAGCGGTGAAATTGCTGATGCAATTTATGGTGTTAAACTTGACGGAAACCTGAAAATAGGATATAATTATGATGATCTAGCGCGTATTACTAACAGGACCTTGTATACAGGCAGTGCAACGATAGACCGTTCACAGGTTTATAAAGCGGCTTCGGGAAATACAACCAGTTGCGTTGTTGAATCGCTTACAGAAAATGGTCACACTTATAACTATACCTACGATGCCAACGGTAATATAACCGGTTACACGAGAACTAAAAATTCAACCAATGAGGTTGTTGAAAGCTATATTTACCAGTATGACAACAAAAATCAGTTGGTATTTGCCGGAACTTCCGCAACGAACGGCACTAGGTATAATTATGATGCAAATGGTAATATTACATCGAAAGTCAACATAAGCAATAATAAAACCGTAAATTATGTTTACAATGACCCGACCTGGACGGATCTTCTGACTTCGTATAATGGCCAAACCATTACATATGATGCTATAGGCAATCCGCTGCAGTATCGAGGCGGCATGACCTTTACTTGGGTCGAAGGCAGAAAACTCGAAACTGTAACAATGGGCGATGTGACATACACATACGCTTACGACAGTGATGGCAACCGTATTGCTAAGCAGTATATGCTCGATGACGGTGAAAACTTCGCAGTCGCCGATACATCGTACTTCATTGTTGATGGAGTGTTGTACGGAGAGACCCGAAACGATGTCGACGGTAATATTACTACTATCTATTATCTGTATGATGATAATGGGCAGAAATACGGATTTGTGTGCAATGATGTATACTATTATTATCAGTACAATCTTCAGGGTGATGTTGTCGGTATCTATAATGCAAACGGACAAATAGTTGTTGAGTACACCTATGACGCATGGGGAATGGTGTCGTCTGTCACCGGCACTCTTGCAAGTACTATTGGCCACTTAAATTCTATTCGCTATCGTGGATACTATTATGATGCCGAGACGGGATTCTATCTTACCGGCACAAGATACTACGATCCAGAAATAGCAAGGTATATTAATGCAGATGTATTAGATGTGTTAGTTGCTACTCCAATGGCGCTAACTGATAAGAATCTATATGCGTATTGCGATAATAACCCGCTGACTCGTGTGGACGAGGACGGTCAGTTTTGGGGCATTGTTGTAAAAGCGGTAGTGGGTGTTGCAATTAAGTATGTTGAAGATGTTGTTGATAATGTTGTTCACGGAAAGACTGGTTGGGATATATTAAAGCCGACATCAAGTGTTGGAGAATATGTTGCAGCAGGAGTTACATCTATGATTCCGGGATCTGGATTGGGCAGAAGTGTTGCCCGAAGTGTGGTTTCTGAAGGAATCATTATGACAGAAAAAGCAATAGTGGGAGAAAAAATTGATTTAGGGGACTCGGCCAAAAATGTTGTACTAGGAACTGTCGTGGATTATGGAACAAATAAAGTTTCGGACTATTTGGGGGATAAAGTTGATTCTTTAAGGCCTCGAAATTATTCATCGTATGCTGGTGAACAATATAAAATGAATCCTAGCTTAACACGATATCAAATATATGACATGATGTATGCATCGAATAAAAGAATAAGCTTTATTAAGGCGCTCATTCCGTTTGCTGTAGAGTTTGTTGTTGCGATATCTCCAATATAGCAAAGAGGTGAAGAATTGTATAATAACAGTGGAATTATTTATAGAATTGTTGCGTGCGGTAGTATTTTGTTGATTCTTGGCGTTTTATGCTTGTTGTTGAGCAGGTTTTGGAATCCCACAAAACGAAACAAAGCAGATCTGGTGATCGCAATAGTTATTATTGTTATTGCAGTTTCTTACAACGTCAAATATCTATATAGGCTTAACAATTTGCAAGTGAAATCCCACGAAGGCTATTTTGTCAGCGATAACCGCACTTCAAGGGTTGCACCTCCTTTGCCGTTTACTCACGAGTACACCTTCTCGGATGCTTCTGATGGTGGTCTCTGCTTTTATCTTGACACCTTTTCCAAAAAAGAAATCTTCCCAAAGGAATTTTCGGAAAATATTAAGTATCGTATCTTTTATGACGCGGATACAAAAATAATTGTGAAGGTTGAAATAATAAAGGAGTAATAAATGCGGTAGTGTACATGCAGATAACACGTGAACGCCATTCAATACAATAGGAGATAAAGTTTTGACAAATTAATTAGTAGGTGATGATATTTGGTCGATTGGTTTATTTCAATAATTGATAAGCTAAACTCAACATTTACGACTAATATTATTTTAATGTTATTGGTTTTTGGCGGAATGTATTTCTTGTTAATTCGCCTGCTCTTGACCAGGGGATATAAAATAATACTGAAACCGAAACTGACAAGAAAAGAATACGATATCTTTCTTGAGCAAAGATTAGACTTGGTTTTTGGCGGTATAAACAAACGGTCACTTGGGCGGTTTTGGCGATGGTTGTTATGCAAATGCTATCCTAAGAAACTCCAAGGCAGGTGCTATAAACTATTTGTTATATATAATTATATATATATATTATCGACATTCTGTTGTATAGTTCTGTGGATAGTGGCATTGCCTATAACAATGTTGAGATGGTGGAGTTCGTGCTTCTTAGCCTTAAAGACAGTTCTTCTTGATGTTCCGGTTTTGATACTGCTTGCATGGCCGCCTTTTGTTGTTAGGATGTGTAATCCTGAGTTTAGCGCTAATAAAGCGAGAAAAGTTGGCCTGGCATATTTTGTTGTATTGTGGTTGCTACTATGTGTTGCGGTATACGTAAAGACGCACTGAGGAAAAATGGGAAAAGTTGTTAAGTATTGTTTGTCATATGCTCAAGTTACGATAAGTATTATTTTGCTATTATGTGCGTGTGTATCGGATGATTATGTATCTATAAATAAGCAAGCGCACAGTGATAATAGCTTTGTTGATAGTTTTATCGTCGAGTCATACATAGCAGAACTGGAGGAAGATTTGACGTCTTCCTCTGGTGATGATAACAAGCCTGCGGTATTTGAAAGTGATTTGTTGTCGATATCTTTGCCGCACGACTTTAGAGTAGTGCGTAATGAGCGGGGCTTTATAGCTATGGATATTTCGGACGATTTCATAAGTCTGCGTGAAGAACCGACAGATCCTGCATTTTACAAGTACGGTAGCGATAACTACCGTAGTCTGATTGACTCGGGGAATGCAGAAATACAACTGTGCGATTTTAACCGTGGATCGATCCAAGGATATGACACTATCAACATTGAATTTCAGGCGATAGCACAAACGCCACAAAAGATGTTTTACTATTGTTGCTTGATTAATCAAAACGATTCTGTCTTGCGCTTTTTGGTCAAAACACACAACCAATCAACCTATCAAGAACTTAAGAACTCTATCGCGACTATTCAATTTAAAGCAAATTAAATTACCCCTTGAAACCAACCGCCGCTCGCATCTACGAGCGGCGGTTGGTTGGCTTGTACAAAGTCACCGCTGCTTTATATGAGAGGAAAGAAATGGTTATTAGTGAGGAGTAGAGTAGTCGAAAAAATCCTTGGTATAGCAGAAACGGTTCGCGAACCACACAACCTAAATATCAAGGTTGCCTTTAAGCGAAAGAAAAAGATAAAATAGTTTAGATCGTACAAATATTAAGAAAGTTAGCGAATGTAAAAAAGTAGAAATAATAGAGGGAGAAGTATGACTATCCCAGATATATCTCTTAGTAGTAATTCCATCGACGGTGAGTGTATCAAGTTTTTGCGATATAAAAAGTAAAGTGGTTAAACGATATTTCATAAGTACGCAAATCGAAAAATGATATAGAAGCCGAGAGTTTTTGAATAGAGGACATTGTGGATACCGTCCTGTTTATGGGTAAGCCTGTAAAAGAAGGTAAATAAAAACCTCTTTATGTTAAACTGATGAAAGTGTTGCGGTCAGTAAATTCCTCGATGTGCCCATGGACACGCTGACCTTATGTCCTAAGAGGGCAACGCATGCTACTCGCACGGTTATTAGCTGTGTTGTGTAGATAAGTGGTGTATTTGACTAAACGATAATAGAAAAAGAAAGCAACGCTCAATTGCTAAAATTCAAATAAATATATCAAAATTTGTGAAAATTCGAAAACAATCGACAGTATTTTCAAAAATCACTAAACGAAATATTGACAAATTATTGCGTTTAAGATATAATATCTATAAGGAAATTACAAGTTTAGACATATTATTAAGGAGGTAGTGTATGAGTTCTAATATACGAAAGGCTACAATAGATGATTCTAAAAGGCTTGCAGAAATTGTCGCTAAATCTTGGCAAACTGCATATAAAGGAATTGTTGCTGATGAAGTAATAGATGATAAGCACACACAAGAACGCATTGGAAAACTCACAAAATATTTTAGCGGGACTATTTCAAACGAAATTAGTGGTGATTATATAATCACTACTGATAGTACAGATGTTGGGTGTTTTTCCTTCGGTGCTTCTCGTGACGCCGCTCCAAACGAAAAAACAGGAGAGTTAATAGGTTTATATATACTATTAGAATATAGGGGTTGTGGACTTGGATGCAAAGTTTTAAGTTTTGTTGACGAAGAGGCAAAAAAACGTGGTTACGATAAAATTATTTTATGGGTGCTACAAAAAAATAAAAGAGCAATATGTTTTTACCAAAAAAACGGATATGTATTTGCTAATGCCGCAAGAACAGTTACATTAGGCAATGAACAACTGGTTGAAATACAACTAGAAAAAATATTCGATAAGGAGAAATGTTAAATGAAAACACTTTCAAAAAATCAAGAAGTAATAACTAGAAAGGAAGATGGTGAATGGGTTCTATTCAACCCACAAACTTCTGCAGTACACATTATCTCAAGTGTCGGGTTTGCAGTTTTCGAAAATTGCAATGGAGAACGGAGTCGTGATGATATAATTAATTTCACGCTTAACGATCTCAATATACAAATTACATCGGAAAATAGAGAATTATTAAATGATTTCATCGAGGATCTTATGAAAAGAAACTTGATTTGGGAGGATGTTAATTAATGTATGATTTTAAAGCCCCGCTAATTATGGCGTTAGCTATAACAAATAAGTGCAATTTAAAATGTGAACATTGTATCAGCAATTCAGGTGATGAGGTCGCCAATTGCCTATCGTTTGAAGAAATTAAGGATATTTTAGATCAAGCTGCCAATATGCAAGTTCCCTATTTTGGTTTTACAGGCGGAGAGCCTTTTTGTCGGGAGGATTTTTACGATATACTTGAGTATGCATCTAAAAAAAACTTCAAAATCATTATAACTAGCAATGGTTCTCTTATAACAAGAGAATGGGCAAAAAAACTTAAAAAGTTAAATATTTATCTTATGCGCATAAGTTTAGATGGTTCAACTAGTGAAAAACATGATTATTTTCGCGGCGTTAAAGGTGCGTATTCAAAAACCACAGAAGCTATATCTATCCTAGCGGAAGAGGGGATAAGCACTACAGTATTAACAACCGTATCAAAATACAATTATGATGACATAACAAACATAATCGATCTTTCTGTAACGCTTGGTGCAAACGCGTATAATACATCACTTTTTTATCCGGCAGGACGTGGTGCAAAACGTGCTAGTTGGGTGTTGTCCAAAGAAGAGTATAAGGAATTTTATCAGTCGTTAACTGCAAAAAAAGAGCAGTATAGAGGTAAAATTGATATAAAAGCAGAAGAGCCATGGTCTGCTTTGTTGGGTATCGACAAGAACTATAAGAGTAGGGTTTGTCCCGCTGGTATAATCTCTATGGAAATTGATGCTCAAGGATATGCTCTACCATGTTTATGTTATTTCATAGAAGAACCCTTTAACAATATTAGAAATAATACACTTTCAATAATATGGAGAGATTCAAAGCTTTTTAAAATTCTGAGAAACCGCAACAAGCTTAAAGGAAAATGCTCAGAATGCGATAAGATTGATATATGTGGAGGCGGTTGTAGATATATCGCTTACCTGCAAAAAGGCGATTTGCTTGATGAAGATCCATTGTGTTGGATAGAAAAAGGGAGTTTCAAATGAATATGAAAATCCCTTTTCCGTTTCGCATTATTTTGAATATGACCAACAGATGTAATTCTGATTGTCTTTATTGCTCAAACAAAGAATTTTCATCAGATGACTTGAGCTATGATGAGTGGGTTAATTTTATAAATGTTCTGAGTGACAAAAAGATTGCTTCTGTAATATTATCTGGCGGAGAACCATTGCTGTATCCCAACATTTATGAAATTATCAATTTATTGCATCAACACAAAATAAGAGTGAATATAATATCTAATGGCATTCTAGTTAATCAAATGCCTGAAGACATTATGCATAAAATCACTTCGTTTCAAATCAGCTTTGATGGAAAGGAATACAATAGCATATATAGAAGGATATCTCCTAACATACCTTTAGAAGCAATGAAAACTTTGTCCGAAGCAAATATTAAAACCTATTCTATGACGGTTGTTACAAAAGCCAATATAGATGATATGGAAAAAATATATTTAGAAGTTTGCGATAGAACAGATCTATGTTGTTTTGAAAGAGTCTCAATCGTTGGTAACGCGCGACAACATAAAGATATGCAACTTACTCCAGACGATGAGAAAAAATTTGTAAACACTATACATTATCTTCAAACGAAATATGGTGAAACCATACTATGTAATGACCCGATTCAAAATTGTTCAAAGTTAGCAAGGGATTGCCTAGCTGGTTGTGCAATAGGACTTTCTACATTGTGTATCTCGAATAATGGTGATATATTACCTTGTACACGTTTGCCAATTGTTTTAGGTAATATAAAACAAAATGACATAAGTGATGTTTGGGACAATTCTAAACTTCTGAATGATATTAGATGTCGTAATTTGCAAGGCAAGTGTCAGTCCTGCGAATTTAAGTTTAACTGTGGTGGGTGCCGTGCAGCCGCGTGGGCTAAAACGGGCAATTGCCTCGATGAAGATCCCGAGTGTTATATTACGTAAGGAGTGTTAACTAATGCAATTAAATCTGTATGGTATTTTAATCCAAGCACATATATCGTCAAAATATATAGAAGAACTATTGATTTCAGAGTTTTCGTTTTGGAAATCGAATCCAAGAAGAATCTGTGATGAAAAATTGAATATCAATATAGTTTTCGATGATTCACCTTGGTTTGATAAAAACAATACAAAAGTATTGAACACCGACGAAAATACTTATTATTTTAAAAAAAATCTCGTTTACATAAAACCGCATCATGATTGTGTTGTTGCAAAAATTAACACCCTACAAAATGATATAACTATTTCTATTAAACATGAAGATATAAAAACATATCTTTTTGTAAAAGCGGTCTTAAATTCTTTTATTGCATATATTTTAAAAAAGAATAATGTATATCGGGTGCATGGTTCAGTAATGGCACAAGAACAAAAAGTAATTATACTCCTTGGCGCTTCTGGAACGGGAAAAAGCACAAGTGCATATTATTTAATCCAAGAAGGATTTGATTATTTTGGAGATGATATTTTATATTTAAGATTCACAAAAGAAGGAGTAGATATTTTACCGTAAAGGCAATGGATATCGGCATTTTCTTTGAGGAGCAGAATATTAATTCTCTTGAAGAAGACAGTGAAACATATCTTGGGATTTACAGCGTTATGGCTCAGTCTGAAAGTGAAAATATCAGTTCAAATGTTAAGTGGGGAATAACTAAAAGAATGCAAAATGGAACTTATTCCTGCCGCTTCAACTTCCTTGGCTACAGAAAAGACAAAGGCGAAAGTGAACCGAGAATAATTCCAGAGGAAGCCGAAATAGTTCGACATATTTTTAAAATGTATGTTGAAGGAGGCAGCATTGACCAAATTAAGGCATATCTTGAAGGCAATAATATAAAAACGGTTCAAGGAAAAGACACTTGGGATAAGACGGTTATTCGTCACATGCTACAGAATGAAAAATATGTTGGCGATGTATTGTATCAAAAGACCTTCAGAACCGATTGTATCAGTAAACATACAAAAATAAATCGGGGTGAAAGGACAAAATATCTTGTTTCTAATAATCATCCCGCTATTATCGACCGAGAAACATTCAAGGCAGTCCAATCTGAAATGGTAAGACGAAGCAGCAAAAGAAAAACCTCCGATTTTGCAATCACCAATCTTGGAAAATACAGTGGGAAATATGCTCTGTCAGAATTGCTTGTTTGCGGTGAATGCGGAAGTCTGTATAAAAGGAAGACTTGGACAAAAGGAGGAGAAAAAAGAATATACTGGCGCTGCCAAAATCGCATTGAACACGGCAGTAAGTATTGTAAGAAATCAAAGGGGATTGAAGAAAAGAAACTTCACGAGGCAATTTGCAGAGCATTGCGTGAAATGGTAGAAGAAAGTGCTTCAGTAATCAGTTTAATTAAAGCCGATCTCGCATACGGTTTGTCAGGTGATGAAGGAACATATGATGTTGGAGCTTTGGAAAAAAGTATATCTGATGCAACCACCGACCTTAATGACTATTTGAAGCAATACAATAATACCGGAGGAGATAAGACAAAATACATTGAGTGCATACAACAGACCAGTGAAAAAATAAGACTTTTGCGCATCGAGCTTGATACTGCAAAAGCCAAGATTTCACAAAACGAAAAAATAAACCAGGAGGTTGAAAGACTTACAAAATGGTTAACTGAACACGACGTTTCTTTTGAATCTTATGATGATGTTGTAGTGAGAAGAATGGTTGAACTTATTCGAGTAAACAACGATAATACTATTACAGTATTCAGTAAGTTTGGAAGCGATATTGTTGAAAACCTTTAATCTGTATAAAATACTATAATAATAGTGTGTTTTTAAAAAGCCCGGAATTTTGTCGGGCTTTTTACATAGACTAAGTGCTAAAAGTGGATATCTCAAAATTGTGCTATTCCGGTGTTGTAAAAACGCATATAATGTGGTAAAATAAACAGGTAAGAAAAATGGCTCAGAAACCGTTTTTAGTGCATGATTCGGATTGTGCAAATTCGGTGTATAGGGTCAAAGCCCCAAGGACGATAAGTTCTTGGGGCTTACTTTTTACCGAAACTTGTCAAGAATTTCGGACTGATAGAAGAGTGAAAAATTGATTTGGTACTGAATAATTGATTCCGGCACTTCGGAAATTTTTGTGTAAAAAGGAATCCAAACAGATAAAAAAATAGATA
>ERZ779894.2846-NODE-2846-length-14508-cov-5.506054_pt1 | contig 14508 bp, 9 predicted proteins | sample MGYA00511587_ERZ779894 | MGnify/ENA primary metagenome ERZ779894 (study PRJEB29588, sample SAMEA2160490) | human gut metagenome | biome: human gut; feature: human-associated habitat; material: faeces | place: Denmark | collected 2008/2010 ... | reverse complement strand
CCGCTACTTAGTGACTTCCCAAAAGCAGACAGCTTGGCGAGGGGTGTTGAGAACAAATATTGCCCGACCGGTTAGGAAATGAGCCGGTCAAGTACATAGCCGTTTTGCGGACGGCTATGAATTTCAGAGAAAGGAGGACGCACAAGTGTCAAACTGCAAGACGATTGCCATATGCAATCAGAAAGGCGGCGTAGGCAAAACGACCACTGCGGTCAACTTGGGCGTGGGTCTTGCGATGAACGGCAAGAAGGTTCTGCTCGTAGACGCAGACCCGCAGGGCGACTTAACGACCTGTCTTGGGTGGAAAGATACCGACAACTTGGGTATCACGCTTGCAACGAAACTTACGGATATTATCAATGAGACGATGAATGACCCGTATGACGGTATTCTGCACCACGATGAAGGCGTTGACCTGCTCCCTGCGAACTTGGAGCTTTCGGCAATGGAATACAACCTGATGAACGCTCTGAGCCGTGAGACCACGATGAGGACATATCTGAACGAAGTGAAAAGCCGATACGACTTTATCCTAATCGACTGTATGCCCTCGCTCGGTATGGTTTCCCTCAATGCTCTTTCGGCGGCGGACAGCGTAATCATTCCCGTGCAGGCGCAGTATCTTCCTGCAAAGGGTATGACGCAGCTTCTTCAAACCGTTTCAAGAGTAAAGAGATATATCAATCCTAACCTCGTGGTAGACGGTATGTTGCTGACTCTTGTAGACAACCGAACAAACCTTGCCAAAAGCACGGTGGAAGCTCTGAGAGAGAACTTCGGCGGCACGATTAAACTGTATCGGACTTCCATTCCGATAGCCGTGAAAGCCGCCGAGACTTCTTCAAAGGGCAAGAGTATTTACGCCTATGAGCCAAACAGCACGGTTGCGAAAGCCTACGCCGAATTTACAAAGGAGGTGATTGCCGATGGCAGGAAGAAAGAGCGACTTCACTCTCACGAAGCTCGATGACCTGTTCACAACGCAGGAACAGCGAGACGATGAAAAGCTTTCTAAAATCAGGGATATACCTCTGACGGAAATCGACGACTTCCCCGACCACCCGTTTAAGGTGCGAGACGATGAGGATATGGCGCAGCTTGTAGAAAGCGTCAAAGAGCGTGGGGTTATTACCCCTGCCACCGTCAGGCAGAAAGAGGACGGCAGATATGAAATCATATCGGGTCACAGACGAAAGCGAGCTTGTGAGCTTGCCGGCTTTGAGACGCTCCGATGTGAAGTCGTAGACCTCGACCGTGATGAAGCCATTATTTTAATGGTAGAAAGCAATTATCAAAGGTCGCAGATACTTCCGTCAGAGAAAGCTTTTGCGTACAAAATGAGGTTGGAGGCGATGAACAGAAAAGCAGGCAGACCGTCAAAAGAAAATCTGACACCAGTGGAGTCAGATTACGAGAAGCTGCGTACAAACGAGAAATTTGCTAATGAAGTTGGCGAAAGTCGAGAACAAATACGCAGATATATTCGCCTGACGAACCTTGTTCCCGAACTGCTTGAATTTGTTGACGAGGGGCGTATCAAAATGCGACCCGCCGTTGAATTGTCGTATCTTGACGAAGATTGTCAGCGTGATGTTGTTGATGAAATCGACTTGAACGACTGCACACCTTCTCACGACCAGACTATCCGTATGCGAAAGTTCTTTGATGAAGGAAAACTCACAACCGAGGCTATCCAAGCCATTATGAGCGAGGAGAAGCCGAACCAAAGGGAAAAAATCGTTTTGAGGGGCGACCGTGTAAGGCAGCTTATCCCCAAGAATATCTCTGTCAGTCAGACCGAGGATTATGTCTGCAAGGCGTTGGAGCATTACAACAACTTCCTACGCAGACGAGCCGAGCGAGACGAAAGATAGCTGCTTTTCCGTTCCCCCTTTCTCACACTCTAACCCCTTTTACAAGCTGTTACTCACCGAGAAAAATATCATCTATCTCTTAAAAATAAGCTATCTCGAATATAGAACAGTCTATGTAAGAGGGTCGCACATTTGGAGCAATGTTTCTGCGTTTGTTATGCTTAAAAGTCAGACCAATCGCACCTTTGATGTTTTTCGTGCTTTTGAGTACGATAAAGGCACAAAGGAGGCTGATTAGAATGATGAAGAAAGCATTGATTTTTACGCTTACCGTGTTGGTTGTACTGCTTGCAGGCTGCGGAGTAATGCCCGCCGATGAAAAAGAGAGTGCCACACAATCACAGACTGTTTCTTTTCCGGCAGGTAATGAAACCGTAAGCGGACAGAAGCCTACCGAAGCGGCAAAAGAGACAGAAACTCCCGTGCAAACCGAGGAAGAAAAAAGTTCAAAAGCTTCGGGGTCGGAAATCGAGGAAACCCCTCAACCAACGGAACAGCCGAAAAAGGAAGCGCCCAAAAGCGAAGCGCCTCAGAGCCAAGCGCCAAAAGCTGAGACCACACAGACGGAACAGAAACCGACACAGCCACCTGCCGAGACAAAACCCGTGCAGGAAGAAACGGTCAGTCAGTCACCGAAAGAACCGGAGCCTGAACCGACTGCTCCGCCGGAGCCTGCCAAGCCAAAGTCGATTTACGACTATGAGTTTGATGTGGAAGCCATAAGGCAGGAACTCTTAGGCATTGGAACGGGAATGGGTCTTACAATAGACAGTTCCCTCACGCCGGACACCGCCTCTTGGGGCAATCCGGTTACAGCTTCCAAAGACTTTCAGGGAACGAGTTTAGAACGAAGCCTGAAAGATTATGTCCGCTCAATGCCCGACCTTATCACGGCATATGGCGGCAGTCCAATTCAATACTTCACAATCTATGCGGAAAATCTCGGCGGCGGCAGTTACCGCTTCTACTTCCTCTACTGATTGTGAAACACACAACCCTCTGTTTTAACCGACAGAGGGTATTTTTTTTGCCCAAAAATATGAAAGGACGGTATTTAACCGATGAAAAACAATTCAAAATTCAAGAGGATTATCGCAGGGTTCCTGTGTGCAGTCCTCTCCCTCGGCGCTTTGCCGATGTCTGCTTTTGCATTTACGGCAGAACCGGGGAAAACCTGTGAAGCCTTCTACGGTCATAAATACACAGGTTCTGACGGTAACACCTACCATTCGCCGGAAAGCTATCAGGCAATTCATTATGATACTGCCGGCAATCAGACTGTGAGAAGCCATAACGGGGGCGGCGCAAGAGCTACCCTTTGGCTTAGAGACGACAGCGGCGAGCGGCAGGTGATGTGCATTGAGTCAGGCGTTGATTACGGCGCTTATGAAAACTATGAAAGCGTCAATGGCAAAAACAGCGCATATTTTCAGAACCTTCCTGCCACAGCTCAGTATGGCATTATGCTTGCCAGTATCTATGGATGGGCGCCGGACAGAGCGGTTCCGGTCAGTGGTTGCAATGAAGATGATTTTTCGATTGCGACACAGACGATTTACTGGGAATATCAGCAGTTGCTTAGAGTTTCTCCTGCAAGCCGAACTACCAATTCTTTCGGAATTGATAAAGACACCTACTATAACGGCATTAAAGGCAGACCTGCCGAGAAATGCTACAACTGGATTTTGGAGCAAATGCAGCGCCACGCAACCGTGCCGAGCTTTGCTTCCAATCAGAAGCAGTCGGCTCAGACTTACACGCTGAAATACGACCCCGTAAAGAAGAATTACAGCCTTACTTTGACGGACAGCAACAACACGCTTGCGGACATCAACTTTACCGACAGCCGCATTTCAGTTTCGAGAAGTGGAAATAAGTACACTTTTACTTCCAACACGATGATTGAAAATGCGGTCGGCATTAAAGCACAAAAGAAAATTGCACAGCCTATGGGAAAATTCCTCGTTTGGGGTAATGTCGGAAAGCAGACGATGTGTTCGGGCGCAGAAGACCCCGTGTATTTCTATTTCAACATCAAGACCGAGACGACCGGTATCGGGCATATCATCAAGCATTCCGAGGACGGCGTTGTGGGCGGTATCAGCTTCACGATTTCCGGCAACGGCGTGAATAAGACTGTAACCACAAAGGACGACGGAACGGTTGACATTGAGCTTATGCCGGGCGTTTACACCGTTACCGAGCAGACGATTGATAAGTATGTTCCGCAGAATGTGCAGAGAGTTACAATCGTCAGCGGCGGCACTTCCAATGTCACATTCAGCAATGTGCTGAAACGAGGCGACTTGAAGGTAATCAAATCTTCCGAGGATAACTTTGTGAAAGGCGTGAAGTTTCACCTTTTCGGTACTTCTTTAAGCGGTATCCCTGTTGATGAATACGCAGTAACCGATAAAAGCGGCGTTGCGACTTTCAGCGATGTCCTTATCAGCGGTTCGACCCCGTACACTCTTGAAGAAGTCGATACCGCCATCCGCTATGTCGTTCCCCCGACGCAGACCGCACCCGTGAAATGGAAAGAAGTCACGAACCGAAGCGTGGATAACATCCTCAAAAAGTTCGCCGTGACCGTTACCAAGAGCGACTACGAGGAAGGAACGGCGCAGGGCGACGCTACTCTTGCGGGAGCCGTTTACGGCATTTACAAGGGCGACACCCTGATTGATGAGTATGTGACCGACGAGAACGGTCAGTTCACCACCAAAGAGTATATCTGTGATACCGACTGGACAATCCGTGAAATCAAACCGTCCGAAGGTTATCTGCTTGACGATACGGTTCACGCTGTCGGCGCAGACCCCAAGCTTTACACGGTAGAGCATAACCTGACTTCCAATGATGTGACCGAGGAAGTCATCAAAGGCAATATCGCCCTCATTAAGCACACGGACGACGGCGATACACAGATTGAGACTCCCGAAGAAGGAGCGACCTTTGAAATCTATCTCAAATCTGCGGGCAGCTTTGAAGCCGCCGACGCCGATGAGAGAGATACCATCGTGTGCGATGAAAACGGTTTCGGGCAGACGAAGGATATGCCGTATGGCGTATATACAGTCTATCAGACTTCCGGTTGGGAAGGCAGAGAGCTGATGAAAGACTTTGATGTTTTTATCGCTCAGGACGAAGCAACCTACCGCTATCTGATGAACAACGCAAACTTTGAGAGCTATATCAAGGTGGTCAAGGTAGACGCTGAAAGCGGTAAGAATATCCCTTACGCCGGTGCGGGATTTGAGATTTACGACCCTGCCGGCAACAAAATTTCAATGACCTTTACCTATCCGACACCGACTACAATCGATGTTTTCTATACCAATGCGGACGGAGAACTTGTCACACCCGAAATGCTGCCCTACGGCGAGGGATACTCTCTCGTTGAGGTTCAAGCACCTTACGGCTATGTGATTGACAGGACTCCGGTTTATTTTGATGTGGCGCAGGATAATTCCACCGAAGAAAGCGGGGTTACTGTGATTAAAGTGAACAAAGAGAATATGGCGCAGAAAGGCGTCATTATCGTGGAAAAGACCGGCGAGGTCTTTTGGGGCGTGAATGTCTCCGGCGATGAGGACAGCGAGACGCTTTATCAGCCTGTTTATCAGGTAAGCGGTCTTGCGGGTGCGGTTTATGAAATCCGTGCGATTTCCGATGTTGTCACGCCCGACGGAACGCTCCGCTATGCTGCCGGAGAACTGGTCGATACCATTACGACCGGCGAGGACGGTATCGCAAAGAGCCGTGAACTCTATCTCGGCAAATACAGTGTTGTCGAGGTTCAGGCTCCCCACGGTATGCTTCTCAATTCCGAGACCCACGAAGTAGAACTGACCTATGCGGGTCAGGAAATTGCCGTGACCGAAACGGCAACCGACTTCTATAACGAAAGGCAGAAAGTCTCTGTAAATCTCTCTAAGGTTATGGAGCAGAACGAGAAATACGGTATCGGAGCGAACGGCGAGGTCGTTAATGTCAGCTTTGGTCTGTACGCAGCGGAGGAACTCATTTCCGCAAGCGGAACGACAATCCCTGCCGATGGTCTCATTGAAATCCTGATGGTAGATGAAAACGGCAAAGCTGTTGTTTCAAGTGACCTGCCTCTTGGCAAATACTATGTCAAGGAAATCGCTACCGACAGCCACTATCTTCTGAACGACGCCAAGTACCCGTTTGAGTTCGCTTATGCCGGTCAGACTGTCGAGCTTGTGGAGATTACCGCAAACGACGGAAAGGACATCGAGAACGACCTGATTTACGGTTCCGTTTCCGGTAAGAAGGTCGATGAAAACGGAGAAGCTCTCGGCGGCGCTCTTATCGGTATCTTTAAGGCTGACGAGACCGAATTTACAAAGGACAATGCCATTGAAACGACTGTATCCGCCGATGACGGCAGCTTCTCTTTTGAGAATGTTCCTTACGGCGTTTGGGTCGTAAAGGAAATCGAAGCGCCGACCGGATATGTTCTTGACGGTACGCCCTATCAGGTAACGGTCAACGAGGACGAACAGGTTATCGAGATAACCGTGACCGATGAGTTTGTACGGGGCAATATCTCTCTTACAAAGGTAGACAAGGACTTCCCCGACAACAAGCTTTCCGGCGCAGTCTTTGAGGTCTACAAAGACCTGAACGGCGACGGTAAACTGGACGACGGCGATGAGCTTTTGGGTGAGCTTGAGGAAGCCGACAAAGGTATTTACGAGATGAAGGAACTGCTTTACGGCAAGTACCTTGTCAAAGAAACGAAAGCTCCCGAAGGCTTCGTACTGGACGAGGGCGTTTACTCTGTCTTTATCGAGGAAAACGGAAAGACCTATCAGGTAGAGAATGAAGCCGGCGTTGGCTTTATCAACGACGCTATGCGTGGCAGTCTGAAAATCGTTAAGACTTCTTCCGATGGCAAAGTGGAAGGCTTCTCTTTCCGTGTCACGGGAGAGAACGGTTACGATAAGACTTTCGTGACCGACGCAAAGGGTGAAATCCTGATTGAGAACCTGCGTATCGGTGAGTACACGATTTCCGAGGTTTCCGACAAGGCTTCCGCAAACTATGTGTTGCCTGCCAATAAGGACGCAACCGTTAAGGTGGGTTCGACGACCGTAGTTACAATGCACAACGAGCTGCGAGATACTCCTAAGACTGGCGATAACAGCCATCTTGGTCTGTGGTTCACCCTTGCGGGTCTGTCGGCTCTCGGAATTGCGGCAACTACTTTTGTAGCTTTGAAAAAGAAGAAAAAGGAGGACGCTGAATAATGGAACCTAAGACAATCATAGCTATCGTTTTGGTCGCCTTTATCATAGGCGGCTTTATCTTTTTACAGGTCAAACACCGTAAGAAGTAAGAAAACCCATTGTGGGGCGGGCGTAAAAAACCCGCCCCTATTTCTATTTTGGAGGTCAGAAGATGAACAAGTTAAAGACGGTTGACAGCAAGGTGCTATCAATTCTCAAAGAATGTCCCGAAACGAGGTTCGACGATATGAAGCTTATCCTTTGCTATTACAACCGATACAGCTATATGCAAGTGGGCGACTTGTCTCTTGAAGATATTGTCTACAACTACAAAGGCTACGGCTTGCCGTGTTTTGAGACTATCCGCAGAGCAAGGCAAAGAGTACAATCCCTGTTTCCCGAACTGTCGAGGCAATGCACGGGCTGTTGCTGCGATGTGCCGGACAAGTTGAAAATCGTCATTGAAGTGAGATAAGGAGGACGAAACAATGAAGGACACCTTTACTTTACAACAGAAAACAAAGCTTCTCTCAAAACTGTTTGACTCCGGTATCAATACCGAGAAGAAATTACAGCAGCTTGATATGGAGCGGATTTTGAAAATCTCAGGGATTACCATTCCCGAAATGAACCTGATTATTGAGCTTCAGAAGCAGACGAAAGCCAACAAGCTGTTTTCGTACTTGGGAGGTGGAGCAGATGAACCGACAGCCGAGTGAACGACACATCATTTGGAGCAATCTGAGCCTTGATGTGGACGACTGGCGAGAGGCATACAAAGAGTTCCTCGAAGCAAATGAGATTGACGCCGACCCCAATGATGAAAACGGATTGTACGAGTATATGGTCGAAACAAACGACGAGTACCTTACCGATGAAAGGTTAAATCTCAATGTGCGGCTTTCTCAGCCGATTATCGTTATCGGTGATTTGGGACTTTGGAACGGTCGTAGAAGCGGTTATAAGATGATTGATTCCGGCAACATCAAAGACTGTCTGTTTTCGGATACCGACTATACCGAGTGGTATGTGGATAAGTACGGTGATCTGAGAGCCGACGCCGTTCATCACGACGGAACAAATCATTATCTTTACCGTGCGTTCAAGGACGGCGTTTCGGACACGCAGAAAGAAAATCTGCAATACAAAATCTACTGTGGCAAGGCGACCCGTGCCGACATCACAAGGGTCACAAAAAGGCTTGGAGATGAAATCGCAAAAGTCTATGGATTTCCCATTCCGAAGCAGCGAACCGCAGCGGAGCTTTCGAGGTGATATGAAATGAACGATTATCTGAAACGACCGATGACAGAGGAAGAAGACAAATATACCTTTCGCCAAAGCAATCAAATCAGCGGGCAAACCGGTCTTATCGGCTATCTCCGTGCTGACTTTGGCAGAGACGGCAACGAGTTTTATTCCTCTTGGGAGGATTGGAACAACAACTTGAAAACGCCGGATTTCAAACAAGAGCTTGATGAGGTTATCAACTGTCTGCGTGAAGAAGGCGATATTTTAAGCGGCAGAGCAGCGATGAGCAGATATTGTAACGACACGCCGCAGAGCAATATGAAAATAGAACCGTATTTTTACGGAGTTCGAGTGGATACGGATAAGTACGCCTATCTTCTGCGTATGAACCTGAACAAGGGCGATTACAACCTTTACTGCTATTGCTATGTAAAGGAATGGCTTGACAACCATATGGAAAAGGCTCGCCGTGGTATCCGCTTTATAGACAGCAATTACAACGAGAAATTCCGCATTGCGGACGGCGATAATATCCTAATACGTCTGAGCAACGGAAATACCTCGGTTCGTACCTGTCGATATATCGACGACTATCATTTAGAGGTCGGCAGCTATGTCTATCATATCTGCGAGTTTGCCGAGCATTGCGAAAGGAACGGGCATACGGTGGAACCGGCTGAAAAGACAACAGCTCCGCCCAAGCGAAACAAAACACTTGAAAGATAAGGAGGCGATGACCGATGGCAAGAAAATATGATTTGATTTCCGAGTTGTACGACCGAACCTGTGCGTCTGTATCGGAAAATCCGTTAAACTGGCAGGGGCTTCTCAGAACGGCAAGCTATAATTTCAGGCTGCGTTTTGACGAGCAGCTTCTTCTCTATGCCCAGCGACCGGACGCAACGGCGGTACTGCCCATTGAGCGTTGGAACGGCAGCTTTGGCAGATGGGTCAACCGTGGGGCGAAAGGTATCGCCGTATTCGAGGACGAGAACCGTCAGAGACAGAGACTTACTCATTATTTTGACATATCGGATACCCACGGAAGCCGTTACGCAAGACCGGTTCCCCTCTGGCAGATGAAGCTGGAATATGAGAGCGACGTCGCAGAGACGCTTGAAAATACCTTCGGAGAAGCAGACGACAACAGTACCCTTGAGAGTATCATCGAGGGGTGCGTCGGCAACGCTGTTGACGACAATATTGCCGATTACCTTGCCGATTTGCAGAGTTTGCAGGAAGGTTCAGTCGCGCAATCTCTTTTACCGGACGCAGCAAGAGACATCTACACGCAGCTTGTGAAGCAAAGCGTGGCGTATATGATAACCGTCCGCCTCGGACTGGATACTTCCCGCTATTCTGCGGAAAGCTTTATGAACATCGGGTATTTCAATACACCCGAAATGATTAACGCAGTCGGATTTGCGACAAGCGATATTGCGGAAATGGGGCTGACGGAGATTGCTCGTACCATCAATGCCCTCGAAAAGCAAAATCGCATAATTGCCGCCGAGAACCATTCCGATTACAATAGAAACGAAAACAACGAAAGGAGCAACGACAATGGCAGAAATCACTTATTCGATGGTGGGAGATTACAATCTTCCGAACCTGAAAATGCCGGAGCAGCCGAACGTGAATCTGGGCAGATGGGCGCAGATGAGGCGGTCTTATCTGAGAGACCATCACAAAATCCTGTACTACAATCTGCTGACCAAAGGAACGCTGACGCAGCACTTGGCGGAGGTTCAACAGAGAGCGACCGAGATGGAGGAAACGCTCGTCAGGCAGATGGCGCAGAAAGAGGGTCTGACCGAGGAACTGAAAGCGACCGATATGATGAAGTGGGTTCGCCTGATGAACAATCTGAGGAACTCGGCGCAGGAAGTGGTGAAAGCGGAAGTAATATTCGCTTAGAGTATTATGACCGTAATAACGAGGACAGAAGCCTGCCGTTTTTCGGCAACGATGAGACGATAAATGAAATGCTCCGCACGACCCCGCACCTGAAAGCGTCAAAGGAAGAAATCGACGCTTTCTATGAAGGGCATACCGATAACGGGGAGCGTACCGAGTATATCAAGAGTATTTTCAACAATGATTATACTCATCTCACATTGGACGACGGCAGGCTCGTAGGCTACAAGACCTATCAGAATGTGCTTCATCTGTGGGAAGGCGAATACGACAGCCGAACCGCACAGAGCTTCTACGACTGGGGCGTTATCGCTCAGCACTTTCAGGCAATGCGACTGCTTGGGGAACTGACCGATGAAATGAAGCCTTTACCGTCTATGGACGGGCAGTTCACTTTAATACTTGACAGTCAGGCAGAGGAACGAAAAACCTCTGCCTTTACTTTTTCTCAGGAGATTATAGACGAAGTTCTGACTCGTGGAAGCGGCGTTTCGGAAGGAAAAATGCGTATCTATGAGCAGTTTGAAAAAAGTCTGTCCGCAAAGGAAAACGCAGATTTTCTGAAAAGCGAGTACGGCTGGGGCGGTGTTTCCACTGTCATTGTCGGCACAGGCATAAGTGAATGGCACGACGGCAAGGGTATTCATCTGACAAAAGGAAGCCTTTTGCATCCGGACGCTGAATTACAACTGTCTTGGCAACAGGTAGAGAAGCGTATCGGTGAACTTATCCGTATAGACAGATACCTGAACCCAAAGGAAAAGGAAGCCTATCCCGACTGGCTTCAAAAGCAGGAAGAAAGGCGGGCGGAAGCTGCCGAACAGCGTCGCAATCGTGAAATCCTGTCTGCTGCTCCCCCGCAGACTGAAACGCAGACAAATGAGCAGGAAGCAAGATACGAATATCATCTTGGGGACAGCGTGTATATCGGCGCTTCCGAGTATGAAATTCTTTCCTTTGACGAAAGCCGTGTTATGCTCTACGACACGCAAATGCCACTTTTTAATAAAGAGCTTACAAGGGAGGAATTTGACCGTAAGGTACGGGAAAATCCGATGAACGACCACTTAAAGGTTTTGGACACACCCGCCGAGGAAGAAAGGTCAGATGACAAGCCGGCTCCGTTTGATATAAACGAATACGACGACCCCGACTACTATGAGCAACAGCAGTTAGCCGAGCAGGAAGCGCAGGAACAGGCGGAAGTTCGGTTCAGTAGCACCGAATTTGAGAAACTTATTCCCCACCATATGCGCTTTAAGGAAGCCGATTTGGTAAACGGAAACGAGATGTACTGGGTAACACAGGGCATTTTTACCGTTGAAGATTTGCAGGTTTTTCAGCAGGCAGTCAGGAACTATGACGGCAACATCAAAAAGTTCTATGTTACAAGCCGTTCCATAAGTCCGTCTTACACATTTGAGGACGACAGGGCAAACAGTGTCCTTGCGACCATCACGCCAGACGAAATCCTGTCAGACGACTATGTAAAAGCCATCGAGGAAGCCGGTCTTGGAGAGTACCTGAACCCTGAAAGAGAAGAAACCGACCCCAACACTACTCCTATCGGAGAGATTGACTACTTCTTCCACCGCCCCGAAGCGGAGGAATATGAAGCGATATATTACAACCCCGACGCTGTGGCAGGCGGTCAGTTTGTAATCCTGCATTTGCCTTATGACCTGATTGCCGAAGCAAAGGGAAAAACAGAAACGGCAGAGGATTTCTTTGATTTCCTTGATGGACACGCCTATACAGAGCTAATCGACTTGGGTACGCCCGAATATGCCGAAATGCTCATTGAATACGCCGAGCCGATGCCTGACTTTATCGGCAGGAGCGAAGAAACAATGCTCGCTCTTACAGAAAGGTCAAGCAGAGAAATACCTGAACAGGAAACAGCGCCGCTCGTTCCCAAATGGGAGCAGACAAAGAAGCAAAAAGTCAAAGGATTTGACCTGCACCCCGATATACCAATGTCGGAGCGAAACACCTTTGACCTGAAAGCAAATCCCGTAGAAACGGTCGGTAAAAAAGAACGCTTCCGCAGAAACATTATGGCTATTCAGCTTCTTAAAAAATGTCAGGAAGAAAACCGCTTTGCTACGCCGGACGAACAGATTATTTTGTCGAAGTATGTCGGATGGGGCGGTATCCCCGAAGCGTTTGATGAGAACAACTCTGCTTGGGGTACAGAGTATTTGGAACTGAAAACCGTGCTGACGCCGGAAGAATACACGGCGGCAAGAGAAAGCACCCTGACGGCGTTCTACACGCCGCCCGAAGTGACGACCGCCATTTATAATGCGCTCTCGCAGATGGGCTTTCGTGAGGGGAACCTATTGGAACCTTCCTGCGGTATCGGCAATTTCATCGGAATGCTTCCGCAGTCTATGGAAAACGCTAAGATTTATGGCGTGGAGCTTGACCCGATTTCTGCCGGTATCGCACAGCAGCTTTATCAGAAATCCTCTATCGCCGCCCGTGGTTTTGAGGAAGTTAATGTACCCGACAGCTTCTTTGACGGAGTAGTGGGCAACGTGCCTTTCGGGGATTTTAAGGTTCTCGATAAGAGGTACGACAAGCACAACTTTCTCATTCACGATTACTTCTTTGCGAAAAGCCTTGATAAGCTGCGCCCAGGCGGCTTGATGGCGCTCGTGACGAGCAAAGGCACAATGGATAAGACCAACCCTGCGGTTCGCAAGTATATCGCACAGAGAGCCGACCTTTTAGGCGCAATCCGTCTGCCGAACAACACCTTTAAGGGCAACGCCGGCACGGAGGTCGTATCGGACATTCTGTTCCTGCAAAAGAGAGACCGACTGATAGACATTGAGCCGGATTGGGTTCACCTTGACACCGATGAAAACGGTATTGAGATGAACTCATATTTTGTCAGGCACCCCGAAATGGTGCTTGGCGAGATGAAAATGGTGACGGGGCGCTTCGGTTTGGAAAGCACCTGTGAACCGTATGAGAACGCCAACCTTGAAAGTCAGCTTGCGGAAGCTGTCTCAAATATCCACGGCGAAATCTCCGATTATGAGGTAGACGACGAAATGGAAAGCGAGGACAATTCAATCCCCGCCAACCCGTCTGTAAGGAACTTTTCTTATACTGTCGTGGATGATGTGATTTACTTCCGTGAAAACTCAAAAATGACGCCGGTGGAAGTCTCTGCGACTGCGGAAAACCGCATTAAGGGTATGATTGCCATTCGTGACTGCGTGAGAGAACTTATCGAATTGCAGACCGAGGATTATCCCGACAGCGAGATTAAACAGGCGCAAGAGAAACTGAACACGCTTTACGACAACTTTACGAAGAAATATGGGTTGATTAACAGCAGGGCGAATACTTCCGCTTTCAACGCTGACAGTTCCTATGCCCTGCTTGCCGCCCTTGAAGTACTTGATGAAAACGGCGAATTGGAACGCAAGGCTGATATGTTTACCAAGCGAACCATTAAGCCGCATATTCCCGTGACCGAGGTGGATACCGCAAGCGAGGCGCTCGCCGTTTCAATGGGCGAAAAAGCGACCGTGGATATGCCGTATATGCAGCAACTCACCGGTAAGACGGAACAGGAGCTTTACAGCGACCTGAAAGGCGTTATCTTCCTAAATCCCTTGTATGGCTACGGAAACAGCACAGAGCCGAAATATCTGATGGCGGACGAGTATCTCTCCGGCAATGTCAGAGAGAAACTTGCCCTTGCCAAAAGGTCTGCGGAGGTCTACCCCGAAGATTATACTGTCAATGTGGAAGCACTTGAAAAAGTGCAGCCGAAAGATCTGACAGCAAGTGAAATTTCCGTGCGTCTCGGCGCAACTTGGCTGCCGCCTGAAATAGCACAGCAGTTTATGTATGAGTTCTTGGATACACCCCTCTGGGCAAGGTGGAATATTAAAGTCCACTTTTCTCAATACTCTGGCGAGTGGAATGTCGAGGGCAAATCCTACGACCGAGGCAATGTCAAGGCATACAACACCTACGGTACTTCCCGTATCAACGCCTATAAGATTATCGAGGAAACCCTGAACCTGAAAGACGTTCGTATCTTTGACTATATCGAAGATGACGAGGGCAAAAAGAAAGCGGTACTCAATAAGAAAGAGACCGCAATCGCTCAGTCGAAGCAGGAGCTTATCAAGCAGGGCTTTCAGGACTGGATATGGGCAGACCCTACCCGCCGAGAAAAACTGACG
>ERZ779894.2840-NODE-2840-length-14521-cov-7.184916_pt1 | contig 14521 bp, 10 predicted proteins | sample MGYA00511587_ERZ779894 | MGnify/ENA primary metagenome ERZ779894 (study PRJEB29588, sample SAMEA2160490) | human gut metagenome | biome: human gut; feature: human-associated habitat; material: faeces | place: Denmark | collected 2008/2010 ... | reverse complement strand
TAGATATGGAATTATGGCAGTTAATTTTGTTATTTTATATTTTATTTTATATTTTACAAATAGGGGAATAAAAAAAGGATTAAAGCCATTTTTTGAAAAAGAAAAAAAAGTAATTCCGAAATTGCCAAATAAATCTTTAGCTTTAGTAATATCAGCATTAGTTAGTTTTGTAACATCATCAGCATTGATGCAAAAAATTATGCTTATTTCTAATGGTACATCATTTGGAATTCAAGACCCGATATTTGGATTAGATATTGCTTATTATATGTTTCAAAAACCAGTAATTGAAACATTAGCATTATATTTTGTAATTCTTTTTGTAGGATTATCAATTTATATAGCATTATATTATGTAATAGCATTTAATCGTTACTTTGATGGCGTAGATGGAAAAATGCTAAAAGAAAGCTTGTTTATGAAAAAATTAACAAGAAATGCATTATTAATAATAATAGGAATTGCAATTCTTACAGTAATAAATACTCAAAATACAATGTTTGGAAAAATTCTAACTGTTAAAAATGACTTAGAAATAGTAGGAGCAGGGATGACAGAGACAACCATTAAGTTATGGGGATATGTAATATTTGCATTTGTCATTATAATATTTGCATATAGAGCATTAAAATACTTTAAAAAAGGAAATACAGGTAAAGTATTAAAGAATCTTGCAGTAATACCAGGATATTTAGTAGTATTATTTATAGTAATGGTAGTATTTGATTTAGCATTTGTTAGCACAAATGAATTAGATAAAGAAAAAGAATATATAGCAGAAAATATAAAGAATACTAAAAATGCATATAATATTAATATAGAAGAAAAGAATATAGAAAATTCAGGAACCATAACAAGTGAAGAAGTAGAAGAAAATGCTAATGTAATTAATAATATACCAGTTATTAGTAAAGATGCTGTATCAAAAACATTAGAAAATAGTCAAACAGTGACAGGACACTATGTTTATCCTAATATTAGTATTGCAAAATACAATATAAATGGAAAAAATCAGCTAGTATATGTAGCACCAAGAGAAATAACAAACTCAGGAAGAACTTATAATAATAAAACATATGAATATACACACGGAATAGGAGAAATATTTACATCAGCAACAGAAAGTTCACAAAATGGAAATATACAGTATATTCAAAAAGACATAGTTGGAAAAGATGAAAAAATAAATATTTCTGAACCACGTATTTATTTCGGATTAGAGACAAAAGAGACAATTGCAACAAATACGAAAAACAAAAACGAATATGATTACACTGATGAAAACGGAACAGATCAAGTATGTTCTTATAATGGACAAGCTGGATTGCAATTAGGATTTTTAGATAGATTAATATTAGGTATAAAAAAAGGAGATATTAATTTAGCTTTCTCAGGAGAAATAACAAATGAAAGCAAAATTTTAATTAATAGAGATGTAATAACAAGAGCCAAAAAAGCATTACCATATTTAATTTATGATGAAGAACCATATACTGCAGTAACAGATGAAGGAAAGATTGTATGGGTGTTAGATGCTTATACAGTATCATCTAGTTATCCATATTCACAATATACAAGTATAGAACATGATGGAACAAAAGAAAAAATAAACTATATTAGAAACTCTGTTAAAGTAATTATCGATAGTTATGATGGTACAATGTCATATTATATAACAGATAGAAATGATCCAATAGCTATGGCATATAGAAACATTTATCCAAGCTTATTCAAAGAATTAGATGAAAAAATACCAGAAGATATATCAAGTCATTTTGTATATCCAGAATTTTTATATAATGTACAAGCAAAAATTTTAAAAGTATATCATAACGTAAAACCAGATGTATTATATAGAGCTGACGATGTATGGGATATTGCAAAATTTAATAGTACAAAATCAACAAAATCAACAGGAACTTATATGGAACCATACTATACAATGGTAAAAACATCAGATGGAGAACAACTAGGACTAGTTCAAATTTACACACCAGATGAAAAACAAAACATTATATCATATTTAGTAGGAAGCAATAGTAATGGAAACAATGAACTAAAACTATATAAATTTTCAGCAGACAGTAATATTGTGGGACCAATGCAACTTGATAAACAATTAGAAGAGGACGAAGCAATATCAAGTGAACTAAAATCATTAAATGTTACAGGAACAAAATTAACAAAACAAATGATAGCAGTTCCTATTAATAATACAATATTATATGTTGAACCAATATATCAAACAATGTTAAACGAATCAGAAGTACCAGTACTAAAAAAAGTAGTTGTAGCATCAGGAAACAAAGTTGCAATAGGAGACAACTTAACAAAAGCATTAGAAAATTTACTTTCTAAATATGCGGTAGACATAGAAGTAGAAAACACAGATGATGTTGAAGGATTAATAGAAGCAATTATAAAAGCAAACAAAAACCTAACACAATCAAATGAAAATAATGACTGGGAAATGATGGGGAAAGACATAAAGAAAGTTCAAGAATTAATAGATTCTTTAGAAAAAGTAAAAGAAAAAGAAGATAAAAAATGAGACACAGGGGACAGGTCTTAAATGTCTCATAATGAATAAAAAAGAGGAAACAATTCTTTGTTTCCTCTTTTTATAAAATACTATTTGTGTAAATATTAGATTACTAATTTATAAAAAACTTTCTTTCCTTTTTTTAAAATAGCATAGCCATCTTTAAAATCATTATCAGATAAACAATAATTTACATCAGTAATTTTGTTATCATTTAGAGAAATTCCACCTTGATTTACTAAAGTTCTTGCTTGACCTTTTGAAGGAGCAATACCAGTTGTTATAATTGCCTCTAAAATAGAAATATTTGTAGATTCGATTTTTACTGTAGGCATATTTTCTAAACTGCCAGTACCATTAAATAAAGCATTAGAAGCTTCTTCTGCTTTTTTTGCTTCATCTTCTCCATGAATTAATTTTGTGATTTCATAAGCTGCTATTTTTTTAGCTTCATTAATATGTTCATCTTTTAGTGAAGTAAGCTCATTAATTTTATCTATAGGCAAAAATGTAAGCATTTTTAAAACATTTTCTACACTTGAATCTTCAATGTTTCTCCAATATTGATAAAATTCATAAGGAGATGTCTTTTTAGAATCTAGCCATAAAGCACCTTTTTCAGTTTTACCCATTTTCTTTCCTTCTTTTGTAGTAAGAAGTTTAAAAGTTAAACCGAAAGAATCATCTTTTCCAATTTTTCTGATTAAGTCAACTCCACCGATTATATTAGACCATTGGTCATTTCCACCTATTTCAAGTTTACATCCATATGTGTTATATAGATGTAAAAAATCATAAGATTGCATTAACATATAACTCATTTCAAAAAATGTTAATCCTGTTTCTAATCTTTGTTTATAACATTCAGCAGCAAGCATTTTATTAACTGAAAATAAACTACCAATTTCACGCATAAAATCAACAAATTTGAAATCTAAAAGCCAATCAGCATTATTTACAATAATGGCAGCATTTTCTCCTTCAAAACTAACAAATTTTTCTATTTGCTTTTTTAAACATTCAACATTATGATTAATATCTTCGCGAGATAGCATTTTTCTCATGTCTGTTTTACCAGAAGGATCACCAATGCTAGCAGTACCACCACCAACTAAGATAATTGGTTTATGACCACATTTTTGCATATGACTTGCAACCATTAGTGAAACAAAATGACCAACATGTAAACTATCAGCAGTAGGATCAATTCCAATGTAGAAAGCAACAGATTCCTTACTAAATAGTTCTTTCATTTCTTTTGGATGAGTCATTTGCTCTATATAGCCTCTTTCTTCTAATATGTTAAAAACATTTTCCATCACGTTCATTCCTTCCATTAATTAGTCTAAATTAATATTGTTTATATTTTTTGTTTTATTTTTTAATGTGTTTTTAAACCCTTTAAATTCTTCATATCCTAAAAATCTGTTTAAGTTTTTTACAGAAATACCAGTTTCACCTGAAATGGTATCAAGTGAATTTTCTAAACCGTTTTCTTGTACATAAGATTTAAAATTTGAAAATTCAAATCCATCTTTAGTACTACATTTAGGGCATACGTTACCTTCTGAAATATAAAAACTACCACATCTACTACATCTATTAAATTCCATAATTTTTCCTCCTATTTTATCTTTTGACAAGTTTTTTTAAAATCCAACACATTGTATCATAAAATTTAATAAAATAAAAGAGCTTTTTAATTATTTTGTAGTTTTATAAACTTTTCATAAAATTCAGGGATATGGTTTTGCAAACGAATAGGTTTTAAAGAAGTATCAGTAAAACAATGTTTAGTTTCACCAGTTAAAACAATGTTACCAGTTTTTTTATTAGTTATAGAATATCCCATTGTTAAGCGAACACCATTAAATTGTTTAACATAAGGTTCTATTAAAATAATGTCATTAAAAGTTACATGATGTTTAAAAGAACAATTTACTCCTAGAACTGGTATCATAATTCCGTTACTCTCAAATGAAGAGTATGGCATTTCAAATTGTTCTAACATTTTACATCTGGCTTCTTCTAAAAATCTGATATAATTTGAATGGTGAACAATTCCCATTTTATCAGTTTCATAATAATTTATTTTTCTTTCAAATATAAAATCCATTTTTATCTTCCTTTCAAGTTATAAGTATATAAAAACAAAAGGCTAATGTCAAATGTTGAAATTAAAAGAAAATTGTGTTAAAATATATCTATTAACATTAGAAAATGTCTGTATGAATATATGGACATAAGGAGGAAGAATTGTGCTGGAAATAAACGCATTCCTTAAAGACAATTTCATAGTTGTCAATGCAGAAAAAAAAGAAAGGAAAGTAATAAATATGACTCGTGAAAAAGTCATAAAAGTGATTGAAAGTACTTTTTTGGATGAAAACATCGATAAAGAATTATACATTCTTTATGGAACGGTGTTGGGAGGTGCCTGCGGAATAATTATCAAAGAAAATAAAATAGAAGTATATATTTCATGTATAGCATATGCTTCTAAAAGACCAGAAATGGTATTAACAGGAAAAAAGAATTGGAAAAAATTATTCTGCTCGAAGATTTTTTAAGAAAAGGAGACTTCGTTTTTTACGGAGTCTTTTTTTAATAAAATAATTAAAAGAAATATAGAAAAAGTTAACAAGCAGTGGTATAATATGAAAAAACAAAATGGAGAAAAAAATGAAAAAAATAAATGGAATAATAATGCAATACTTTGAATGGTATATGGAATGTGAACAAAATTTATGGAATAACATAAAAGAACAAGCAAAAAAATTATCTGAATTAGGAATTACAGCAATATGGTTACCACCAGCATATAAAGGAATAGGTGGAGCAAATGAAGTCGGATATGGAGCATACGATTTATATGATTTAGGTGAATTTGATCAAAAAGGAAGTATAAAAACAAAATACGGTTCAAAAGATGAATATCTAGAATGTATTGAAGTGCTAAAACAAAATGATATAGAAAGCTATGCAGATATAGTATTAAATCATAAAATGGGAGCAGATAAATTACAAACGATACCTGCAACCAAAGTAGATTGGGGAAACCATAATCTTCAAATATCAAACCAAGAGACAGTAAGAGTTGCTACTAAGTTTACTTTTCCAGGAAGAAAACATAAATATTCAGAATTTGAATGGAATTGGACACATTTTGATGGAATTGATTATGATGAAAATTCAAAAGAACATGCAATTTTTAAATTTAAAGATAAAAATTGGAATAATGCTGTAGATGAAGAATTTGGAAACTATGATTATTTAATGGGAGCAGATATAGATTTTACAAACCAAGAAGTTGTTGAAGAATGTACAAAATGGGGAAAATGGTATATAGATATTACGCAAATTGATGGACTTAGACTAGATGCCGTAAAACATATTCCAGCAGATTTTTATAAAAAGTGGATAAAAGACTTAAGAGAGCAAACAAAAAAGGAATTATTTACAGTAGGAGAATATTGGACAGGAGATGTTCAGAAATTACATAGATATATAACCGAAACAGAAGGAGAAATATCTTTATTTGATGTACCTTTGCATTATAAGCTTTCATCAGCATCTAAAGAAGAAAATTATGATTTATCACAACTACTGGATAATACATTAGTAAAAGAAAATTCAAGTAAGGCAGTTACATTTGTAGATAATCATGATACTCAACCAGGACAAGCATTAGAAAGCTTTGTAGAAAGATGGTTTAAACCAGCGGCATATAGTTTGATATTACTTAGAGATGAAGGTTATCCATGTGTTTTCTATGGAGACTATTATGGTATTCCACATGATGATATTAAACCTATTGAAGAACTAAAAATTTTAATTAATTTAAGAAAAGAAAAGGCATATGGAGAACAACATGATTATTTTGATCATCAAAATTATATAGGTTGGACAAGAGAAGGCGATGAAGAACATATTAAATCTGGATTAGCAGTTGTGATTTCAAATACAGGAGATGGGGAAAAGAGAATGTATATAGGAACTCAATTTGCGGGAAGTAAGTTTATAGATAGTTTAGAAAATTGTGAAGAAACTATAGAAATAGATGATTATGGATTTGGAAATTTTAAAGTAAAAGGAAAATCAGTATCAGTCTGGGTTAAGATATAAAATAAACAAGAATAAAGAAAAGCGACAAAAAACGACAAAAAAATGGGACATTTTAGACCTGTCCCTGATGTGTCAAGAAAGGAGAAAAGGATGTCTAAATTTGTTCATTTACATATACATAGTGAGTTTAGTTTGTTGGATGGAGCAAATAGAATCAAAGATTTGCCTAAAAGGGCTAAGGAGTTGGGAATGGATGCTATTGCTCTTACAGATCATGGGGTTATGTATGGTGCAATTGATTTTTATAAAGCATGCAAGGCAGAAGGGGTAAAACCTATTATTGGTTGTGAGGTATATGTAGCACCTCGTTCACGATTGGATAAAGAACCTAATATTGATAATAAATATAATCATCTTATTTTGCTTGCTAAAGATAATGAAGGGTATAAAAATTTAAGTAAGTTAGTTTCTTTAGGGTTTGTTGATGGATATTATTATAAGCCACGTATTGATTTAGAGATTTTAGAGAAATATCATGAAGGTTTAATTTGTTTGAGTGCATGCCTAGCAGGAGCTGTAAATCAAGCTTTATTAAATGGTCAAAATGAGAAGGCAGAAGAAATTGCTTTATGGCATAAGAGAGTTTTTGGAGAGGATTATTATATTGAAATTCAAAATAATGGAATTCAAGAACAAGTTTTAGCTAATCAAAAATTAGTACAATTAGCTAGAAAATTAGATATTCCGCTAGTTGCTACTAATGATGCACATTATTTAAAAAAAGAAGATGCTTATAATCATGAGGTTTTATTGTGTATTCAAACAGGAAAAAGAATGAGTGACATTGATCGTATGAGATTTGACACAGATGAATTATATGTTAAGTCTCCAGAAGAAATGATAGAATATTTTAAAGCGTTTCCAGATGCAATAGAAAATACAGTTAAAATTGCAGAAAAATGTAATGTTGAATTTGAATTTGGACATACTATTTTACCTAATTATGATGTACCAAAGGAATTTCCGACACATTATGATTATTTTAAAAAATTATGTGATGATGGAATAGAAAAAAGATATGGAAAAAATCCATCAAAGGAAATATTAGATAGAGCAGAATATGAGATTAGTGTCATAAAAAAGATGGGATATGTGGATTACTTTTTAATTGTATGGGATTTTATAAATTATGCTAAAACCCATGGAATACCTGTAGGACCAGGACGTGGATCAGGAGCTGGTTCGATTATTGCGTATGCTATTGAGATAACAGATATTGACCCTATGAAATATGGATTACTTTTTGAAAGATTTTTAAATCCGGAAAGAATAAGCATGCCTGATTTTGATGTTGACTTTTGCTATGAACATAGGCAAGACGTAATTGATTATGTATCAAGAAAATATGGACATGACCATGTATCACAGATTATAACTTTTGGAACAATGGCTGCTAAAATGGTTATTCGAGATGTTGCAAGAGTTTTAGATGTACCATATTCAGAGGCTGATAGTTTAGCAAAAATGATACCTAATGAACTACATATTACTATAAAAAAAGCATTAGAACAAAATAAAGAGTTAAAAGAAAGATATGAATCTGATGAATTAGTAAAAAAAGTATTGGATATTGCAATGGGATTAGAAGGAATGCCAAGGCAGGCTTCTACTCATGCGTGTGGAATTGTTATAACAAAAGAGCCAGTAGATACATATGTTCCATTATATGTTAGAGACGGACAAATATCTACACAATATATAATGACAACTTTAGAAGAATTAGGACTATTAAAAATGGACTTCTTAGGATTAAGAACATTAACAGTAATTCAAGATACTATTGATTTAGTAAAAGAAAATAGAGGAATAGATGTAGAATTTGATAAAGAAATGGCAGATCCTAAAGTATATAAACTATGGCAAGAAGGAAAATCATGTGGAATTTTTCAGTTTGAATCGCAAGGTATGACAAACTTCATGAAAGAACTAAAGCCAGATTGTTTAGAAGACTTAATAGCAGGAGTTTCTTTATATCGTCCAGGACCAATGGACCAAATTCCAAGATATGTAAAAGGAAAATTAAATCCTGGACATAATGAATATACTCATCCAAGATTAGAACCAATATTAAATGTAACATATGGATGTATGGTATATCAAGAGCAGGTTATGCAAATTGTTCGTGATTTAGCAGGATATTCACTTCGGAAGAGCTGATTTAGTAAGACGTGCAATGGGAAAGAAAAAGCTAGATGTTATGGCAAAAGAAAGAGAAATATTTATTAATGGACAAGTAGATGAAAATGGAAATATTATTGTACCAGGGTGTGTAAGAAATGGAATTGATGCAAAATCAGCGAATAAAATATTTGACGAAATGGCAGAATTTGCTAAATATGCTTTTAACAAATCACATGCAGCATGTTATGCAGTAGTAGCCTATAGAACAGCTTATTTAAAAGCATATTATCCAGCTGAGTTTATGGCAGCAACATTAAATAGTTTTTTAGGAAATTTAGATAAAATTCCTCAATATATTGATGAATGTAGAAGTCTTGGAATTGAAATTTTAAAACCAGAAATAAATAAAAGTAATACAAAATTTACTGTTGAAAATGGAAAAATAAGATTTGGACTTCGGAAGTATAAAAAATGTAGGAACAGTTCCTGTTGACAACATTGTAAAAGAGAGAAATACAAATGGTTTATATAAGGGTTTTACAGATTTTTGCGAAAGAATTGCAGATGAATCAGTAAATAAAAAATGTATAGAAAGTTTAATTAAAGCAGGAGCATTTGATGAATTTGAACAAACAAGAAGTACTTTATTAGCTTCTTTTGAAAAAATAGTAGATACTATTCAAAGTGGAAAGAAAAAGGGTCTTGAAGGTCAAGTATCTATGTTTGATTTAGGAACAAAACAAGAACAGGAAAAATTAAATGAAATAAAATATACATTTGAAGAACATGAAGAATTGCCAAATAAAGAAATATTATCATTAGAAAAAGAAATGTTAGGAATTTATATTTCAGGACACCCACTAGAAAAATTAAGAAGTCAGATTGAACAACAAACCAATATTAATACAATGCAAATAAGAAATATAGATGAACAAATGACAACTAATATTGAAGAAAACCAAATACAGCAAGAGACGAAAATAAAATTTAAAGATGGACAAAGTGTAAAATATGCAGGAATTATAACTTCCATAAAGAAAAAGTATACTAAAAACAATAAGATTATGGCATTTGTAACAGTTGAAGATTTGTATGGAACAGCAGAAATAATTGTTTTTGAAAATGCATATATAAAATCCGGAAAGAGTTTAGTAGAAGAAAATATTGTGATAGTAGAAGGACGTTTAAGTATAAGAGAAGATGATACAACTACAATCATAGCAAATGAAATTAAAAATTTTGGAGAACAAAAGCAGAAAGTATTGATATTAGATATTAATGATAGTACAGAAGAACAGAAAAATAAATTAAGAGGAGCTATAAAATATTTTTGTGGAGATAAAAATAATATTAATGTTCAAATTAAAATAGATAAAGAAATAAAACCTTGTGGACAGATTTATTTAACAAAAGATATAATGAAAGTAATTCAAAATATATTAGGAGATAATAGAGTTAAATTAGAGGAAAAATAAAAAGGAACATCATAAGTGTTCCTTTTTTAATTTTTTAAAATATTAAATCCATTCTCCATATTTTTTAATATAAACTTTTTTTGCAAACATAGCAACAAAACAATATAAAATTGGAACTCCAATAATAATTGACATGTAAGGAAGTGGGATAGGTATTAAACCAATAACATTTCCAAGCCATGTAAATGGAACGAGAATTCCTAATATACATAAAGCAATTGATGAAAAATATACCATTTTATGTGCGTTACTTTGAATAAAAGGTATTTTTGCAGTTCTAATAATGTGCATTCCTAAAAGATTTGATACAATACTATAAGTAAACCAAATTGTTTGGAAAAGTGCAGGATCTCTTAATTTAAATACAAACCATAAACATGCAAATACAATTAAATCAAAAGCAGAACTTAAAGGTCCCATAAATAGCATGAAATTTTTTAAACTTTTCAAACTAAATGTTCGAGGCTTTTGTAAATATTCTTCATCAACATTATCAAAAGGCAAAGTCAATTGACCAAAATCATAAAGCAAACCTTCAACTAATAATTGAATAGGAGTTTCAGGTAAAAAAGGTAATGCTACACTGGCAACTATAACAGACAAAACTTCACCAAAATTAAAACTTGTTGCCATTTTGATGTATTTCATTAAATTTCCAAAAGTTCTTCTTCCTTCAGTTACACCATCTAATAGTACGTGTAAATCTTTTTCAAGTAAGATGATATCAGCAGATTCTTTTGCAATATCAACTGCAGTATCAACTGAAATTCCAACATCTGAATTTGTAAGAGAAGGAGCATCATTTATACCATCACCCATATATCCAACAACATTACCAGACTCTTTTAAAAGTCTAACAATTCTTGCTTTTTCTATAGGAGAAAGTTTTACAAATATATTGGTTTTTTTTAATAATCTTAAAACACCAGCATCAGCCAAATTTTCAATTTGGTTACCTTGAACTATATTTTTAGAATTAATACCAACTTTTTTACATATACATTCTGTTACTTCAGCGTTGTCACCAGTTAGGACAATAACTCTTATTCCAGCCCTGTTTAATTTTTGAATAGCAGATTTAGCAGATTCCTTTGGAGGATCTAAAAATCCAATAAAACCTAAAAGAATCATATTTTTTTCATCATCAATATTAAACATTGTAGTATCTCTTAAATCATTTTTTTGGCAAACAGCAATAACTCTTAAACCATCTTTATTTAACTTTTTGGCTATTTGTTTTATATTATCTTTAATTTTATTTGTAATAGGTGATAATTGCCCCTTATAATCTACCATATTACATATTTCAAGTATTTCTTCAACAGCGCCTTTAGTTATCATTTGTTTTTTTACACCGTCTGAAACAATAACAGATAAACGTCTACGTGTAAAATCAAAAGGAAGTTCATCTACTAGTTTATATTTCGTAGTGTAATCATTCATATCATTTTGCAAAGCTCTTGCAACAACTGCTTCATCAATATTTCCTCTTAAACCTGTTTGAAAATATGAGTTTAAAAACGCATGTTTTAGAACTCTTATATCTTCGTTACCATTTATATCTAAATACTTTTCAAGCACAATTTTATCTTCTGTTAATGTTCCGGTTTTATCAGTACAAAGAATATTCATAGCACCAAAGTTTTGAATAGAATCTAGTTTTTTAACAATTGTTTTCTTTTTTGACATTTTTACAGCACCTTTAGAAAGACTTGATGATAATATAACAGGTAAAAGTAAAGGTGTAATACATATTGCTATTGCAACAGCAAAAGTAAATGCTGTTACAGGAGCATGTTTCCATGCATTAAGTATAAAAACTATAGGAGTTAATATAAGCATAAATTTTATTAATAATTTACTGATATTTTCGACACCTTTTTGAAAAGAAGATTTAGGCTTTCCTGTTGTTATAGTGTGAGCTACTTTACCAAAATAAGTACTATCAGCTGTTTTTATTACAGCACATTTAGCAGAGCCACTAATTACATTTGTTCCCATAAAACAAATTGTATCTAAATCAGATATAGAATCTAACTCATCTTCAGTTAATTCAGTATGAGAAAGTTTCCTTACAGCATCAGATTCACCAGTTAAAGAAGATTGTCCTACATATATATCTTTAGATTCTAAAATTCTTAAATCAGCAGGAATCATACTTCCGGCAGATAGAATAACAATATCTCCTAAAGTAATATCTTTTATTGGAAGTGCAACTTCTTTTCCGTCTCTTAATACGGTAGTAGTAGTAGCTACTAGTTGTTTTAATTTTTCAGCTGCTTGATTTGAACGAAATTCCTCAAAAAATTCAAGCAAAGTACTAGCTATAACCAAAACCAAAATAACAATAATGTTTGCATAGCTAGGAGTTTCAGGTAAATAAACATCTGTGTAAAATAAAATTGCAACAATTCCGAAGAAGAATACTGTTAAAAGGACTAAATAAACTTTCTAACAAATAATTGTACCATTTTTTTGGTTTAGTTTGTTTTATTTCATTTGGGCCATATTTATTAAGTCTTAGTTCAGCTTCTTGGCTTGAAAGTCCCTGTATATTTATGTGGTATTGTTTTATAAAATCGTCTTTAGGCAGAAGACATTCATTACCATATAATTTTTTTACATTAACTTCCTCTCTTTGATTTTTTGCATTTTGCATTATAAAATCATCTCCATTCTTTTGTATAAAGTTTCTTTAAAATTATACCACTAATTTAAACTAATGAAACAATAAAGTTGAAAAATTTTTAATTTATTAGAATAAATATAGAGAAATAAGACATGATTAAATTTATATTAATCATATCTTAAAACATTCAAACGACTAAATTATAAATAAGAGTAGTTAACATACAAATTAAAACACCACAAACAGTAGGAATAATAAAACTTAGTAAAGTCCATTTTAAACTACCAGTTTCCTTCTTTATAGTAAGCAAAGTAGTAGCACAAGGAAAATGAAGACAAGTGAAAATCATAACATTAATAGCAGTAAGCATAGTCCAACCATTATTAATAAGAATTTGACCAATTTGATAAGTATCTTCTAAATTAACTAAAGAACCATTACCCATATAGCACATTAAAATAATGGGAAGTACAATTTCATTAGCAGGAAGACCTAAAATAAAAGCTGTTAAAATATATCCATCTAATCCCATTAAGTTGGCAAAAGGGTCTAAAAAGTTGGCTACATACGTAAGAATACTAATATCTCCAATTGAAATATTAGCAAATAACCATATTACAAGACCAGCAGGAGCAGCAACACTAATGGCTCTTCCTAATACAAATAGAGTCCTATCAAAAATAGAACGAATTAGTATTTTACCAACTTGAGGTTTTCTATAAGGTGGTAGTTCTAGCATAAAAGAAGATGGTACACCTTTTAAAATTGTTTTAGACAAGATTTTAGAAATAAACAAAGTCATAAACACGCCAAGTAAAATTACTAATAAAACAATAATAGTAGAAATAACAGAAGAAGCAAATCCACTTGCTACAGTACTACCAATAAAAATAGTACTAATGGTAATTAAAAAAGGAAATCTTCCATTACAAGGCACAAAACTATTGGTTAAAATAGCAATTAACTTTTCACGAGGAGAGTCTATAATCCTAGCTCCCACAACACCTGCAGCATTACAACCAAATCCCATACACATAGTTAATGCTTGTTTTCCGTGAGCTACAAGCTTTTTGGAAAAACTTATCTAAATTAAACGCAATTCTAGGTAAGTAACCTAAATCTTCTAATAAAGTAAAAAATGGAAAGAAAATAGCCATAGGTGGCAACATAACAGCAATTACCCATGTAAGAGTAGTATAAATTCCATCAATCAGTACACTAGTTAACCATTCTGGTGAATTTAAAGCTTCTAATAGCCATAATAATTTTTCTTGTATCCATGCAAATAAATCGGACAATAAACTAGAAGGGTAATTAGCCCCTACAATTGTTATCCAAAAAACAATTCCTAAAAACAAAATCATAATAGGAATACCAAATTTTTTAGAAGTTAAGATTTTATCTATTTTTCTATCTCTTTCATTATAGGTTTCCTTCTCATAATGGCAAACATCTTGCTTTAAAGTTTCTGCCTGAAAAACAATGCTAGAAACAATTTCATCTCGAAAAGAATCTAAATTTCTTAAATTTTGTTCAGAAAGCTTTGCCTTAATTTGAATCAGCTTTAAAGCAATATCTACATTTTCCAATAAGTTAACTTTCAAATTTTTTTCAATAGAATTTAAAATA
>ERZ779894.2820-NODE-2820-length-14621-cov-2.771317_pt1 | contig 14621 bp, 10 predicted proteins | sample MGYA00511587_ERZ779894 | MGnify/ENA primary metagenome ERZ779894 (study PRJEB29588, sample SAMEA2160490) | human gut metagenome | biome: human gut; feature: human-associated habitat; material: faeces | place: Denmark | collected 2008/2010 ... | reverse complement strand
CTGACAGGCGACGCCGTAACCGGAAAATTCAACGAGATGCTTTCATCTCCGTCGATTCTTGTCATTACCATGCTGATTATTACAATTGCAGGCTTTCTGATCTGTTCGGTGGGTCTGCAGAACGGCGTGGAGCGTGTTACAAAGGTGATGATGATCGTGTTGATGGTCATCATGATTTTCCTTGCGGTTTACAGCTTTACGATGCCGGGTGCCAAAGAGGGACTGAAATTCTATCTGGTGCCGGATATGCAGCAGATCGAACAGGTGGGACTGTTCCACATTATCACAAACGCGATGAGCCAGGCGTTCTTTACGTTAAGCCTTGGTATCGGTGCGATGCTGATTTTCGGCAGTTACTTAAACGGCGGAAAATCCCTGCTCGGCGAGGCAGTCAGCATTGCAGCGCTCGATACGTTTGTAGCGATTACCGCAGGCCTCATCATTTTCCCGGCGTGCTTCTCCTACAACGTACAGCCGGACAGCGGCCCGAAGCTGATCTTTATGACGCTGCCGCACATTTTCACCTCGATGAAGGGCGGACGGATTTTCGGAAGCTTCTTCTTCCTGTTCCTGTTCTTTGCGGCGCTGTCCACCATCATCGCTGTATTTGAGAATATCATGTGCTGCTTTTCCGAGATTTTCGGCGTTTCCAGAAAACAGTCAGCCATCATCAACTGCATTCTGGTGATCTTAGGATCTCTGCCGTGTGCACTCGGCTACAACGTGTGGTCCGGATTCCAGCCGCTCGGCGCAGGAAGCACCGTTCTTGATCTTGAGGACTTTATCGTCAGCAACCTTCTGCTGCCGGTCGGCTCTCTGATTTACCTTCTGTTCTGTACTTCAAAATGGGGCTGGGGCTTCAAAAACTACCAGGCAGAGGCAAATAAGGGCGGGGGCCTGAAAGTGCCGGACTGGGTACGGGTTTATCTTTCCTACATTCTGCCGCTGCTCCTTCTTGTATTGATTGTTCAGGGACTGATCGGATAAGACAGGAACAAAAAGGTCAATATCAGACGAAAAAAAGATAAGAAAAGAACTGGAAAAAAAGCCAGGAATACGAGATAATAAAAGACAAGAGACCAGAACAGGTGCCGGGACCCGGAAGTATCAGGTGTCCCGGCACTTGTCGGATCAGAAAGGATACAGGAGAAAGGGGAACAAAATGGGAAAATTTACACCACTGGATTTCGAAAAATACGCAGCGCTTGCCCGTCAGGCAGCAGCAGAGGGATGTGTCCTTCTGAAAAATGACAACGAGGCGCTTCCGCTTCACAAGGGGGATAAAGTAGCCGTTTTCGGAAGAATTGCATTCCATTATTATAAGAGCGGACTGGGCTCCGGCGGACTCGTCAACACCAAATATGTGGTTGGCGTTCTGGATGCCTTAAAAGAAGAAAAAGACATCACGCTCGATGAGAATCTTCTTGGAACATATGAGAAATGGATCGAGGAAAATCCATACGACGAAGGTCAGGGCTGGGGAAAAGTGCCGTGGTCCCAGAAAGAGATGGAGCTCACCGACGAGATTGTGGAGAGCGCAAAAGGCGCCGATGCAGCTATTGTTGTTGTAGGCCGTACCGCAGGTGAGGACCAGGACAACAAAAACGAGGCGGGCAGTTATCTCTTGACAGATACCGAGCGTGAGATGGTAGAGAAAGTCAGCAAAGCGTTTGCAAGAACGATCGTTGTGCTGAATGTCGGAAATATCATCGACATGAAATGGGTGAAAGAGTGCAATCCTGCAGCCGTTCTCTACGTATGGCAGGGCGGTCAGGAAGGTGGAAACGGCGTTGCCGATGTGCTGATGGGAAGAGTCAGCCCGTGCGGTAAACTGACGGATACCATCGCAGAAAATATTGAGGATTATCCGTCGACCAGCTGCTTTGGCGATCTGGTAAGAAACGAATACAAAGAGGATATCTATGTAGGATACCGCTATTTTGATACATTTCATGTGGCACCAAGATATCCGTTTGGCTATGGAATGTCGTATACTAATTTTGCAATACGGTTTGAACAGATGCAGATGGAAGGCACGAAGATTCATGTGTATACAGAAGTGGAAAATACCGGAAGAATTTATGATGGTAAAGAAGTTGTGCAGATCTATGTAAGCTGTCCGAACGGGGAACTTAAAAAGGAAGCACAGCGGCTGACTGCATTTCATAAGACGAAGTTATTAAAGCCGAGAGAAAAGGCAAAACTTATACTTAGTTTTGATCTCCGGGATATGACTAGCTACAGGAAAAAAGATGCAGCAACGGTCCTTGAAAAGGGAGAATATGTAATCCGTCTCGGTAATTCCAGCAGGAATACCAGAGTATGCGGAATCTTGAGATTATCCAGTGAAATCATAACAGAAAAACACTCGCATATCTGCAAAATCCCAATGCATGTGACAGAACTGGAACAAAAGGAAGAAGATATCCTTCATGCAGCCTGTGACTGCAGACAAAACTGGGGAAGAGGATGCGAGATTATTATTGAAAATATGGAAAAAATTCGAAGCATTCCGGTAGAAGAGGATAAGATAACAGAAATTGTGCATGAATATGGTCCGGTTAAAATATATTCCTCAGAAGAGACAGATGCCGTGATGGAGCGTTTAACACTCAGAGACATGGCAGAACTGTCTGTGGGCGGAGGTATGACTGGATCAAGATTCTTTGAAGCGCCAGGTGCAGCTGGGGTTACGTGCACAACACTGGAGCAAAAAGGAATTCCAAATGTAGTAATGGCAGATGGACCGGCAGGGCTTCGTCTGAACAAGGTTTCATCTGTGTCATTCACCGGAAAGGTAAAAGGGATAGAGCCGAATATTTCATGTATGAAATATCTTCCGGAGCCGGTTAAAAAAATCATGCTTGGAAATCCGGATAGCCCGAATCTGCTCTATCAGTTTACTACGGCATTCCCAAGCGGGATTTCACTGGCATCGAGCTGGAATCTGGAACTGGCGGAAGAAGTGGGAAATGCAGTTGGAAAAGAGATGGAATGTTATGGTGTAACCTATTGGCTGGCACCAGGACTTAATATTCACAGAAATCCACTTTGTGGACGCAATTTTGAATACTATTCGGAGGATCCACTGGTTTCAGGAAAATTTGCAGCTGCCATTACAAAAGGTGTGCAGAAGAATCGTGGGTGTTATGTGACGTTGAAGCATTTCTGCTGCAATAATCAGGAGGATAATCGCAATAAGACCAATGTGAATGTCAATGAACGAGCGCTTAGAGAAATCTATCTGAAGGGTTTCGAGATTGCGGTAAAGGAAGCGGGTCCGGGAGCCGTTATGAGCAGTTATAACAAAGTAAATGGTAAATATGTCAATAACAGTTACCGACTTCTGACACAGGTGCTTCGAAATGAATGGGGATTTGATGGTTTGGTAATGACGGACTGGTTTGCAACCGGGCGTAAATATGGAAATCCGGCACATGCGATTGCATCCGGGAATGATCTGATTATGCCGGGAAGTGCAGGTGTGGTGGATGAGATTGTGAAAGCGGTGTCCAAGGGAGTGATACTGGAAGAGGATGTAAAAAGAAGTGCAGCGAATGTATTGCGTGGAGTGTTATCCAGCAGGATATATCAGGGATTTACAAGAATGCATATGAAAAAGTAAAAGGTGAGAAGTAAGCGTGAGACTAGATAAGAAAAAAATGATTGCTGCCATAATTGTGGCATGCACAACACTTTTCATAGCAATAGGAATACATGAAAAAAAAGATACACGAAAACAATTAAAATTTGGAGCTACTTATATGACAATGAATAATCCATATTTTGTTAATATGGATGAAAATATTGAAGAGTCAGTGCAGACAAAGGGGGATATCTTAATTACAAGAGATCCCCTGCAGGATCAGAAAAAACAAAATGAACAGATAAAAGATATGATAAATGAAGGGATTGATGTACTTTTTCTGCAACCTGTAGATCGAAATAAAGTTCGGCCTGCACTTGAACTATGTAAAAAAAAGCATATACCTGTAGTTGTTATTGATTCTGAAGTGTCGGATACAGAAGCGGTTGTATCCACGATTGTTTCGGATAACTATGATGCGGGGGTTCAATGTGCAAAAGATATGATGAAGAAAAAAACAAGTGCAAATATAATAATTGTAAATCAGAAAGCATTGAATTCAATTAATGAGAGAGTGAAAGGTTTTAGGGATACTATTAAAGGGCATCCACAATATAAGATAGTAGAAGAAAAAGAGAGTGCCGCAGAGTTTGAAATTGCAATGAAAGTTATGGAGGAAATTATTTATGAAAAGAAAAATTATGATGTTGTAATGGGCGGAAATGATCCAATTGCTTTAGGGTGCATAGCAGCGATGCAAATGACTGATAAGACGGATCAGGTTATGGTTTATGGTGTGGATGGTTCGCCGGATGGAAAAGCAATGATAAAGGCAGGATTTTTAGAAGGAACAGCGGCACAATCACCAATTAAAATAGGTGAAAAGGCAGTTCAGACAGCATACAGCTATTTGGCAGGGGAAACTGTAAAAAAACATGTTACAATACCTGTCGAATTAATTACAGCAGATAACTTAAAGTTTTATGACATGACAGGATGGCAATAATGAAAAAAAATTATAGTTTAATTTTGAGAAAGATAATATTTGCTTTTAATAGTATATCAGTGATTGGAATTGCAATATTTATTTTGTATACAACAAGAAAAATATGTGATGCATACGTTGCAAGTGATTTCTTAGAAAAAGTCAATGCGATTCCGGCAAACCCTTCTGCATTAGTAGGAGAAATTTTGGTATTAGTAGCTATAATGGGAATTTCTTTTATATGCAGAGAAAAATTTGTTAGGGAAAATACAGGAGTATATTATTTGACTTTACTTATAGATTTTTGTGCAAGTTTTTTTATTGTTTATAGATTAGATTTTAATTATAATGGGATACTTTTGTGGGTTTTTGCGAATCTCATTGCACATATTAAAGACATGGGAGGAAAATATGTATTAGCAGTGATATCTTTACTAAGCTATATAGGAACCAATCACGGTATTATCTCGGTAAGTACGAAAATATTTTCTGTTAATGATTATATAAAGGTATATGATATTGGAATCCAAAAAGTATTATATTGGCTATATAATTTGCTTACATCATTAAATATTATTTTATTTTTTGTTTTTTGTGTATTCATTATTATCGAACAGAGTGGAACGATAGATGAGGTAAAAAAATTATATTTTAAATTATCGCAAACAAATGAAGAGCTACAACAGGCAAATGAAAAATTACAGGAATATGCTGTAATGAAAGAAAAAATGGGAGAAACAAAGGAGCGCAACCGGCTGGCTAGAGAAATTCATGATACATTAGGGCATACGCTAACGGGTATATCAGCGGGGGTAGATGCTTGTATAGCGATGATCGATAGTTCACCTGAGGTAACGAAAGGACAATTGGAGCTTATTTCAAAAGTTACAAGGGATGGAATAAAAGAAGTAAGAAGGTCAGTAAGTGAATTAAGACCGGATTCTCTGGAACGTTTAAACTTGGAACCAGCAATTCGTAAGATGGTAAATGAAACAAATTCAATAACAAATACAAAAATACATTTTGAATGTGATGTCGAAAAATTGAAATTTGATGAAGATGAAGAAAATGCGATATATCGTGTTGTTCAGGAAAGTATGACGAATTCTGTACGACATAGTCATGCAAAAAATGTTTATATTACTATAAAAAAGAAATATTCCGATATTTATATTTCAATCAAAGATGATGGAATTGGATGTACTGATATGAAGAAAGGATTTGGTACAAGACATATTGTTGAGCGGATAAAGTTATTAAATGGGACAGTAGAGTTTGATGGAAGTGATGGATTTACAACAAATGTTGTAATTCCTATAAGATGGGGTGAAGAATATGATTAAAGTACTGATTGCAGATGATCAGGAATTGATTAGGCAAAGTTTGTCAATTGTATTAAATACAAAGGAAGGAATAGAAGTAACAGATACGGTTGCAAATGGACAAGAAGTAATTGCAAGTGTACGAAAAAATAGACCGGATGTTATTTTAATGGATATTCGAATGCCTAAAATGGATGGCGTACAGTGTACGAAAATAATAAAAGATAATTATTCAGAAATAAAAATTATTATACTCACAACTTTCGATGATGATGAGTATGTATATAATGCATTAAAATGGGGAGCAAGTGGATATCTTTTAAAAGGAGTATCGATGGACGGATTGACTAATGCAATACGTACTGTATATAGTGGACAGGCAATGATAAATCCAGATATTGCTACAAAAGTTGTAAGATTGTTTTCACAGATGGCAAAGGCTGATTATGTAGTTGATGTAGATCAGAAGAGAACAGAAAATCTGACTAAAACAGAATGGAAAATTATTAATGAAGTCGGACGGGGAAGTTCTAACAAAGAAATAGCGGAAAATTTGAATCTTTCAGAAGGTACTGTACGGAATTATTTGAGTGGGATATTAAACAAATTAGAGTTCAGAGACAGAACGCAATTGGCAATCTGGGCAGTACAGAATAAAGTAGCAACAAAAATTACGGAGCAATAGTAAATGAAAAAGAAAAGTATATACGGATTAGTTGTTTGCTTTTTGAGCATAATATTAATAATACTTGCATGGAACTATAGACAAAAAAATAAACCAATTGTATTGGAATTTGGCATGTTTGCTGAGAGTAATTGGGATGTTAAGAATGCGAATGCATATGTAATAATAGATGATGCAATAAAAAAATTTGAAAAAGAACATCCAGGTGTTAAAGTTCATTATGAGACAGGGATTAGAAAGGAAGATTATTCAGAATGGTTAGATAGAAAAATATTAGAAGGAGAAACACCAGATGTATTTATGGTGTTGTCTGATGATTTTTATAAATATGTGTCATTAAATGTTATATTTGATTTAGATAATCAGATTGCTAATGATAGGAACTTTAAAAAGGAGTATTTTTTTGATACAGTATTAGATATTGGAAAATATCATGAAAGTCAGTATGCGTTACCATATGAGGTAGTACCGACTTTGATGTTCGTAAATAAAACATTGTTGGAACAAGAAGGAATAGAAGTCCCAAATGAAAATTGGACATGGAGTACAATGGAGCAAATTGTTGATCAGATTACAAAGGATAAAAACGGTGATGGTGTGATCGATCAATTTGGGACATATAATTATACTTGGAAAGAAGCTGTATATTCAAATGGTGCAGAGCTTTTTGATAAAGATGGGAAAAAAGCTTTTTTTTCGGGAACAAAAGTGAATGAAGCAGTTAAATTCGTGAAAAAGTTAAATAAAATGAATGGAGGCCGTGAAGTAACACAAAATGATTTTGATTCGGGAAATGTGGCATTTATGCCGTTAGCGTTTTCTGAGTACAGGACATATAAAACTTATCCGTATAAAATAAAAAAATATACAAGTTTTCAATGGGATTGCACAAGCATGCCGGCAGGCCCAGGAGGTCATAATACTTCAGAAGTAGATGCACTTTTGATGACTATTGGAAATAAAAGTAAACATAAGGAATTAGCATGGGAATTTCTGAAAATGTTAACTTCGGATTCTTCAATTCAAAGAGAAATATTTGAATATTCGCAAGGTGCATCAGTATTGAAATATGTAACTGGATCAAGATATGCAGAAAGCATGATTCGGAAGGATATGGATGTAGATGAGAGGGGTATTGATAATCGTTTGTTAAGTGATGCGATAGAGAATGGACGGATAAATCCAAAATTCTCGAAATATCCAGAGGCTATGGCATTAGCAGAGAATGAAATAGATGATATTTACAAAAATGAAAAGAATATTGATAGTTCGCTTAAGGTATTTCAGAGAAGTATTACTAAATTTTTAAATCAATAAGAAAAGCATTACATTTGTCACATTTTTTTGTGAGAAATGTAATGCTTTTTTAGTTACAAAATACAGGTGTACAGGAAAAGGAAAATTAGTAATATTAAGACAACAAATAACAAGCAAGGAGGAAAAGAAATGAAAAGAAAATTAGTGAGCGTGTTATTGAGTGTTTCATTAGTTGCAGCAATGGTAATGGGTTGCAGCAACGGTGACGGGGACAAGAAATCTAGTTCGACGAAAACTGAATCGACGTCAAACAAAAAGGGAGGTCACAAGTTTGGGTATACTTGTATGGACGGAACGAACCCATTCTTTGTAACATTGGAAGATGAAATCAGAAAGAAAGTCGAAGCAAATGGGGACGAGCTTGTATCTGTAGATCCGGCAAATGATGTAAGTCTTCAGGTACAGCAGGTAGAGGATTTGATTTCACAGGGAATTGATGCAATGTTCCTGAATCCAGCAGAAGCTGAAGGAATTCTTCCAGCTTTGGATGCTTTAAAAGAAGCAAACATTCCAATCGTTAACTTTGATACAGAAGTTGCCGATATGTCGTATGCAACAAGTTATGTTGGATCTGATAACTACAATGCAGGTAAAGTTTGTGGAGAAGATTTAGTTAAAAAATGCCCGAAGGGTGGAGACATTATTGTTCTTGATTCACCGACTATGAATTCAATTGTAGATCGTACAAAAGGATTTACAGATGCAATCAAAGGAAAAGGATTTAACATTGTTGCACAGCAGGATGCAAAAGGAAATCTTGAAACGTCAATGGGAATTGCAGAAGATTTATTACAGGCACATGGAGATGTAGTTGCAATCTTTGGTGGAAATGATCCTACAGCGCTTGGTGCATTAGCGGCAGCAAATGCAGCAGGAATTAAGGATTGCAAAATTTACGGAGTAGATGGTTCACCGGATGTTAAATCAGAGCTTGCAAAAGGTGATTCTTTAATGGAAGGAACAGGAGCACAGTCTCCAGTTGGTATTGCTGATAAGTCTGTAGAGGTTATGTATAAAATCTTAGATGGCAAGAAAGTGAAAGACAAATATCCAGTAGAAACATTCCTGATTACAGCAGATAATGTTAACGATTATGGTACAGATGGTTGGCAGTAAACGATAGTCATTAACAAAAATATGAAAGGTGCTTTATTCAAATGAACTGGATAAAGCACCTTTTTGCATAAAAGAAAGATATAAGTGGGTGATATTTTGAGTGGTACAACATTGCTAGAAATGAAACATATACACAAAAAATTCCCAGGTGTATATGCATTAAAGGATATTAATTTCGAACTTCGGACGGGGGAAGTTCATGCATTACTAGGTGAAAATGGAGCCGGAAAGTCTACGCTTATCAAAGTGTTAGGCGGAATTTATACAGCAGATGAAGGCGAGATAATTATAAACGGTAAAAAAGTAAATATAGATGGTGTAAAGGCTGCACAGGCTAATGGAGTAGCGATTATTCATCAAGAATTGGTTTTGGTTCCGTATATGACTGTAGCTGAAAACATTTTTTTGGGACGAGAACCGATGAGTTCCGGATTTGTTGATAAAAAGAAAATGAATCATGATGCGCAAAAATTGTTAGATGACTATCAAATGGGAATACAAGCTAATCAGTTAATTAAAGAATTAACGATAGCACAGCAGCAGATGGTTGAAATTGTAAAAGCAATTTCTTATAATTCAAAAATTTTAGTTATGGATGAACCAACTTCTTCGATTTCAGATAAAGAGGTAGCATTTTTGTTTAAGACAATGAGGAGTCTTACTTCCAAGGGAGTAGGTATTATATATATTTCTCATAAGATGAGTGAATTGGAAGAAATTTGCGATAGAGTAACTGTTATGCGAGATGGAGAATATGTAGGTACTGAAGTTGTAAAAAACACTACAAAAGATGCATTAATTGCAATGATGGTTGGAAGAGAGTTGACTAATTACTATACAAGAGATTTTGAAGAACATGAAGAAGTTATTATGCGATGCGAAGGAATCTCAGATGGTGAGCTGGCAGAAAACGTAAGTTTTGAACTTAGAAAAGGTGAAATATTAGGCTTTGCCGGATTGGTTGGAGCTGGAAGAAGTGAAGTAATGAAAAGTATATTTGGGCTTATGCCAAAAAGTACAGGAGATATATATCTGGAGGGTAAAAAAGTTACTATTAATTCACCAATTGATGCTATGAAAAATGGCATTGCACTTGTTCCGGAAAATCGTAAACTCGAAGGTTTATATTTGGTACAAAGTGTCAGGTTTAATTCAACGATAGAAGTTTTAAACGAGTTCATTAAAGGTATTTTTGTAGACAATTCTAAAGAAAGAGAAATTACACAAGAATATATTGATAAAATGGCAACCAAAACACCTTCACAGGAACAAGCTATAGGTAATCTGTCAGGAGGAAATCAACAAAAGGTATTAATTGGTCGTTGGCTTGCAACACATCCGAAAATTTTAATTCTTGATGAGCCTACAAGAGGTGTAGATGTAGGTGCAAAATCAGAAATATATGCAATTATGAATAAATTGGCAAAACAGGGAATGTCAATTATTATGATATCTTCTGAGTTGCCAGAAATTTTAGGAATGAGTGATCGAATCTATATAATGGCACATGGAAAGATGAGAGGCTGTATTAGTCATAAAGAAGCAACGCAGGAAAGCGTTATGATGCTGGCAGCTGAATAGGATGGGCATAATAAAGGAGGAAAAAAACAAATGGAAGAAAAAACAAAAAAAACAACAGCGACAGCTGGAGTTGGAAATGCTGTTAAAATATACTTTAAAGAAAATCTTGGTATAATCGTAGCCTTCTTGGTATTATGTGTATTTTTATCAGTTTTTCCAAAAACAAGTGGATCATTTTTTACAAGACAGAATATATTTAATGTATTAAGACAGATTTCTACGAACCTGTTCCTGGCATGTGGTATGACAATGGTAATTATTCTTGGTGGAATCGATTTGTCTGTTGGATCAATCATTGCATTATCAGGTTGTATTTCGGCAGGATGTGTAGCAAGATATAATCTCCCATTACCGATAGCATTACTTATGGGACTTTTAGTTGGACTTTTAGTTGGTATGTTTAATGGTGCTGTAATCAGTAAAACTACAATTCCAGCATTTATCGTAACATTGGCTACAATGAATATAGCAAAAGGACTTGCATATGTATATACTGGCGGTTCGCCTGTACGAGTAGTAACAAAAGAATGGCAATTTTTAGGAGCTGGTTATGTTGGAATTTTTCCTACACCAGTTGTAATTTTAGTAATTGTTCTTATTATTACAGCAATCATTATGAATAAGACGAAAATGGGACGTCATATGTATGCTGTCGGAGGAAATCAACAGGCGGCCGAGTTTTCAGGAATTAAAGTGGAAAAAGTAAAATTCTTTGTACATGCATTTTCTGGATTGATGGCAGGTCTTGCTGGAATTGTTTTGGCTTCACGTATGTATTCCGGACAGCCTACAGCCGGTGATGGAGCTGAAATGGATGCTATCGCAGCAGTTGTTGTTGGTGGAACTTCAATGGCTGGTGGTAGTGGTAAAATTGGTGGAACTATTATAGGTGGTTTGATTATAGGTGTTTTAAATAACGGATTAAATCTTTTGAATGTAAACTCATTCTGGCAGTATGTAGTAAAAGGAGTTGTGATTTTACTGGCTGTATTCCTTGATTACTTTAGAAATAAAGGAAAGAAATAAGATAAACTGAAAAGGAGAAAGATTATGTTAGTTTCATTAAAGCCGTTGATGGAAGATGCAATGAAAAAAGGATATGCGGTTGGAGCATTTAATTGTCCGAATATGGAATCAGTAATGGCTATCATACAGGCTGCAGAGGAAACAAATTCACCAGTTATATTAAACTATGCAGAGGTGCATGGAAATTTGATATCCATGGAAGATATCGCACCAGTTATGCTTCAATTTGCAAAAAAAGCCTCTGTTCCAGTTTGTGTACATTTGGATCATGGTGAGTCTATTGAAAGTTGTATTAAAGCAATACAGTTAGGTTTTAGCTCTGTGATGATTGATGCATCAGGCAGTGATTATGAAGAAAATATAAGAATAACTGCAGAAGTGGTGAGGTTGGCTCATGCAGTCGATGTTACAGTTGAAGCAGAACTTGGACATATTTTCTCATCTGACAAAGGATTAGGAGATACAGAAGAAATTGAAACAGCGGACAGTTTTTCAAACTTAGATGATGTGTATACAAGTCCAGATATGGCAAAAGATTTTGTTGAAAAAACCGGAGTGGATGTGTTGGCAATTGCTTTCGGAACAAGTCATGGGATTTATACACAGAAGCCAGTTTTGGATTTGAATCGTATTACAGAAATTAAAAACAAAATTGATATCCCATTCGTAATGCATGGTGGTTCAGGACTTAGTAAAGAGGAGTTTCAGACAGCTGTAAAAAATGGAATACGTAAAATTAATTATTACACGTATATGACATTGGCTGGTGGAAAAGCAGTCAAAGCTGCATTGGATAAAAAAAGTGTAGAAGAAAATATTTTCTATCATGACATTCCGTTAATTGCTATGAAAGCTATGAAAGAAAATGTGAAAGTGGCAATTGAAACATTTGCACTAAAAAATTAGGGGGTGTGAAAGATGAAAAGATCAGAGATTAACAAAGCTTTGAAGGATATGCATGATTTGATCAAAAAATTTCATGTATCACTTCCTCCATTTTGTGAATGGACACCAGAAGAGTGGAAAACAAAAGGGAAAGAATACGATGAAATTAGAGATAATATGCTTGGCTGGGATATAACAGATTTTGGACTCGGAGATTTTGAACATACAGGATTTTCGTTAATTACGTTAAGAAATGGAAATATAAAAAACGATAAGTATGATAAACCATATGCAGAAAAGTTATTGATGCTCCATGAAGGTCAGCATGCGGAAATGCATTATCATGCATATAAAATGGAAGACATTATTAATCGCGGAGGTGGAAATGTACTAATTCGTGTATATAATTCGACGGAAGATGGAAAAATGGCAGATACAGATGTCATTGTACATAGCGATGGATGTGTTTATACAGTGAAGGCAGGAACTCAGATAAGACTAACGCCAGGAGAAAGTATTACTGTGACAAGAGGATTGTACCATGACTTTTCTGTAGAAGAAGGAAAAGGATCCGTTTTGTTGGGAGAAGTTTCTATGTGCAATGACGATAATACGGATAATTATTTCTATAATAAAAAAGTAGGACGTTTTCCTGCTATAGATGAAGATGAAGAACCATACCGTTTATTATGTAATGAATACCCAGAGGTTTTGTAGGAGGAAGACCTATGAATAAAGAAGGAATAACGGTTGCAGGAAATCTTATTGCAGATGTAGTATACACAATAGATGTATATCCTCAAAAAGGCAATTTAACATGGATGAGAAATCCGGTTGCCCATACCGGAGGTATTAACAACTTAATTATTGATTTGGCAAGGTTAGATTCTAAAATACCAATAAAAGTATCGGGAGTTGTGGGTGATGATGAAAATGGTCAATTTATAGTAGATTCTTTAAGAGAGTATCCGAATATAAACATTGAAGGGATTGTAAAAAAAGGAAGAACAGCTGTTACATTTGCAATGACAGAAAAAGAAAGCAAGCAGAGAACATTCTTTTTTGATCCAGGAACCAGTTTGGAATTCAATGAAAAGCAGATAGATTTTAAGAAAATAAAGGCGGATATTTTTCATTTAGAATATTTACTTTTATTAGGAACGCTGGATCAACCGGATGAAGACTATGGAACTAAAGCCGCAAAGGTATTAGCAACTGCACAAAAATATGAAATGGAAACTTCAGTAGATATGGTTTCAGAAGAAGGAAATCGATATCAAAAAGTTGTATGGCCTGCATTGAAGTATACAGATTATTGTGTGGTAAATGAAGTAGAAGGAACCGGTGTGACTGGAATTCAATTATATGATAAGGATGGAATAAAAGAAGAAAATATGAGAAAGGGGTTGGAAAAATTAAAAGAATTGGGATTTAATTTTCTTTATATTGAAAATGAAATAGGTGAGGAATTTCAAAATGAAGATGTTATTTCAGATGAATTAAAAAAGAAAATGTCGGATGATTTAAAAAGATTAGATATAACATCTACAATAGAAAATGCTAAAAGCATAGTTGAAACAGTTTGTGATAATTACCACAATATATTTGATACTATAGATATTAGAAATAGTAATGATTATTTATTTAAACACTCTATTATGGTAGCCGAATTTTCTATTGCTATTGGTATAAAATTAAATTTAAATCAAAGAGAACTAGTTAATTTAGCCACATCAGCGTTACTTCACGATATTGGAAAATTGTGTATTAATAAAGAGTTACTTGATAAAATTAAATTAAGTGATAAAGAATTAATGTATCAAGAAAAACTACATCCAATTTATGCATATAGTTTATTATCTAAAGTACCGGAAATTACAGCAACTACTAAAACGGCTATTTTATTTCATCATCGAAATGAAGATGGAACAGGTTTTCCTGAAAATATAAAAGTACCAGATCATATATTTTATAAGATATTACACGTAGCTGATACTTATGATAATTTGATATCATCTAAAAATGGAATGAATCCATCAGATGCATTAGAGTATTTATATGCTAATTCAGAAACTTTATTTAACGTTGATGTTGTAAATGCTTTTAAAAGTTGTATAC
>ERZ779894.2819-NODE-2819-length-14625-cov-2.526493_pt1 | contig 14625 bp, 15 predicted proteins | sample MGYA00511587_ERZ779894 | MGnify/ENA primary metagenome ERZ779894 (study PRJEB29588, sample SAMEA2160490) | human gut metagenome | biome: human gut; feature: human-associated habitat; material: faeces | place: Denmark | collected 2008/2010 ... | reverse complement strand
CAACTTAAATAAACTCAAGGAGGAGATTGTTATGGTTCAGATCATCGCAGGAGCAAAGGGAAAAGGAAAAACTAAATATTTACTCGATATGGCGAACACGGCTGTCAAAGAAGCCAAGGGTTCCGTTGTCTATCTGGATAAGAGTTCCAAACATATGTATGAGTTGAACAACCAGATTCGCCTTATCAATGTACAGGAATATCCGATTGATACCAGCGATGGATTTATCGGATTTATTTGTGGTATTATCTGCCAGGATCACGATCTGGAGCAGATGTATCTTGACAGCTTCCTGAAACTTGCCTGCCTCGAGGGAGCGGATATTGAAGAGACCTACAAGACGCTGGAAACCATCAGTGAGAAATATCATGTAAAATTCGTTTTAAGCATATCCATGAATGCAGCCGATCTTCCAGAGTGCGCGAAAGAAAGTGTTGTAGTATCTTTATAAGAGATTCAAAATGAACAAAACCGCAGCTGTCAGCGCAGGGCGGAGACAGGAGACTGTCCGATTCATCTGAAAAAGGAGAATTGGATGGTCTCTTTTTGCGCATAGGAAACTTCGCCCTATGGCAAAAAACGCTCATTACCACAGTGATGAATACGATAAGTACCTGCGCTTCAGAATCCGGCGGAAACCGGATTTCTGAAGCGCAGTACATATCCGGTGGCTGCTTGGCGGATGAATGAGCCGTAACCGGCGGCCAGAACAACCGGATTTGGGATGTCCCCGTCAGCTTCTTAGTTTTTTGGCTAATTGAGGGTGTAATTGTAGACATTGATCGCCGACTGGTGTAAAATATTAGTTAGAATTTTTTTGAAATTATGGCTGAATTTGGAAAATTTTAACGATATATAACAGAAAGGTGGATTTTCTATGCAGTACGATTTTGACACACCGATCGATCGGACCCATACTTGGTCGATCAAGCATGATTTTAAGAAAGAAAATGGGAAAGCGGATGATATTCTGCCGCTCTGGGTGGCGGATATGGATTTTCGATCGCCGGACAGCGTGGTTGAGGCGCTGAAAAAGGCAGTGGATCACGGGATTTTCGGTTACAGTCGGGCAGATGAGTCGTACTTTGATGCGGTGGCAGCGTGGTATCAGAAACGCCATCACCTGACTCTGCAGCCGGAGTGGATGACCTGCACGCCAGGTATCGTGTTTGCACTCTCGATCGCAGTGCGGGCTTTTACCCAGGAGGGCGATGCGGTGTTGATCCAGCCGCCGGTCTACCATCCATTCAGCCGGGCGATCCTCCGCAATAAGCGGACGCTGGTGGAGAATCCGCTGGTTTTAAAAGATGGACATTATGAGATGGATCTGGAAGAGCTGGAGCAGAAGGTGCTGGATGAGCATGTCAAACTGATGATTTTATGCAATCCGCACAATCCGGTTGGCCGTGTCTGGACAAGGGAAGAGCTGACCTCACTGGCTGACATCTGCCTGCGCCACCATGTATACGTGATCAGCGACGAGATCCATGGCGATTTTGTATGGCAGGGGCATGAGCAGACTCCGTATGCGTCGATTTCAGAGGAAGCATGCCTTCATTCGATGATGTGTACAGCGCCGAGCAAGACTTTCAATCTGGCTGGCATGGCGACATCAAACCTCTTTATCCCGGATCCGGAGATGCGGCGTAAATTCCGGTCGGAGCTGCTGGATGTTGGTCAGGAAAATATGAACCGTCTGGGATTGTTCGCCTGCCGTGCAGCGTATGAAGGCGGCGGGGAATGGCTGGATCAGCTTATCGGCTATCTGGCTGGCAATCTGGCACTGGTGCGCGATTTCTGTAAAAACCGTGTGCCGCAGATTCAGCTGGTAGAACCGGAGGGAACGTATCTGGCATGGCTGGATTGCCGTGAACTGGGGATGACGGACGATGAATTGATGGCATTCTTCTCGGATGAAGCGAAGGTATGGCTGGATCCGGGCAAGCATTCGGGTGAACAGGGATCTGGATTTATGCGCTTTAATCTGGGAAGTTCGCGCAGTGTGATTGCACAGGCGCTCGATCAGATCGAGGCGGCATGGAAAAAACGGAACGCATAATGAAAAATAGCAGAACCGTAAAAATAAAACGTTCGGAGGGATTGCATGGAATTTGAAGAAGTGGAGAATATTGGACAGCGGATCAAGGAGATTCGCAAGAGTAAATCTATCACGATCCAGAAGCTGTCCCAGTTTACCGATCTGTCAGTGGGATATCTGAGCAATCTGGAGCGGAACCAGGCAAGCCCGACGCTGAACAATCTGCAGATTATGGATGATTCTGTATAATTGACGGGATGAATTGATCTTGAAATTTGGACAATTCACTCGTATAATAAAGGCTGTACGTTGGGCTATACAGAATATTGCAAAAGTCCATGGCCGGAGACAAATTTGCGTGGATTTTTGTCTGGTAACTGTGAAACTGCAGAAACAGCTGCCAGAGAAGTACATCGGGAAAAGGGAGGATAGAGTTGCATGGCCAAAAACAAGAAAATTGTACGCTACAGAAAGCCATTGAATATCAATGTAGGCATGATCATTTTTGCCATGATTTTCGTCTATCTTTCTTTCAGTGTCTATACATATCTCAGGCGGGATCACGTCCAGTTTTATGAGGTCGTCGAGGGAAGTATTGTAAATAATAAAGAATACAACGGAATCCTGTTTCGGGATGAGACAGTGGAAAATGCACCGCAGACCGGATACGTCAACTATTATGTGCGCGAGGGAAAGCGGGCAGGCGCTGGGGCGCGCGTCTATTCGCTAGATGAGACCGGCGAGCTGGGAAAATTTTTGGAAGAAAATCAGTCCTCTGGGGTGTCCCTGTCAGCAGAAAATCTGGCGGATTTGAAGAAACAACTCAGTTCGTTCTGTTTATCCTACAACGATCAGCGCTTTGAAAGCGTCTACGACGCCAAATATTCTTTGCAGGCTTCGGTTGCAGAGTATATGAATTTCAATGCGCTGGGCGATATGGATGCACAGCTTCAGGCACAGGGTATCAATTACAAACAGATATCGGCGCCCCAGCCGGGTATTATTTCCTATGTGACCGATTCTTTTGAGGGAGTCGCGCCGGAGGAGGTGACGGCGGATTCGTTTGACCGGAGTCAATATACGCGGCAGGTGGGACGAGCTGGGGAACTGATCGAGGCGGGCACGCCGGTGTACAAGATCATCACATCGGAGAACTGGAGTATCGTGTTTCAGATGGATGACAAGGATAAAGAGCAGTTTGCCGATCAAGATACATTGACGATCGAGCCGTTGGGAAGTGATATGAAATTCCGGGGAAATTATTCGATGTTTACCGGTTCCGATGGCAATCTGTATGGACGCCTGGATCTGGACCGTTACATGATCCAGTTTGAATCCGAGCGTTTTATGACCTTCGAGATCTCCAGCGAGGAAACGCAGGGACTTAAAATTCCGGTATCATCGGTGATGGAGAAGGAATTTTATACCATTCCAGTTGACTATATGACAACGGGCGGCAACGCTACTGAAGATGTGGCTGGCTTCAATAAAGAAGTTTACGGCGAAGGCGGAAAGGCATCGATTGAATTTGTCACGCCGGAGATTTACAGCTCGACCGATGAGTATTATTATGTCGAGAAGAGCGACGATGGGCTGTTAAAGAGCGGCGATTATCTGGTGAAGCCGGATTCAAACGAGCGCTTCCAGGTAGGACCGACGGCAAAGCTGACAGGTGCTTACAATATTAATAAGGGATACGCGGTGTTCAAGCAGGTGAAAGAACTTGCAAATAGCGGTGAATATTACATTGTAGAAAAAGGAACCAAATATGGATTATCGGTTTATGACCATATCGTGTTGGATGCCAGTACCGTATCGGATGGGCAGATCGTATATCAGTAATGATATTTCCAAAATATAGAGATAAGGAAGGTGTATCACATATGGTTCAGGAACAGTTAGAAGAAGTACGTCAGAATATACGGAACGCCTGCGAGCGGAGCGGACGGAAGGTGGAGGATGTCACGCTGATCGCGGTCAGTAAGACAAAACCGGTGCCGATGCTTCAAGAGGCATATGATGCCGGCGCCAGAGATTTCGGCGAAAACAAGGTGCAGGAGATTCTGGAGAAGGAACCGCAGCTGCCGTCTGATATCCGTTGGCATATGATTGGACATTTACAGAAAAATAAAGTCCGTCAGGTAATTGACAAGGCAGTTCTGATTCACTCCGTCGATACGGTGGGACTGGCAGAGCAGATCGGAAAAAGAAGCGGTCAAACGTGATCTGGACGTTTCTATTCTTCTGGAGGTCAATGTCGCCGGAGAAGAGTCCAAATTTGGTTTTGCCCCGGAAGAAGTCGAGGAAGCGGCACGCGAAATTACAAAGTACCCGCATGTCCACATACAGGGACTTATGACGATTGCACCATTTGTAGAGAATTCGGAAGAAAATCGTGGTGTTTTTAAAAAATTATATGAATTATATGTTGACATGAAACGGAAAAACATTGATAATGTTACTATGAATGTCCTTTCGATGGGAATGACCGGAGACTATCAGACAGCGATTGAAGAAGGTGCAACTATGGTAAGAGTCGGTACGGGCATTTTTGGAACCAGGGCAAAGATAGGAGAGAAATAGGGTTATGAGTATTCTGAACAAATTAATGGATACAATGCGTCTCACAGAGAATGATGACGATTACTTCGATGAGGAAGATTACGAAGAAGAAAAACCGGTGATTAAGAAGCGTTCTTTCGGCAAGAGGGACGAAGAGATGGATGATTACCGCCACGAGGAGGAATCTAAGCCGCGTTTTCTGCCACGTTCCTCTAACAACAAGGTAGTGCAGATGCGCCGCAGCATGGAAGTATCTCTGATCAAACCTACTTCCATGGAGGATACGAGAGAGATTTGCGATTACCTGCTGGCTGGAAAAGCTGTTGTTTTAAATATGGAAGGAATCCACATGGAGGTTGCACAGCGTATCATTGATTTTACCTGTGGCGCGACCTATTCGATGGATGGAAATCTCCAGAAGATTTCCAATTACATCTTTATTGCGACACCGTCATCGGTTGAGCTGTCCGGCGACTTTCCCGAACTCTTAGCAGACGGTTCCATGAATGTTTCCGGGATGAATCTCCACTTCTGATACTGATATACTCCCAGGTTCGCTATATATCTGAACCTGGGAGTATTTATTATACAATCGGAAATTTGTGTGATTTCTGATTGTATACAGGCTCTCCGGTAGGAGCACACTTTATATAAGCACTTTCGAACAGGAGTAGAAACACGCGATGCTGCAGGAAAAAGAAGAACAGCTTTTAAAAAAGAGAATGATAGAACTGGCCGGACTCTGTTATCAGCGCGATATACAGACAAGTACCGGCTTTTTGTCGTTAAATGAACAGACGATCTTTCACTCGATCGAGAAGACGCTGCCGCCGGTGCGGACTTGCCTGACGGGTGGCTTTGAGGGCGCAGAGCGCAAACTTCTTTGTTTTTTGGCTTCGTATGATGATGAGGAGTTTGGACTTCCGATTGCCGTGTTGGAGGTCATTCCGGCAAACCTGCCTTACAGTGAGGCGCTGACGCACCGGGATTATCTCGGGGCGCTCATGAACCTGGGGATTGAGCGCAGCTGCATCGGGGATATTCTGATGAAGGAAAATGGCTGCTGCGTCTTCTGCCAGGAAAAGATGGCGGATTATCTCTGCCAGGAACTCACGATGGTGCGCCACACCTCCGTGATCTGCCGCAGGGCGGACGCGACGGAGCCGATCACACCGAAGATGGAGCGCGTGAGTGGAAGCGTTGCATCACCGCGTCTTGACAGTGTGATCGCGATGGTATTTTCATCCTCCCGCACGAAGATACTGCCGCTCATTGAGGGCGAAAAGGTATTTATTGACGGGAAACAGGTGACTTCCCCGGCGGTGCAGCTTAAAGAGGGCGAGATTGTATCTGTGCGCGGCATGGGAAAATTCCGCTTTGCCGGGAGCGGGGGATTGTCGAAAAAGGGACGTCTGTATGTTTATGCGGATAAATATGTGTAAAAAAGAAAGGACTGAAAACAAATGACAGAAGTAAAGAATGAGAAAATGAATCGCGTAACCGTTCACCTGGACGAGAAGCCGATCTATGATATTGTGATGACCGAAGATTTTTCGGCACTTCCGGGTGAAATCGAAAAACTCTCCATTTCAAACCGCCGTCTCTGCATTGTGACAGATTCGAACGTAGAAAAATTATATTTGAATGAGGTAAAAGAACTTCTGGCGCCGTGCTGCAAGACGGTAATTTCGTTCGTATTTCCGGCGGGCGAGGAGCACAAAAACCTCGACACCGTCCGGGATTTATATGAGACCCTGATTTTGAACCATTTTGACCGCAACGATATGCTGGCAGCACTCGGCGGCGGAGTTGTGGGCGATCTCTGCGGATTCGCGGCGGCGACCTATCTGCGCGGCGTTGCCTTCATGCAGATTCCGACGACGCTTCTTTCCCAGGTGGACAGCAGCATTGGCGGCAAGACGGGCGTTGATTTTGACGCGTACAAAAATATGGTTGGCGCATTTCATATGCCGAAGCTGGTATTTACCAATATCAATACGCTTCAGACGCTTCCGGACAACCAGTTTTCCGCCGGTATGGGCGAGGTTATCAAACATGGTCTGATCAAGGATGCGGCATATTATGAGTGGCTGCTTGAAAATGCGGCAGATATCTGGGCGAGAAAGCCGGAGGCACTCCGCAAGACAGTGACCTGGAGCAATGAGATCAAGCGTGCTGTGGTAGAGAAGGATCCGACCGAAAAAGGCGACCGTATGCTTTTAAACTTTGGTCATACGCTGGGACACGCGATCGAGAAACTGAAAAACTTTGAACTTCTGCACGGTGAATGCGTGGCACTCGGCGCTCTGGCAGCGATGAAGCTGTCGGAAAACCGCGGCATGATCAAACCGGAGGAAACAAACCGCTTCAAAGAAGCATTGGGAGAATTCCATATCGGTACGCAGGTATCCGGGCTTGAGAAAGATGCGATTGTGGCAGCATCCAAGAACGACAAGAAGATGGATTCCGGCATCATCAAATTTATTCTTATTCATTCCATCGGCGACGCCTACGTGGATCGCACGGTAACCGAGGACGAGATGAAACAGGCACTCGATCAGGTGCTGGTATAATAGCAGGAAAGGAATCAGGTGCATGAACACGAAATTACGACAGTTCTTTATCTTTTTTATCGGGTTGGGAGTCAGCATCGGACTGGATCAGTTTACAAAACATCTGGCAGTTGTCCATCTGAAAGGGCAGAAGCCATTTGTACTCATTAAGGGTGTGTTTGAATTTTATTATTCTGAAAACCGCGGCGCTGCTTTTGGAATGCTGCAGGGACGGCAGGGATTCTTCTTCCTGATTGCAGCGGCAGTCATTCTGGCAGTGTTGTGGGCGGTTTACCGGATGCCGGCAGGGAAACGGTATCTGCCGCTGATGTGCAGCTTGTTTCTGCTCGTATCAGGCGCAGTTGGCAATATGATCGACCGTCTGACACAGAAATATGTGGTGGATTTCCTGTATTTTAAGCTGATTGATTTCCCGATTTTTAATGTGGCAGACTGCTATGTGGTGATCGCGACTTTCTCGCTGATCTTTCTGTTTTTCTTCTTCTATTCGGATGAGGAACTGGAATTTCTTTCTTTTAAAGGTGCGAAAAAGGAGTCGGGGCGATGATGCAGGAATATCTGGTTCCAGAAGAGGCGGCTGGAACCCGCATCGATAAATTTCTGGCAGACGCCTGCCCGGATCTGTCCCGCTCCTTTTTGCAGAAACTTCTGAAAGAGAGCAGCGTGACAGCAGACGGAAAAGCGGTTAAAAGCAGTTTCAAGGTAAATGGCGGGGAAACTATCGCCTTTGAAGTTCCAAAACCGCAGGAGGCGGCGATCGAGGCGGAAAATATCCCGTTGGACATTTTGTATGAAGATTCGGATGTAATTTTAGTCAATAAGCCGAAGGGGATGGTTGTCCATCCGGCGGCAGGGCATTATACGGGGACTCTGGTCAATGCGCTGATGTACCATTGCAAGGATCAGCTCTCCGGCATCAACGGAGTCATGCGCCCTGGGATCGTCCACCGGATCGATATGAACACGACCGGTGTGCTGGTGGTGTGCAAGAATGATTTCGCCCACAATTCACTTGCAGAACAGCTCAAGGTGCATTCGATCACCCGCGTGTATTATGCCATCGTATTTGGCAATCTGCGCGAGGATGAGGGCACTGTCCATGCACCGATCGGGCGTCATCCGACGGATCGCAAGAAAATGAGCATCCACTCCAAACAGGGGCGCGATGCGATCACGCATTACCGCGTACTGGAACGCTTCGGAGCGTATACATTTATCGAGTGTCGCCTGGAGACGGGACGCACACACCAGATCCGCGTCCATATGGCAAGCATCGGTCATCCGCTTCTGGGCGATGAGGTGTACGGTCCGGCGCGGCAGCCATTTTCACTGGAAGGGCAGACCCTGCATGCGGGAGTCTTAGGCTTTATCCATCCGCGGACCGGGGAGTATGTGGAGTTTTCTGCGCCGCTGCCAGCGTATTTTGAAGAACTGCTGGAGAAGCTGCGGAAAAAAGCTGGAAAGTAAAAGTAACGTGAATAGTAAGATCGTTCCGATTCGTATACACATTCTTTTCAGATAGTTTATTTCTGTGTCGCTAAGAAATACCTTTTATTCCGAAAAAATGATGACTTTTCAGATAGCTTGTGTTATAATAAAGGCAGAACTTGAAAGGAGTTGAGGGAGACATGAAAAAAAATTTAGTAATTACAATCAGTCGCGAATGCGGCAGCTCCGGAAGAGCGATTGGACGAAAACTGGCGGAATCATTGGGAATCAAGTGCTATGATAAAGAGCTTCTTGCACTGGCAGCGAAGAACAGCGGTCTCTGTGAAGAGCTTTTTAAGACGCATGATGAGAAACCAACCAACAGCTTCTTATATTCACTGGTAATGGACACCTATTCGATGGGTTATAATACATCGGCTTATATGGATATGCCGATCAACCACAAGATTTTCCTGGCACAGTTTGACACGATCAAGAAACTGGCAGATGAAGAATCCTGTGTCATTGTAGGACGGTGTGCGGACTATGCGCTGGCAGATTATCCGAACGTAGTGTCTGTTTTCATCTGTGCAGATGAGGAAGTGAAGATTCAGGAATTGATGAAACGTCACAATATTACCCGCGATAAGGCAAAAGATGTGATGATCAAGACCGATAAGCAGCGTTCTGGTTATTATAACTATTATTCCAGCAAACGCTGGGGCAGCTCCAAGAGCTATAACCTCTGCATCAACAGCAGTGTCGTAGGCGTCGACGGTGCCGTAGAAATTATTAAGGAATTCGCCAAAAAGAAACAAGAATTTCTTAAGATAAACGAGAACGCATAAAAGTATAATTAAAACCGGTGTGTTTGAATTTTTGGTGAAGAATCAGAAAGGACGCACCGGTTTTTTGCGCCTGGATGCTTTGAAGATGAGATTGCGTTGGGGTATAAAAACAAAATAGTTACTTGAGATTTTGAATGTAGATACATGAAGAAAATGATGATGAAAGAAAGACATTCTTATATAATCCGAACGGCGCTCATGGCGGCATCGGGTATTTTATTGTGCGGGATTGCCGAAGCAGTGCGCCCGGAGGTGGATTTATCAGTCGGTGTGCCTGCTGATAAAGTTGTAATTGCAGATGGGATTTTAGACCAGGAGACACAAAATAATACAGACGAATCTTTCTGCGACCGTCTGATGAAGAAAATGGTACACCCGATTCACATGGCATCCCGGTTTTTAAATGGTCTGGGGGCAGACTCGGAAGAATATGTTCCGTCGGAAACGGAGTATAACCTGATGGCGCTCCGGACGGAAGAGAGCGCTGTTGATCTGTCTGATCCATTGGCGGCATTTGAGTCTCTTCCATGGTATAAACTTGCAAAACGATTCCGGAGTATGGGGACAGAAGATACCTGGGGCGCGAAGATGTACGAAGCGCTTGGAACGCGGGATGCACAGTGGATATCGGAGATCTACGGGTGGATCCAGACGACACCGCTTACAGCTTCCCAGAAAATGGGGCTGCCAGCTGCGCAGGTACTTGGCAGCTATGATCCCTCCAATCCAGAGCATAACGCGCAGGACCCGGCGAGCTGGGTAGTTCCAACTTGGAAAAATATCCGTTTCCAGATATGCGACGGAGACGGAAAGCCGACGTCCCTGGCATCCAATGCGACCGATATTTTGTCCATGGCAAATGTATATACATATAGCCTGGACTGGAAAAATACAGACCTGTTCAATACCTATATCAATCAGCTCTGGACCAGTTCCCACCAGTACCACGTGAGCATTAGCAATGTGTATTACTGTGAGGGCTGTACAGAACTGCCGGACGAGCCGGCGACAGAGGGAACAGCAGATGACAATGTGGAGAGCGGCAGTGCAGCAGGAGAGGCATCCTCGGAGGCTTTAGATGCCCAGGGCGCAGGAGACAGTCAGACAGCGGTAGAGGAGCCGTTAACGGAGCGCGAGGCGGCATCCACAGCAAATAATTATGTCAAACCGGCACAGGGACCGGGGGCTTCCACACAGGAGCAGGCAGCCGAATCAAAAGCGGCTGCGTCCCCGTCAGAGGCGACGCTCAGTGCGGAGAGCGCTGCGGCAGTTACATTAAATGAAAACGGAAAATATTGCCCGGGACATGTTGATCTGACCATTACCGTTAAGACAACCGGTCTGAAAGAGAAGCATAATCTGTTTGCACTCGATGGAACGGGAAATCAGGCTGTCGGGAACTGGCAGGGTTGGACGGAAGAAAAACAGACAGCCGCCCAGACACTCGCTGCTCAGGATTGGCAGGAAATGTACGGGCTTGTCAGTTCAGAGTTTGCACTCGGGAATCCGCTGACACCGGCAGAAATTGCGTCTTACCTGGATTTACTTCCAGAGGATTTATCACCGGAGCGGCGTGCCGTCATTACATGCGCGCTCAATTCCGTTGGCAAGATTCCATATTATTATGGAGGAAAACCGAGTACAGCAGGACTTTCCGGCAATCATTTTGCCAGCGTGACAAGCCCGGATTACAAGGGACGGATTTTGTCAGGGCTTGACTGTTCTGGATGGGTCAACTGGGTATACTGGACCGCGCTTGGCAATAGAATGGGTGCCGCCAGCACCTACGAGATTGTGCGGACAGGACGGGCGATCAACAGCGCAGAGCTTCAGCCGGGCGACTTGCTTGTCCAGCTTGGCGGTAATTCGCACGTTGTAATGTTTTTAGGCTGGAACGCAGACGGAACCATACTGGGCGTACATGAATCCGGCAGTGCAAGCAATGTAACGGTCGGAAAGGTCCATACGGTCTGGCCGTATTACCGGGCGTTTTTGGATTAAGAAGTGAATAAAGAATAAAATGAATATGAATTAGTCATAAGGGATTTTGAGCTGGATGGATGTTGCCTTTGTTTTTTGCTGGTAAATGGCAAAGGCGGCATCCATCCATTTTGTGTTTAGATTTGTTTTTATGCTGAAATACGATATTGAATAATTCATAAAATGATTTATTTACAAATAAGGGGAAACATGGTATGATAGAGAGATAGACAAAACTATTCGTGAAAGCCTACTTTATCGAATAGTTCGAAATATAAATATGCGTACGCACTTAATATGTTTGCTAAACTATTCATTAGTTATATTTGAAAGGATGTTCTCATGAAACTTCAACGTCTTCTAAGTTTAACCCGCCAGGCGGTTGATGACTATCGTCTGATTCAATCCGGCGATAAAATAGCTATCGGTATTTCTGGCGGTAAAGACAGCCTGACACTTTTATATGCTTTACAGGGGCTTCGTCGGTTTTACCCGGAACCATTTGAACTTTGTGCTATTACAGTTGATCTGGGCTTTCAGGCACTTTCTCCGGAGGTTTCGAACCGGTTGTCGCCGACGCTTTCATCGGATGCGGCTGCATTTGATTTAAAACCGGTTCAGGAGCTTTGTGATGAATTAAACGTGCCCTACACGGTCGTTCCGACGGAAATCGGCAAGATTCTCTTTGAAACCCGTCAGGAATCCAATCCATGTGCGCTCTGTGCCAAGATGCGAAAAGGCGCTTTAAATGAAGCGGCTCTGAAACTTGGCTGTAATAAAATCGCCTATGCACATCACCGTGACGATCTGATCGAAACCATGCTTTTATCCTTGATTTATGAGGGGCGTTTCTATTCCTTCTCGCCGAAAACCCATTTGGACAAAACGGGATTGACGCTGATCCGCCCGCTGATGTATGTCCAGGAAGCCGATGTGATCGGATTTAAAAACAAATATCATCTTCCTGTCTGTAAAAATCCATGTCCCGTAGATGGAAAAACAAAACGCGAGTATGTGAAACAATTAACAAGGAAACTCAACCATGATTCACCGGGGGTAAAGGATCGCTTTTTCCATGCGATTATTGATGGAAACAATCCCGGATGGCCGGAACGGACCGATCGACACCTGAAAAATTTGATATATTCGGACCTTTCATCATCACCAAAGGAGGAATTGTGATATGGCTGCACTCTCCTACCACGAACAGGAAGACAACGAAAACACAAAACGAATCCGAGGCATTCTGAAAGAGCTGCCACCGTTCTGTACCGATTTCTTCCGCGGCATTGAACCTCGTACATCAGCGCGCACCCGGCTTGCGTATGCCTATGATTTAAAGACATTTTTTGATTTCCTGAAACAAGCAAATCCAGAGCTCAAATCAAAGAAGCTGCGCGATTTGCCGCTCTCTCTTCTGGATGAAATCAAATTGATGGATCTGGAAGAATATATGGAGTATCTGAAATGTTATTCGACCGAAAAACGAGAGGATCTGATGAATACAGAGCGGGGTATCATGCGGAAAGTCTCGACGGTTAAGAGCTTTTACAACTACTTTTACCGGACCGAGCGGATTCAGAATAACCCCGCTTCTCTTCTGCAGCTTCCCAAGATTCATGAAAAAGAAATTATACGCCTCGATGTTGACGAGGTGGCGCGTTTCCTGGATGAGGTCGAGGATGGAGAATGTCTGACTGAAAAACAGAAAGCCTACCATGCAAAGACCAAGCTGCGAGATCTGGCGATGATGACGCTTCTGCTCGGTACGGGGCTTCGTGTATCAGAATGTGTCGGACTGAATATCAACGATGTTGATTTCCGAAACGGTGGTCTTAGGATTCATCGAAAAGGCGGAAAGGAAGTCATCGTATATTTTGGTGCCGAGGTAGAATATGCGCTTCAGGACTATCTCAGCGAGCGTGAACATATTGTCCCAGAGGAAGGCAGCGAAGAAGCACTCTTCCTCTCCATGCAGCGTAAGCGCATTAACGTACGCAGCGTGGAAAAAATGGTCAAAAAATACGCACAGCTCGTCACACCGCTAAAAAAGATCACACCACATAAACTCCGCAGTACCTACGGCACGAATCTGTACCGTGAAACCGGCGATATTTACCTCGTCGCAGATGTTTTGGGACACAGTGATGTCAATACGACGAAGAAGCATTATGCGGCGCTGGAGGATGAACGGCGGCGAAGCGCAAGGAATAAGGTGCAGCTGAGAGAAAAAGAGTAAAAATAAGAAAAGTAAAAAAAGTAAAAAAAATTTTTTAGGTAAAAAAGGCTAATTTCGTACTTTATTTCCGTGTAAAGTGAAAATAGTATTTTGCTAAAATAAAGTTCAAAATTCATATTTGCCAAGAAAACCGATGACCTCGACTGCTTATAGTCTATGCCATCGGTTTTCCTAGTTCAAGCACTCTCACTCTGCTTCATCTGTGTCTCAATAACTTCGTCTAAGTTGGCTGCTGTAGTTTGTTCACTCATAGCCTTCTGCCTCTAATAATAAACACTGCAAAGGTTTAAAATATCCTGCAACAGATCATACTCCATCTTTGCCTTATCATTCATTTGATAATTTATCAGAGCCTTTTGCGAGTACATCGCATCTACGCTTTGCGTTTTCGTTGAAAATTCCATCAAAGTATCCGGGCCAATGCCCAAACTGGTAAAAATTTTATTTAAATGCTTATCGAATGAGCTTTTACTATCTATCTCGCCATTTGAAATTTTATCTAAAGTAGGTCGAGAAATTTCTGCCTTTTTGCAGAACGATACCTTAGAGAATCCATTGCCACTGATGTAGTCCTTTAATTTTATTCCTGTCAGTTTTCTCATTTCAAAAAGTTCATCAAAACGCACTCTCTATCTCTCCCAGTAACAAATTGTCAATAGTTTTTTAATCACTTTTCTTAAAAAGGCAAAAAATAGAACGTATAGTAAACGCTATGGTGCGTTGACAACGTATAGATTATTTCCGTACGCTCTATCTCTCATTTCGTAAACGCTCCATAGCAAGTACCTTGCCAGCCCAAAGTGCTGCAACATGGTTTTGCAAGCAATAATCCGCAACGTTCGCTCCTCCAGTATTCACCTGTAATCTCCATACCGCCATCTTCTCATCTCCCCGCTTCCTTCTTTAGGACAATAAGCGGGAATCCTCGGCAATTCAATTACCGAGATGAAAGCGCAG
>ERZ779894.2818-NODE-2818-length-14627-cov-3.337222_pt1 | contig 14627 bp, 11 predicted proteins | sample MGYA00511587_ERZ779894 | MGnify/ENA primary metagenome ERZ779894 (study PRJEB29588, sample SAMEA2160490) | human gut metagenome | biome: human gut; feature: human-associated habitat; material: faeces | place: Denmark | collected 2008/2010 ... | reverse complement strand
GGCAGGCGGCAAAAAGAAAGCTATGCTTCTTCTTATGCTTCCCTTCTGGGTGAATTCCCTGATCAGACTTTACGGCTGGATCATCATCCTTCAGAAAAAAGGCGTTCTGAATTTTGTGCTGAAAAAGCTTGGCCTGATCGAGAAGCCGCTGAAAATCATGTACAGCTACCCGGCAATCGTCATTGGTATGATATATGTGTTATTGCCATTTATGATTTTGTCAGTATATTCCAGTGCGGAAAAACTGGACTGGTCACTGGTAGAAGCTGCCCGTGATCTGGGGGCAGGTAAGGTGAAGGCCTTCTGGACAGTGAGCTTTAAGCTGACCCTGCCAGGACTTTTGTCCGGCGTGATCCTTACCTTTATTCCATCTATGGGACTGTTTTTCATAGCAGATATCCTGGGCGGAAACAAAGTTGTGCTGGTAGGAAGCCTGATCCAGGATCAGATGACACGGGGAAATAACTGGCCCTTCGCGGCAGCTCTGGCAGTGATCATGATGATCCTTACCACTTTGATGATCCTTCTATACCGTAAGGTTACCAATGCGAAAGAAGTGGAGGGGCTGGGATGATAAAAACACAAAATAATGAAATAGAAGTGCTGGATCCGAAAATGCAAGGTGAAGGCGCCGAGGCTAAAAACGGTACATTAGTTAAAAAGTTTGGAAAGAAGAGAAATACAGGCTCTGGCATGAAACGGAGCACCCGCTTTGAGAAGATATACCTTGGTATCATTTTCTTCTTAATGTACCTCCCAGTAGCCGTAGTCATCATTTTCTCCTTCAACGAATCCAAGCTTCCCGTACGTCTCACCGGATTTTCCCTCCAGTGGTACGAAAAACTTTTCGCAGACAGCGCCATGATGGAAGCTCTGGTAAACAGCCTGATCCTGGGCGCGGCAAGCTGTGCAGTTTCTGCTGTCATCGGAACGCTGGGGGCTGTAGGTTTGTCACGGATTCATTGGAAAACAAAAGGTGCATTGGAGTACATTTCCATTTTGCCCCTTATGATACCGGAAATTATTCTGGGCATGGTGCTGATGGCATTTTTCTATATGCTGAATCTGCCCTTCGGAATGCTTACCCTGCTGATCGGACATACGGTGTTTTGCGTTCCCTATATATTGATGGAAGTAAAAGCCAGACTTGTGGGCATGGATCCTTCCCTCGAGGAAGCTGCCCGGGATCTTGGAGCCACTTCCCTGAGAGCCTTCAGGGACATTACACTTCCCCTGATCATGCCTGCTGTGGCATCCGGTTCCCTGCTTGCTTTTGCCATGTCCATGGACGATGTGGTAATCAGTATTTTTATCAATGGACCCAGGCTGTCCACTTTGCCCATTAAGGTGTACACCCAGATCAAAACCGGAGTAACCCCGGAAATCAATGCGCTGTGTACCATTATGCTGGCTTTTACGGCAGGAATTCTGCTTGTATATTCCCTTGTGAAAAAGTTGCGCCGGAGATCGCAGTAGATTTGCGGATTGAATATTTCTTACTGGACTGTATCCATGGAATCAAGGCGAGATCAGATACATTCCGGGGAATGGAAAGGGTTGCTGAACGTTATGCAGACAGTGACCGGAAAGGAGCACACGAATGAACAAACTCATAGAGTTGAAAAACCTCACAAAAAACTTTGATGACCAGCAGGTTCTTCGCGGAATCAATCTGGACATCTATGAGAACGAGTTTCTCACCCTTCTGGGACCAAGTGGCTGTGGAAAGACCACAACCCTTCGTATTATTGCAGGCTTCGAGGAGCCAAGCGGCGGCGAAGTATTGTTTAACGGAATTGAGATTTCCAAGCTGCCTCCATATAAGAGAGAGGTAAACACCGTTTTCCAGAAATATGCCCTTTTTCCTCATCTGAATGTGGCAGAGAACATTGGATTCGGTCTGAATCTGAAAAAAGTGGACAAGGACGTGATCGCCCAGAAAGTCACCAGAATGCTGAAAATGGTAGGTCTGGAGGGTTTCGAAAAAAGAGATGTCACCCTGCTCTCCGGCGGACAGCAGCAGCGAGTTGCCATTGCCCGTGCGCTGGTAAATGAGCCGAAAATCCTTCTTCTTGACGAGCCTCTTGGCGCCCTGGATGCGAAAATACGAAAACAGATGCAGATTGAGCTGAAAAAAATCCAACGGGAGGTTGGAATTACTTTCATTTACGTTACGCATGACCAGGAGGAAGCCCTTTCCATGTCTGATACTGTGGTCGTTATGAATAACGGTGAAATTCAGCAGATCGGTTCTCCAACCGATATTTACAACGAGCCCGAAAACCGTTTCGTAGCAGGCTTCATTGGAGAGTCCAATATTATAGAAGGAATTATGATCAGAGATTATCTGGTTCAGTTTGACGGATTTGAATTCGAATGTGTGGACAAAGGCTTTGAGGATAATGAAGAAATCGAGGTTGTGCTTCGTCCTGAGGACCTTGACATTGTGGAACCATCTCAGGCGAAAATCAACGGTGTTGTCCGAAACGTTACCTTCAAAGGCGTTCATTACGAAATTCTCGTAGAAACAGAACTGCGCACCTATAAAGTTCAGACCACCGATTATGCGGAAGTGGGCCGCCAGGTAGGACTGAAATTCGGACCGGAAGACATTCACGTCATGTACAGAATGGGAGCTTATTGATGAAACAGTTTAAGCGCCTGATCATTCCTTACTTTATCTGGGCAATTGTTATCCTTGTGATCCCACTGTTTCTCATTGCCCTGTATGCGTTCACCACAGAAGGAAATGAAGTAATGACACTTTCCTTCACCTGGGGAAATTTTGCCAAATTCCTGGAAGCTACCTACCTGAATGTGATCCTGAAATCCTTCTGGCTAGGACTTCTCACCACCTTTATCTGTCTGGTGCTTGGCTATCCCCTTGCCCTGATCATTGCGAGATGCTCTGAGAAAGTCCAGGGACTTCTCATTATGCTGGTAACCATTCCAATGTGGATCAACATGCTTCTTCGTACCTATGCGTGGATGAATCTTCTTGCAGATAACGGAATCATCAATAACCTTCTGGCAAAAATCGGACTGGGACCTATCAGCATGATGTATACGGATTTTTCCGTAATGGTAGGCCTGATCTGCAATTTTATGCCCTTTATGATCATTCCTATCCATACATCCTTAAATAAAATGGATAAATCCCTGATCGAGGCAGCCTACGATCTGGGAGCCAACCGTTTCCAGACCTTCTGGAAGGTAATCTGGAAGCTGTCCCTGCCAGGGGTGGTAAATGGTATTATGATGGTTTTCCTTCTTGCCATTTCCTCCTTCGTTATCCCGAAGCTTCTGGGAGGCGGACAGTACATGCTCATCGGTAATCTGATCGAGTCCCAGTTTATCTCAGTTGGAGACTGGAATTTCGGAAGTGCCATTTCCATGATTCTGGCGGTGATCATTTTGATCTCCATGAGTCTGATGAAGCGGATGGACAAGGAAAAAGGAGAGTAGGAGAGTATCATGCAGAAAAAAACAAGCTTTTTTCAGAGATTTTATGTGGCCATCTGTCTGGTATTCTTTTACCTGCCAATCCTGGTGACCATGATTTTTTCCTTTAATTCCTCCAAATCCCTGACCAGGTTTACGGGATTTTCCATGAGATGGTATACAGAGCTGCTGCATAATACAGAAGTCAGCAAAGCGGTTTACGTGTCTGTGACCATCGCCATCCTGGCAACTGTGATCTCCACAGTGCTGGGAACCATCACTGCAATTGGTCTTTCCAAGTCCCGGAAGGTGTTAAAGGAAACACTTTTAAATATCAACAACCTGCCCATTTTGAACCCGGATATTGTTACTGCAATCGGACTGATGCTTCTGTTTTCTTCAATGGGCTTTCGGAAAGGGTACTTTACCATGCTGCTGGCGCACATTTCCTTTTGCACGCCATATGTGATCACCAGTGTTTATCCCAAGGTGCGAAGCCTTGACCCGAACCTGGCAAATGCAGCCATGGATCTTGGAGCAACCCCGTTCCAGGCGTTGACCAAGGTAATCGTGCCCATGATCAAGGATGGCATTTTCGCCGGTGCGCTGCTGGCATTTACCATGTCCTTTGACGATTTCGTAATTTCGTACTTTGTATCCGGAAACGGTGTCAAGAATATTTCCATTGTGGTCTATAATATGACCAAACGAATCAACCCTACCATCAACGCCCTGTCCACAATTGTAATCCTGGTCATTGTGCTTGTCATGGTTTTTGCCAACGTGCTTCCAAAGCTCCTGGAAAAGCATGCCAGCAAGCATGCGAAAAAGATTCAGCGCGTGATCGCCCTTCTGCTGGTTTTCGCCCTTGGCTTCGGACTGATCAAGTGCGGAGGCAGTGCAGCGGAGAACCATGTCCTGAAGGTTTATAATGCAGGAGAATATATGGATCTGGATCTTCTGACACAGTTTGAGCAGGAATATAATTGTACTGTAGTTTACGAAACCTTCGAATCCAACGAAATGATGTACACCAAGCTTTCCGGCGGTGAGTCCTATGACGTGCTGATCCCTTCTGATTATATGATCGAGCGTCTGATTAAAGAGGATTATTTACAGTATATTGACTGGGATCTGATCCCGAATAAGGGAAAACTGATGGATGAGGTCATGAATAAAAGTTATGATCCGGGAAATCGTTATTCCTGCCCGTACTTCTGGGGAACGGTTGGTATTCTTTATGATACGACTGTGGTTGATCCGGCAGATCTTCAGGAGGGCTGGGATCTTCTCAGGGATACCAAATATAAAGGAAATATTTACATGTATGATTCTGAGCGGGATTCCTTTATGATAGCACTGAAAGCTCTTGGATATTCCATGAATACTACAGATGAGAATCAGATCCAGGAAGCTTACCAGTGGCTGGTTGACCAGAGAAATACCATGGATCCGATTTACGCAGGTGATGACGTCATTGACAATATGATTTCCGGAAACAAGGCTATGGCAGTTGTTTATTCCGGAGATGCTTCTTATATTATAAGCGAAAATCCGAATATGGATTACTTCACACCGAGTCAGGGAACCAACAACTGGTATGATGCAATGGTTATCACAAGGGACTGCAATGAGACAGAGCTTGCCCATCAGTTTATTAATTTTATGCTAAATGAAGAATCTGCTCTTTCCAATACGGAAGAAGTAGGTTATACTTCTCCTGTAAAGAGTGTTTACGAAACTATGATCACCGGAGAGTATGAGGGCGTTTCCTCCTACATCCCGGATTTTGAAAATCCAAACAGCGAGATCTTCCGTTATCAGGAACCGAAGATCAAGCAGAAATATGCGGAGCTGTGGACTAAGATCAAGGCAGAGTAAGCAGAAAGGAGAACGACTATTATGAAGAAAAAGTTACTTGCAGTAATTCTTGCTGCAGCAGCAATCTGTGGCAGCCTGTCACCTGTATACGCAGCTGACTCCGAGCTGGTCCTCTATACATGGGAGGGAATGTTCCCGCAGGAGGTCCTGGATGGCTTTGAGGAAGAGACCGGATGTAAGATCGTGTATTCCAACTTTGACACTGACGAAACCATGCTGGAGAAGGTTTCCATGGCAAAAGGCGGAGACTATGATGTGGTAATCGCAGATGACTACATTCTCGAGAAAATCGTGGAAGAGGGTCTTGCCACCAAGCTTGACAAAGACAAAATCTCCAATTGGGAAAACATCAATCCTCTTTATCAAGGACAGTTCTATGATGAGAAGGACGAGTACACCGTACCATATGGTGCAGGTATTCCGCTGATCGTATACGATCCGGAGGAGGTTGATCTTGACATTAAGGGCTATTCTGATCTGTGGGATCCGTCTCTGGAGGACAGCATAGCGCTGATCGGCAACTACCGTGTGATCAACGGCATTACTCTTCTTACCATGGGTAAGAGTATGAATGAAGAAGACGTGGATACCATTGCAGAATCTGGTGAAAAGCTGGTAGAGCTGGCACCCAATGTGCGTATGATCCAGGATGACAACACCCAGAATGCGCTGCTGAACGGAGAGGCTTCTGTAGCGTTCCTTTACACCTCCCAGGTAACTGCAGCTTTGGCAGAGAACCCGGATCTGAAAGTGGTTTATCCGGAGGAAGGTCTTGGCTTCGGTGTTATGGGAATGTTTATTCCAAGCGAGGCTCCCAATGCAGAGGCAGCTTACCAGTTTGTAGATTACATTTTAAGACCGGAAGTTGCGGCGCAGTGCTTCAATTATATCGGTTACTACTGCACCAACAAGGCTGCAGATGAGCTGGTAGACGAGAGCCTGGTGGTTCCGGACAGTGTAACAAGTGGAGAGAGTATTAAGAATGTAAGTCAGGAAGCTGAGGAACAGTATAATAAGAACTGGACTGAGTTTAAGGCTGCCTGTGATTAATTGAATTAATTCAGTAAAAGGATAACATTAGAAAAGAGCCTGTGAGTGAGCTGTTCGGGAGAAAAACGGATAAATCACTGTGCAGGCTCTTTTTTTATATAATAGAAAAGTCCTACCGGGCAGGATTGCACTGCAGCGGAAGGAGAGAGGTCGCTGGAGGGGGAGAATGCTTGCACATATATGTTTCCGGGGACAGAGCGAACAACACGGATATTGACAAAGCTTCGCCAGTGTGTGATTATTATTTACATAAATAAATGAGTTTTTTAGAGGAGAAACAAAATGGAAATATACAAGGGAGCTTCCGCCTTTGCGGGGATTGCCATTGGGAAAATCAGGTTTTATCGGAAAGGTGAATATCAGATCCGACAGCATCAGGCAGATGATGTAAAAAAGGAACTGAAGAATTTTGATGTGGCCCGTCGGCATGTGATGCAGACTTTGAAGGAAGAGTATGATAGAATGTCAGAAAAGCAAATGGACACAGCTGATCCTGAATTGGATATGGCCCCCCAACCTTTGGATAGAATTGTGAAAGTGAATGGGGAAAATGGAACAAACCAGATCCTGGAGCAGGCGGAGCTTCTGGGCTCTGGCAGCTTTCTCCGTGCGGTACAGAGTATGATCACAGGGGAAAAGGTGACTGCTGCTTATGCAGTGCAGACCACAAGAGATGAGATGCAGAGTACTTTTTCCAGTCTGAACGATCCGACCATAAAGGAACGAATCCACAATGTAAGCCGCATCTCCAGTCTCCTTCTGGAAATTCTCGGGGAAGATGAGAACAAAATTGATCTGGGAGAGGAACCAGTCATTCTGGCAGCAGATGCCCTTTCTCTTGCAGAACTGATGGAAATGGATAAGGAGAAGCTTCTGGGTATTGTCACCCGCAAAGGTTCTGCTACCTCTCACGCTGCGATCCTTGCGAAAAATATGGATATTCCCTGTGTTACAGGTATTGGGATTCCACAGTCAGAAGAAGAGTGGGAAGACAGCATTGCTATTATTGACGGATATACGGGAACCATCTATCTGGAGCCGGATAATGAGGTACGAAAAGAATACGAGATTCGCAGAAAAGCAGATCTGGTAGAGCGGGAATCCCTTTTGAAGCTGAAAGACAAGGGCGATATTACGAAAGATGGACGTGAAGTGGGAATCTACGCGAATATTGGCAGTCTGGATGATTTAAACAGCGCCCTTTATTATGGGGCAAAGGGAATCGGACTGCTGCGAAGCGAGTTCCAGTATCTTGGCAGGGAGAATTATCCCGGGGAAGAAGAACTTTTTCAGGCATATAAAAAAACTGCTGAGACTATGGGCGACCGCCTGGTAGTTATCCGCACCGCCGATCTCGGGGCAGATAAGCAGGCTTCCTACCTCGAAATTCCGGTAGAAACCAACCCTCTTATGGGAAATCGCGGAATCCGTCTCAGTCTGGACCGGAAGAACCTGTTTAAAACCCAGATCCGTGCCATTTACCGTGCAAGCTGGTATGGAAATCTGGGGATGATGTACCCTATGATCTGTTCGGAAGAGGAAATGGATGAGGTTGAAGCTCTGGTGACGGAAGTAAAAGAAGAGCTGAAGGCAGCTGGTGTACCATTTAAGGAAATCCGGACTGGAATTATGATGGAGACTCCGGCAGCAGTGATGATCGGGGAAGAACTGGCGAAGCGGGTGAATTTTCTGGGAATCGGAACCAATGACCTGACTCAGTACACCTTGGCCATGGATCGTCAGAATCCGCTTTTACAGAAGAAATATGATGATCATCATCCTGCAATTTTGAAAATGATAAAGATGATTGTAGATGCAGGACACGCGCAGAATTGCAAAGTATGTCTCTGTGGGGAACTGGCGGCAGATACCAGATTGACGGAGACATTTTTGCAGATGGGGGTAGATGCATTGTCTGTGGTACCGGCATGTATATTACCAGTGAGGAAGGCACTGAGGGCGGTTTGCATCGCAGAAATGTGATCTTAGCTTATCCTCTGCGACTGTATTGAGGCGTGCATGTATGTGTGAAGAATTGCAGAATAATTACAAAATAAAACGAGAGCACCAGACATGCAGATACAGATTACAGGCTGTATGTTTGAAAATATGGGTAGAAACATGAACACAAAAAGCAAAGTAATTGTGCTTCCCTGTGAAGCTTACGACGAAGAACGAATTTATACACTTATGAAAAATGGTCTGTCTCAGCTGGGAGGTCTGGACAACCTTATAAATAAAGAAGAAAAAATCCTTTTGAAGCCTAACCTTTTGAAAAAAGCAGAAGTGGAGAAAGCGGTCATCACGCATCCGGTTGTGGTGGGGGCCTTTGCCAGGATTTTACGTGAGGAAGGTTATAAGGACATTGTGCTTGCAGATTCCTGTGGTCACGGAACTACGAAACAGGTGATCCAGGGCACCGGAATGGACACTTATCTGGAAAAATACCAGATTCCGGCTATTGATTATACGAAAGGCGTGCGTGTGGAAAATCCGGATGGTGTCCAGGCGAAAGAATTTATCCTTCCGAAAGAACTGCTGGAAGCGGAGTGTGTGATTTCTCTTTCCAAAATGAAAACCCACGCTCTGGAGCGAATTACAGGAGCAGTGAAGAACAGCTATGGATTTGTATATGGGAAAAATAAGGCCATTGGTCATACCAAATACCCCAGTGCGGACAGCTTCGCCCGGATGCTTATTGATCTGAACCAGTATGTGAAGCCAAGATTATATATTATGGATGGAATCACTGCAATGGAGGGAAATGGACCGGGCTCCGGAGATCCGGTAGCCATGAACCTGATTCTGATGTCTACAGATCCGGTGGCACTGGACAGTGCGTTTGCAAGACTGGTTTATCTGAAACCGGAGATGGTTCCTACCAATTACCATGGAGAGAAGATGGGACTGGGAAATTGCAGGGTGGAAAATATTGAGGTTGTGGTAGTTGAGGAGAATCCTTCGACATCAGCAGTGCGTGATGAAGGAAGTGAAATAACTGGGCGAGAGAAGCAATGCCAGAATGCAAAGGTTTCTGTAGATAAAAAGCAGATTGGTATTGACGTGGTTTGTAATGTGATTTCGATGGAAGCATTAATAGAAAAATATGGCAATCCCAATTTCAACGTAGACCGCACGAAAGTACGAAACAATGTCTGGACAAAGCTTGCCAAGGCTCTGAATATTTTCCAGAAGAAACCATACATTGAGCCTGACAAATGTATCCGTTGTGGAATCTGTGTAAACAGCTGCCCTGTGCCCGGCAAAGCGGTAGATTTTCGAAATGACAAAAATAATCCGCCTGTTTATGATTATAAGAAGTGTATTCGCTGCTTCTGCTGTCAGGAAATGTGCCCGAAGAAGGCGATTAAAGTGAAGTGAGTGTAAAATACTCCGAAAGGAACATCGGAGAAACATCGGAGAAAATATCGGAGAAACATCAGAGAAATTTCGGAGATAAAGAAGAAAAGCCACTACCGAGCGTCAACTAAGTTGTGACGTTCTACAGTGGCTCATGTATTTTATCGTCCGATCATCTTCGCTACTTCCCTGATATATTCCGGTGTAGTACCGCAGCAGCCCCCTACAATACCGGCGCCTGCATCAATCAGAGCCTTCACATGTCTGGCAAAATCCGGCGCTTTCATGGAATAAACGGCGTTTCCATTATCATCAATGAACGGCATGCCGGCATTCGGCTTGGCAATGACCGGGATGGAGACATTTTCTTTAATATTGCGGATAACAGAAACCAGCTGATCGGGACCAACAGAGCAATTCACGCCCACAGCATCTGCACCTGCAGCCTCCAGGGAAACAGCAGCCTCGATAACATTTCCACCGCTGAAAATACTTCCATCTGCATCTACCGTCATGGTACACATAATCGGCAGCTCGCAAACTGTAGAAGCAGCATCCACAGCTGCCAGAGTCTCTTCAATATTGATCATGGTCTCAGCAACGATCAGATCCACGCCGGAATCCTTCAGAATTCCAATCTGCTCCTGATACATTTCGAAAGCTGCTTCATAGGTCATCTCCCCGGCAGGAGCCATCATTTTACCACTGGTGGTAATATCCGCAGCAACGTAAACCTTATGGTCTGCCGCATCAGCGACTTCTCTTGAATAGGAAACCAGAGTGCGGTTGATCTCCTCCATACGGTCCTGCAGACCATGCATGGTAAGGCTTACACGGTTGCCGCCAAAAGTAGGAGCGTAGATAATATTGCTTCCCGCTTCAATATAAGCTCTCTGAAGATTCTGGATCACATCCTTATGCGCCAGCACCCATTCCTCTGTGCATACACCCTTCGGCATACCGGCTGCCATCAGGTTGGAACCTGTAGCGCCGTCCAGAAGAACAATATTCTGTGTCAGTTCCTGAAACTCTTGTTTTGTCATATTGTAATTCCTCCTTAAATTGGCAGAATATTGCATTCAAATGATATTTGCATAACATGCCGCCCATTGTGGTCTGCAACCATCTGGCGAACATTTATCCTGCCGGATACGGTTGATTTCGTCATATTCCTGTCCGCGTCCTGGAAGTTATAACGTTTTCATAAAAAAATTTTATAAATCTTTCGTATTATAACACTATTTAACTTGATTTTCCAGTTGTCAGCGTATAAAATATAAGATATGCTTTTGATGGGGCTGGCTATAAAGTAAGCAGCAGCCCTTAATGACAAAAGAAATAAAAAAGGAGCTAAAAGATGAGTAGAAGGAGAAGAAGAAACGACTGGATACCAGGCGCGGTGATCACCATCATCGTCATTATGCTTTCTGTTGTTTTTATGGGACTTCTGGCAATGACCAAGATGGTTCCCACCATTTATATGCTGATTATTGGCATTGTACTTGCGGTGATCGCAGCGATAATCTGGCTGCTGGTATGGCATACCAGATACACAGGCCGCTTTATTGGCGGAACTGTTTTGGCAGTGATCATGATTGCCATTCTGGCATTCGGCGGTTTCTATATTAATAAGACAAGATCCGCCATCAGCAATATTTCCGGTGAGACCACCGAGGTTACACAGATGGCTGTTTACGTAAAGAGCGATGACGCCGCTGATTCTGTAGAGGCAACTGCCGGATATACTTATGGTATTCTTTCCTCACTTGACCGTGAGAACACAGATGGCGCTGTAGCACACCTGAACAGCGAATTCGGCACAGAGGTACAGACGAAAGAGTACGCAGGTCTGACCGAGCTTGCTGACGGAATCCTAAACGGTGAAGTAAATGCCATGCTTCTGAACAGCGGATATCTTAGTGTATACGAGGATATGGACGGATACACAGATTTCAGCACCAAGATAAAAGAGGTTGGAACAGTAGACGTTGAATCCACAATTCAGTCTGCAGAAGAGTCCACCCCTATAGAGCCGATCACCACTGCTAATGGCGGTAAGGTTTACACCATCTATCTCAGTGGTATTGATACCAGAGGTGAGATGACAGCTAAGAGCCGAAGCGATGTAAATATTATTGCCACTGTGAATACAGATACACATGAGATCCTGCTGGTTTCCACACCTCGTGATTACTTTGTACCGCTTTCTATTTCCGGAGGTGCACCGGATAAGCTGACACATGCCGGTATTTATGGAATCGATGTGTGTATGGATACTCTGGGAATGCTTTATAATGAGGATATCAACTATTATTTCCGTATCAACTTTGCGGGATTTGAGCAGCTGATCAATTCGCTTGGCGGAGTTACTGTTTATTCTGACTATGACTTTGATTCCAAGAATGAGACAGGATATCACTTCAATCAGGGAGAGAACTACCTGAACGGTGAGCAGGCTCTGGTATTCAGCCGTGAGCGTTATGCCTTTAAAGAGGGCGACCGTCAGCGTGGCAAGAACCAGATGGCAGTGATCAAGGGTGTGATCAACAAGGCTCTTTCACCGGAGCTTCTGAAGAATTATTCTTCTGTTCTTTCCAGCATCCAGGGATGCTTTGAGACCAATATCTCCTACGAGGAGATCGCCAGACTGCTCCAGCAGCAGTTGAACAACGGCGGTGACTGGAACATCGTAAGCTACAGTGTAAATGGTACCGGTGACACACAGAAGCCGTATTCTATGAGCCAGAAGGCTTACGTTATGATTCCGGATGAGTCTACCGTTCAGAAGGCGGAGGCCATGATGAAGAAGGTTCGTGACGGAGAGACTGTTTCCCAGGAGGAGGCAGACAGTGCAACATCAGCGGCAGCAACTACGGATAATGATGCACAGGCAGCTGCAGAGGGAAGTACAGCAGAAGCGCAGGGTGAGACTGCAGATGCCACACAGAATGGCACAGCAGATGCCCAGGCAGCAGACGGAACTGTTGCACAGCAGTAAGATAAAATTATTAAATTTTAGCATAAGAACAGCCGGGGAAGCGTAAAGCTTTCCACCGGCTGTTTTTTCATGAGAAACAGAACGAAAAAAATCCACCGGCGATCACCGATGGATTTTTTTTTACAGGATCTCTTTCAGATATCTTTCCAGGGCATCCTGCCATGTTGGAAGTGGCTGAAAGCCGTTTTTTACAAGCTTGGATTTATCCAGGCGGCTGTTGAATGGACGTACAGCCTTGGAAACGCCGTACTCTGCAGTTGTGACAGGAGATACCTCTACTTTTTCGTATTCCTTGTGGCCGAGGGCAGCAGCCTGGCGGAAGATCTCTTTAGTGAAATCATACCAGCTGATGAAGCCGCCTTCGTTGGTTGCGTGATAGTAGCCGTATTTCTCTGTCTCGACCATGTCTACCAGAAGACGTGCAAGGTCGTAGGTGTAGGTCGGAGTTCCGATCTGGTCACTGACTACGGTAAGCTTGTCATGGGTTTTTCCCAGATTTACCATGGTACGGATAAAGTTTTTGCCGTTTTTGCCGAATACCCATGCAATACGTACGATAAAGAATTTATCTACAGTGCCGGATACTGCCAGTTCACCGTCAAGCTTGGTCTGACCGTATACGTTCTGTGGAGCGTAGTCCTTGCAGTCCGGATCCCATGGTGTGGTTCCCTGGCCGTCAAAAACGTAGTCTGTGGAAATATACATCATCTTGATGCCAAGCTCCTTGCAGATGTCCGCAATGTTCTGTGTTCCTACAACATTGACAAGACGTACCTTCTCACGGTTTTCCTCGTCCTCTGCAGCGTCTACGGCTGTCCATGCGGCACAGTGTACCACTGCATCAGGCTTTACCTCACGGATGGTTTTTGCTACCGCTTCTTTATCTGTGATATCAAGCTGCACATAAGGCATGGTGGTAACAGGAGTACCATCAGCGATGCCGCTGTAGGAAGGAGCAATGTCACTTCCTACGCCTTCATGTCCACGGCCGGACAGTTCATTCATTACGTCATGGCCAAGCTGGCCGCCAACACCTGTTACGAAAAATCTCATGCTTTAACCTCCTCGCGGTTTCCATACATTTTTTCGTAGTAGTTCTGATACTCACCGGAGATGATGGTTTCCCACCATTCCTTGTTGTCAAGGTACCATTTGATGGTCTTTTTGATTCCGTCTGCGAATTTTGTTTCAGGAAGCCATCCAAGCTCATTGTGGATCTTGGTCGGGTCGATTGCATAACGCATGTCATGTCCCTTACGGTCGCCTACGAAAGTGATCAGGCTCTCTGGCTTTCCAAGCTCCTTGCAGATCGCCTTGCCCATGCCGCCATGGCCGCCTGTCACGACCGTTATGGCCTTTTTATGTAAGTTCCTCCCTGATTTCAAGATGACACAGGCGGCTCTGTACGGGCCGCCTGTGCTGTTATGTTGCTTGGATGCTCAGAAGCAGGTCCAGCCGCCGTCGCATTTCAGCTCTTCGCCGTTGACGTAGCGGGACTGATCGCTGGCCAGAAACAGAATCGCGTCCGCCAGATCCTCCGGCATGGCAAGCTCACCGGAGAAGTCCAGCAGCTTGCTCGTCCGGCTGAAGCCGAACTCGTCGGAGGGCGGCATGACAAGCGGAATGTCGGTTACCACACCGCCGGGAGAGACCGCATTGCAGCGGATGGCCCCCTCCATGTACATGAACGCCGTGTTCTTCGTCGCCGCCAGCACCGCGCCCTTGCTCGCGCAGTAGGCCGCGCCCGCGGTCTGGTGCGTTGCGCCGACAGAGCAGACGTTGACGATCACGCCGCCGTCGCCCTGCGCGAGATACTGCTTACATTCCTCGCGCAGGCCGTACATCAGGCCGAACGTATTGATGCGGAATGTCTTTTCCAGCATTTCGTCGGACATAT